>Ga0181517_10000564_pt1 | contig 48340 bp, 33 predicted proteins | sample PEATcosm2014_Bin_31_FD_119748 | JGI IMG/M metagenome (GOLD analysis project Ga0181517, IMG submission 119748) | Peatland microbial communities from MTU Mesocosm Facility, Houghton, MI, USA - PEATcosm2014_Bin01_30_metaG | ecosystem: Environmental > Terrestrial > Soil > Wetlands > Peat | place... | reverse complement strand
GTTCGGCGCGCTCCCAGCCCTGCAACTGGCGGGAGCTGATCTGCAGGATGCGCAGCACTTCCTGTCGGCTATAGCTGGTCACTCGTCGATACTCCTGTGGGTGGCCTGGCAAGGCATCTGATCGGGACTCGGGACCGGGCGCTCGACTGCCTTCCCACTGTCTGCGGAACAGCTGCAAGGTAACCGCTCTAGCTGCGATTATGCCAAGAGTCTAGGTGGATAAGCAGACAGTAACTATCGTTGCAACAAAAAAATACGTGGATAACCCGTATCGAGTTTGGTACATCTGCCACTTTTTTACGTATCTATTTTGATTCCCGGGTGAAGAAATGCTCCCCGCAGGGGTTGTGGATAACGGAGAGAATGGGCTTGAATCCCGACGCCTCGCATATCCAAACCGGAAATCCCCGAGGTATATTACGCAACTTTCTGGTGGGTGAGCACAGACCCGGTAGTTCGTCCGAAAACAAACGGGCGCTCGTTTGAGCGCCCGTTTGTGGTCGATTGGATCTCCCGGCGCTTCTTAAACCGATTCCACCGCTTCAATCTTCCGGGTCACTTCTTCGGCCAGGGCATCTGCATCCGCGTAAAACAACCGGCGCTCGCGGGGAGGCAGTTCGTCCCGCAGTTCCAGGTAAGGCGTCACCTGGCAGCCGGCAAAGGCTGAAAAGCCCACCGCGTCCGCCATCCGGCAGCTCACGTTGATCAGCTCCGCCATTCCCCACGGGCTGTCCTTCTGGCGCGCCACATGGTGATCCGCGACAATCGCCTCAAAGTCGCAGGGCAATTTCCAGTCTGAAATCAACTGCCGCCCAACGACGCAATGATCGGCGCCAAAGAGTTCCTGTTCGGCCCATAACGCGCTTCCCGGAGTTCCAATGTGCGTTTCCAGAAGCGCCGCATATTCCTTGGGGCGCACGGCGGCAATGCCCAGCCGGCCGATGTCGTGCAGCACTCCGCAGGTGAAAGCCGTGTCCTTGTCGATAAACCCCGCCGCCGCCAGTTGCTCGGCAATAATCGCTGTCGCCAGGTTATGCCGCCAGATCGTTCGCATGGCGGGAAAACTGAGCACCTTCCCCAGGTACGCGCGCGCGCCCACGGTAAGGCAAAGCCCTTGAAGATTGTTCACTCCCAGCACTGCAATCGCCTGCAGAATGCTGTTCGAAGGAAAGCGGGGGGCATACAGCAACGAGTTGGCGATCGTCAGAACTTCGCTGGCAAAGGCCGGGTCCGACGAAATCAAGTCGCTCAGTTCGTGCAGTTGCACGGTGTCCCGGTTAGCCAATTGCAGGACGCGCACCGCCACCTGGGGAAAGGGAGGCAGTCGCAAATGTGTCCACGACACATTGCCCACTTCTATCCTGCGTTTTTCATCGTGCGCCATCAATCAAACCCTTCCTGGGTGCATTCCGCCTTAATCCGGGCTTTTTGAGAATACCATTCCTGCAAATTTGCAAACTACGCCTTTTGGGGTACGGGTTCTACCGCTTTCTGAAGCCACGGCAACGCCATTTGTTTCAGCGCTCGCCTTTAGGATGAGACGCAATTACCGCGCAGTTTGTTCCCATATCGCGGGACCTCCCAGGGGATTGCTTCGCACCCGCTAAGCCGCTCCCGAGCCTTCTGTGCAGTCCGCGCTGGTCCCGCAGCCGCTCCCCTGCTTTGCCGCGCCCTCTTCCCGTCAGATGCCCTGCCGCACCCTGCAGATTCGGTTGATTTTTTCCGTCTTCCCCCGCCTTTCCCACTTGTCACCGGGCGGCTCATGGGAATAACCTGTTTGCATGCGTCGATGTCGCTAACACCGCCCTGGTGCCTGCTCCGACGCTGACGTGCGCTTGCTTGTTTTGTTCCCGCCGTTCAGCTCAGTTTTCATCCCCAAAACCGAACAACGAAGGACCCGGGTCTCAATCCCGGAGAGGAGACCATCATGGCGCAGATTGCCGCGAACGTTACCGAACTCATTGGCCGCACTCCGCTCGTACGGCTCAACCGCGTGACCGCCGGCCTGGGCGCGACTGTCCTGGCCAAGCTGGAGAGCCAGAACCCCGTTTCCAGCGTCAAGGACCGCATTGGCTTGGCCATGATCGAGGCCGCCGAGAAGGAAGGCAAGATCAAGCCGGGTGAAACCGTCCTCATCGAGCCCACCAGCGGCAACACCGGCATCGCGCTGGCCTTCGTGGCCGCCGTCAAGGGCTACAGGCTCATCCTCACCCTGCCGGAGACCATGAGCCTGGAGCGCCGCGTCCTGCTGCTCGCCTTCGGTGCGGAAATCGTCCTTACTCCAGGCCCCAAGGGTATGAAGGGCGCCATCGCCAAGGCCGAAGAGATCAAGGCCAAAACGCCCAACGGATACATCCTCCAGCAGTTCGACAACCCGGCCAACCCTGCCGTCCATCTCGCCACCACCGGGCCTGAAATCTGGAACGATACCGACGGCGCTGTCGACATTCTCATCTCCGGCATCGGCACCGGCGGCACCATCACCGGCGTCTCCCGCTATATCAAACCCAAGAAGCCCAGCTTCAAGGTCATTGCCGTCGAGCCCACCGACAGCGCCGTCCTCAGCGGCGGCAAGCCCGGACCGCACAAGATCCAGGGTCTCGGCGCCGGCTTTATCCCCAGCATTCTCGACACCAGCCAGATCGACGAGATCATCCAGGTTTCCAATGACGACGCCATCGCCGTCGCGCGCCGCCTGCCTCTCGAAGAGGGTATCTTTGTAGGAATTTCCTCGGGAGCCGCCGTCCACGCCGCGCTGCAGGTTGCCGCCCGGCCTGAAAACGCCGGCAAAGTTATCGTCGTCGTGCTGCCCGACTTCGGCGAACGCTATCTCACCAGCGCCCTCTTCGACGGACTGCGCCAGAAGGCCCTCGCCCAGCCCACCGAAGAAGTAACCTTGTAGCCAACATTCACCCGCCCAAATTACTGGGTGCCCCACCCTCGCCCGTCATCCTGAGCGAAGCGCAGCGAAGTCGAAGGACCTGTGGTTTGTTCTTGAGCGAAGCGCAGCGAAGTCGAAGGAACTGCGGTTTGTTCTCATGCGGCCAGGGTGGGTGGGAAACCGGGAACGACCAAACACATGCCCATGCTCGCCCGCATTCGTGAAGATATCGACTCCGTCCTCGACCGCGACCCCGCCGCCCGTTCGCGCCTCGAGGTTTTCCTGTGCTACCCCGGTTTGTGGGCCGTCTGGATCCACCGTCTCAGCCACAAGCTCTGGCGCTCCCATCTGCGCCTGCCGGCCCGGATCCTCTCCCAGTTTGGCCGCTTCCTCACCGGCGTCGACATCCATCCCGGTGCATTGCTCGGTCGCCGTCTCTTCATCGACCACGCTACAGGAGTCGTCATCGGCGAAACCGCCATTGTCGGCCCCGACGTTACCATCTACCAGGGCGTCACTCTTGGCGGCACCGGCAAGCAGCACGGCAAGCGCCACCCCACCATCTGCTCCGGCGTCTTTATCGGCAACAACGCCAACATCCTCGGCAACATCACGGTAGGCGAGAACTCCCGCGTCGGCGCTGGCTCGGTTGTTCTGGCCGATGTGCCCCCCAACTCCACTGTCGTCGGCGTGCCCGCCCACATCGTCTATCGCAACGGCGAGCGCATCCTCGTCACCGACCCGCACGACATCAAGGACCCGCTCTCCGACGCCCTCATCGCCCTCGCCGAACGCGTCGAAATGCTCGAAGAGCAGCTCGGACGCCACGCTCAGGCCGCCGAACCCTTCGCCGCCGAGGCCGCCGAGCGCATCGCCTACCGCGAGGAACTCGACCGCATCACCGGCCTCGTCTCCATGGGCGAAGGCATCTAGTACTGCGGTTGCAGTTAGAGTCTTACGGAGGGAGCATGGGCCTTCAGGCCCATGAAAGAGCCGCAAATCAGGGTGGCTTTCAGGACAGGGGCCTTGTTTTTTTGCGGCGTCCCTGCGAAGTACAACCGAGGCACTTGGTGGTCTGTCGCTAAAGTGCGCATCGTAAAAGCGCTAAAGTGCGCATCAAAAAAACGCGCTGTCATCCTGAGCGACCCTGAGCGTAGCGAAGGGGAGTCGAAGGACCTGCGGTTGCTTTTCCCCGCAATTCAACGAGCTTCAATGACGACGCTCCAGGTGAGTGTCCCAGCCAAATCCCCGTCTATTCGCTCAACAGGGTTTGGCCTTGCGCCGCAAAGAATTCGGGATGAAAAGGCTTTAGCCCCCAATGGATGAATTACCGTATCTTCGTCTCGAAATGCACCTTCTGCGCGCTCGTAAGCCCATCTCCGCAGAGTGATCGTCCCGTTACCGAACCGGCCTGTCTCCGGGAACGTATTTTGTTTTCTTCACCGCGCTCCCGCCGCTTGGCAATTCCCGTCCGATATAAAGCCAGTGAGCGCATCTCATAAAATGGTAGCGTTCCGAATTTCATAACGGAGTCCTGTCCTTTGTCCCTCCGTCCCTGCTGTCCGAAGTTATCCGCTCTCGCCGCCGCGCTTCTGCTGGCGCTTGCGCCCCTGGCGGCGGCGGGCAGAGAAGCGGCCCGCTTCAACGCTGTTCCGGTTCCCGAAGAATTGCGCTCCAGCGCCTTCACCGTCACCGTCAACGGCCAGCCGGTCGAGGTCGCCCACGCCGCCGCCAGCTACGAGTTCGCCAGCTTTGATTTCACCTCCGCCAAACCCGCCCCCGTCGAAGTCGCCATCACCGCTGCCGAGCCGGGCTTCTGGGACAAGGGCGTGGACATCGAGCCGTGGCGTCTCGGCCTGCGCCCGGTTCGCGACGGTCAAACCATCCGTTTTCACCTTTCCGGCCCCGCCAAGCTTTCCATCTCCCGTCCCGGCGACTTCCTCAACCACGCCACCATGCTCTTTCTCTTTGCCGGTGCGCCGGTTGCGCCGTTGCCCCGCGTTCCCGCCATTCGCATCTACATGCCTGGCATCTACCGCGAAAGCCTCAACCCCAAAAGCGGCGACACCTACTACCTTGAGCCGGGCTCTTACTTCTACGGCAGCCTGAATCTCTGGAACGTCGAAAATGTGAAAATCCTCGGCCGCGGAACCATCGTCTACGAGGGCAGCCAGGACCCCGCCAACGACGAAGGCTGGATGCAGAAGCCCGACTGGCACTGCATCGGCTCCATGAACGCCAAAAACATCCAGATCGACGGCCTCACCTGCCTCGTCCGCGCCCGCACCTGGTCTATCCAGATGAAGGACTCGACCGGCTTCCGCTACAACGATCTCCGCGTCATCGGCGGCAATCCCGGCAACGCCAATCAGGACGGCATGGACTGGCTCGGCGGCGGCGACACCATCGTCCGCAACTCCTTCCTGCGCGCTTCCGACGATGTTTTCGCCATGCAGGGCAACTGGGACGGCTACAACGACGATGAAATCCTCCGCCCCGGCAAGGATGTGCAGGACATCCTGGTTGAAGACAGTCAGCTTTCCACCAGCATCTCCAACATCGTGCGCGCTGGCTGGCCCCGCAAGACCTACAACTCGCGCAATTTCACCCTGCGCAACTCCGACATCCTTCATGCCGGCATCGGCGCATGTGGCCAGACCTTCGGCCTGCTCGGCTTCTGGGGAGCGCAGGGCGCCAAAGGCGAGCACGCCAGTTTCACCTTTGAGAACCTTTTCCTCGACAACTGGTATTCGCTGGTGCAGATCGACAAGGACCAGCCCTCCCTGCACGACTTCGCCTTTCGTAACATTTGGGCTCTCGACCAGCCGCCGCTGGCTTCCTCCAACATCGGTGGCCAGGTTCACGGCATTACCTTTGAGAACATCAAGATCGATCAAACCGTCGCCGCCAGCGATGCCGACCTCAACCTGGTGACCACCGATGGTGCCGAGCCCCCGCATTTTGTCGATCACAAAGGTCCGGTGGCCTCGTTCACCGTCGATTCGCCCGTCATCGCGCCCAAACAGAAAGTCACGTTCACCGCGCGTACTGCCGTGGGAGCAACCTTCACCTGGCTCTTCGGCGATGGAACCCAGGCCACCGGGCGCAAGGTCATCCACCGCTTTCTGGATGCCGATGGAACCCTGCTCGACGGCTCCGGCCGCTTCCGCGTTCTCTTGCGCGTCTCGGATAAGGAAGGCCGTCAGGACTGGGCCGCGCAGGGCGTGGTGGCCGTCGGACGCTGGCACGAGCCACTCTCCATCAAAGGTGAAATCCTTCCCGGACTCGCCTGGCAGATCTACCCCGGCGTCTGGACCGAACTGCCAGACCTCGCCGATCAGAAACCGCTCTTCAGCGGCGTCTCGCCCGGCATCCATTCGGAGCCGCACGGCTTCACGCGCTACGCAACCGCATGGGACGGCTTCATCGACATTCCCGCCGACGGCGGCTACACCTTCCACCTGATGGCCCGCGACGGCGCGCGCCTGGTCATCGACGGCGTCGAAGTCGCAAAGACCGGCCCTCCTTTTGCGCAGGTCTGCGGATCGCCCGGCAACGCCGTCCGCTACGCCCAGTACTCGCTGGGCCTGCGCGCCGGCAAGCACGCCTTCCATCTCGAAGGATTGCACTCGGTCAGCCAGGGCGGCCCGCGCCTGCTGTGGGAAGGCCCCGCGCTCCCGCTCACCGACATCCCCGCCGTCGCCTACAGCCACCTCCGCGTCGACGTGGTGACGCCATGATTGCGCAGGAGCACGATTGATTCCATGGCAAATTATCGAGTCGTGCTGCGACCCTCCGAGGAAGGCTATAGCGTCTCTTGCCCCGGCTTGCCGGGCTGCTGGTCGCAGGGAACAACCGAGGAAGAGGCTCTCGCCAACATTCAGGTTGCCATTCGCGAATATGTCGAGGCGGCTGAAGAGTTGACGCGAGAGGACGACAGCCGAGTCGTGGAAGTCGCAGTCGCATAGACTGCGACTTCTACGACTGGCAGGTTGACCGTACAGGAGCCAATCAAGGTCACCGCTCCCTACTCCCTACTCCCTATCTAGGCATTTGCCCAACATCCCAACCGCCGCCCAGCGCCCTTACCAGCCCCACGCTGGCCACAAACTGCCGCGTCTGCAAATCAAGATTCGTGCGCTGATTCTGCAGCAGCGCGCTCTCCGCGGTAAGCACTTCCAGATAGCTGGTAACTCCGCCCTTGTAGCGCTGGTTCGACAAATCATAGGAGTGCTGCGCTGACGCCACGGCCCTCTGCTCTACCGCCGACTCGGACTCCAGGATGCGCAGCGAGGAGAGCTGGTCCTCCACGTCGTTGAAGGCCGCCAACACGGTGCTCTTGTAGGCCGCACTCTGGGCCTCGTAGTTGTGGCGAGCCACTTCGGTGAGGGCGCGGCGCTGGCCGGCGTCGAACAACAACTGGGCAGCTTGTGCGCCCAGGCTCCACAGCGAACTCGGCCCCTGAATCCAGGTTCCGGCGTGGGTGCTTTCAAAGCCGCCCGTGGCGCTCAGGCTGATGGTGGGATAAAACGCGCTCTGGGCAATGCCGATCTGGGCGTTGGCGGCGTCGGCGCGACGCTCGGCGGCGGCAATGTCTGGACGGCGCTCCAAGAGCTGCGACGGAACTCCGAGCGGAACCACGGGCAGTGCCAGGGCCGGACCTTGGGCCGGACCCTGGGCAGGGTCGGAAGAGGATCCAACAGTCGCAACCAACGGCGAAGAGGGAATCGCGAAGCCCTCCAGCGGCCGATTGGCCAATGTGGCGATGGCGTGCTCCAACTGGGCCCGGGCTTCTCCGACATCGACGTACTGAGCGCGCACCGTCTCCAGTTGCGTCTGTGCCTGGGCCACGTCGGCCTCGGTGGCAATCCCGCCAGCCAGGCGTCGCTGGGTAAGGTCCAGCTGATGTTCCAGGTCGGTAACAGTGGCGGCCAGCAGGCTCGCCTGGGCATCGAGCCCGCGTAACTGGAAGTAGTCGGCGGCCAGCTCGGCATGCAGGATCAGATCCAGACTGGCAAGGTCTGCGGCATCCGCTTGAGCATTGGCGTGGGCGGCCTCAACCGTGCGCCGGATGCGTCCCCAGAAGTCCGGCTCCCAATCGGCCTGGCCGGTCAGGGAGAGGTCGCTGATCGCATTGGGGCGGGACGGGTTGTAGGAAGTTCCATTGACCGAGGTCTTTTCACGCGTTATGGACGGACCAGCCGACAAGGTGGGGAAGAGCGCGGAACGGGCGGCTATGACTTGCTGGTGGGCGGCCAGGTAGTGTTCCATGGCCTCGCGCAGATTAAGGTTTTCGCTGGCGACGTGCGCTTCCAACTGGTTCAGTTGCGGGTCCCGGTAGATCTGCCACCATTCCCCCCGGAGCAGGCCGTCCGAGGGAGAAACCGGCTGCCAGGCTCCGCCGGTCGGATTGGGTGGAGGCTGAAGGGCGCTAGTCGCACCGGTTTCCTTGTAGGCGGCCGGAGCCACAGCGTTGGGACGGCTGTAGTTGGGGCCAACGGGCTTGCAGCCAGTTAGTACCAGCAGAGCGACACCGAAAATTGGGAAAGCCTTGTGCAAGTCCTGGGTCAATCGCATGGCTACTTGCCTCCGGCGGCTTGCTTGCTGGCTGGCGTAACCACCGAGACTCTTTCCCCCTCGATCAGCGAATCCGGCGGATCCTGGATCACCTGGTCCGTTGCGCTCAGTCCCGTCACAATCTGCACGTTCGCGCCGTCGTCCTCGCCGATTACCACCGCCGTCAGATGGGCAACTCCTCCGTTGATAACTGTCCCCAGGCGCAAACCGTCCTTGCGGAAGATCAGCGCCGCGGCGGGAACAATATAGCTCGCTCCGGCAGCCGGCATCTCGAAGTGAACCTCGGCCAGCGAACCCGGCAGCAGCTCTCCGCCGTGGTTGTCCACATCGATCTCGACCAGCAGCGTCCGGCTGGCCGGGTCGATCGCGTCGGCGGTGCGCACGATGGTTCCTTCGTAGCTCTTGCCCGCGTGCTCGGCGAAGGTCAGGGCAATCTTCGCGCCTTGCTTCACGTTGGCCGAGTCAATCTGCGGCAGATTGGTGTAGACGCGCAGAGTCTGAATCGCCTGAAGGTGGAAGAGTTCCTTGGCCGCGCCGGGGTCGATCAACTGGCCGGTGTCTACATTGCGAGAGGTAACGACGCCATCGAAGGGCGCATAAACTTTTTCGAACGATTGCAGCTCGCGCAGCCGATCTACGTTGGCCTGGGCAGACTTGACGGCGGCAGCGGTGGCGGCGGCCAAGTTTACAAACGTATCCGTGTCCTGGTGAGAGACGGCGTCGGTCTTCACCAGTCCCGTGTAGCGCTCGGCCTGCATGCGGGCGTTGTTGGCGGTGGCCTGGGCAGTCGTCAGGTCGGCCTCGGCCTGGCGCAGTTGCTGATCCACTTCCGGGGTCGCGATCTCGGCCAGCAGAGCGCCCTTTTTCACCCTGGCGCCAATGTCAAAGTACCAGCGCGTCAGGTAGCCCGAAGTCCGGGCGTAGATGGGCGAATCCGTGTAGGCCGTCACATTTCCGGGCAACACGAACGAATCCACCGGCGAGCCCAGTTGGGGCGTGCTGACCATCACCGTGGGTGCGGCCAGTTCGTCGGTGGCGCGGGCCAGAACCTTGTCGGCAGAGAGGCGATGCAGAATGCCAAATCCTGCCAGCGCCGCCGCCGCCAGCAGCATGAGAGCGACGCCAACCAGCGCCTTGCGGCCGCTGATCGGATGCTGGTCGGGGGCTTGTTCGTGATCGTGCACGCCAGGCGTGGCTTCATTCGAATTGGGTGTATTGCTCATAAAAATCACTCCGGAATTTCGTCGAACTCGTCAAACGTTGCGGCCCGCTCGGACATTTCCGCGTGGCGGCGGCGGCCCTCAAGCCAGCCGTGGACCACGGCGAAAGAGGCCGGTACAAAGAACAGCGTGGCCACTGTAGCCAGCAGCAAACCGCCAATCACGGCGCGGCCCAGCGGGGCGTTCTGTTCGCCGCCGTCGCCCAGGCCCAGGGCCATGGGAACCATGCCGATGATCATCGCCAGCGCCGTCATCAGCACCGGCCGCAGGCGGACAAATCCGGCGTTGAGCGCGGCCTTGCGCGCATCGCCCACGAGTATCTCCAACTGCTCGCGCGCAAAGGTGACCACCAGAATCGAATTGGAGGTGGCCACGCCCATGCACATGATGGCGCCGGTCAGCGCCGGAACGCTCAACCGCGTGTTGGTGAGGAAGAGAAACCACACTATGCCGGCAATGGCCGCGGGCAATGCGGCAATGATCAGAAAGGGGTCGAGCCACGACTGAAAATTGACCACGATCAGCAGGTAGACCAGCAGAATGGAGAAGGCCAACCCACCCAGCAGGCCGATGTAGGACTTCTGCATCGTCTCGCTCTGCCCGCGCAAGATGAAGTGCGAGCCGCGCGGCAGTTCGGCCTTGTGTTTGGCGATGATGGCTTCAATCTTTCTGGTCACGCTGCCCAGATCGGTCCCATCCACATTCGCGTAGACATCGATGACCGGCTGCACGTCGTAATGGCTGACAGTGCCCAGCTCCTCACCCGGCGTAATCGAGGCCAGATTGCCCAGCACCTGGGATGGCTGCGGAGCGCCGGGCGCGCCGGTGGGGTTTGTCCCGTTGTCGATATGCGCCGCGCCATTGCCGTTAATCGGCAGGCTCTTCAGCGCGGCAAGCGTGTCCAGGTTGTATTGGGGCGTCTGGATGGCCACGTTATAAGTGACGCCGGTGCGAGGATCGAGATAGAAGCTGGGCGTGGTCTGGAAGCTGCCGCTGAGCGCCACCAGCAGGCTTTGCGCCACATTCTGCTGCGTCAGGCCAATGGTTCCCGCGCGCGTACGGTCCACGGCGACCGTCATCTTGGGGTAGTTGAAAGGTTGCTGGATGCGCGCGTCGGCAGCTCCGGGAACATAGCGGACTTCATCCAATATCCGCTCGGCCAGGGCTCGGTTCCCATACAGATCCGGGCCTACAATCTGAATATCGATGGGCGCGCTCAAACCAAAATTCAGAATCTGCGTCACGATGTCCACCGGCAGCACGTAAAAGGTGACGCCCGGATACTGTCGCGCCAGTTCGCCGCGCAACCGCTCCACATAGGCCGCCGTGGGGTGGTGGTTCTCGGTCAACTGCACCTGGATATCCGCGTCGGCGGGGCCGATGGGCGCGGAGGTCGAATAGGACAGGTTCAACCCGGAATAGGGCAAGCCGACGTTGTCCACAATGGTGACAATCTCATTGGCGGGCACATTTTCGCGAATGGTCGAGTCGATGTGATCGCACAGCAGCGCGGTCTCTTCAATGCGGGTTCCGGTGCGGGCGCGCACGTGAATCTTGAACTGCCCGGCATCGACGGAGGGAAAGAAGTCCTGGCCCAGCCAGGGCTCCAGCAGCGCTACCGAGCCAATTGCGAAAAGCAGAAACAGGCTGAGAAAGACCACGGAGTGGTCCACGCACACCGTGAGCAGGCGCAGATAGCCAAAGCGGAAATTCTCGAAGCCTTTCTCAAAGGCCAGTTGGAAACGGACGAAGGGGTTGCGGCTTAGTCTCTTCTGGGCGGCTTCTGCGTCGTCGTGCTCCTTGAGCAGGTATTTGGCCATGGTGGGAACCACGGTGCGCGACAACAGATAACTGGATAGCATGGCAAATACCACCGCCTCGGCCATGGGTACAAACAGATAGCGCGCCACGCCGCCCAGAAAGAACATCGGCACAAAGACGATACAGATGGCCAGCGTCGAAACCAGCGCGGGAGTGGCAATCTGCGCGGCGCCGTCCAGAATGGCCTGCTCGATCTCCTTGCCCGATTCCAGGTTGCGATTGATGTTCTCGATCTCCACCGTCGCGTCGTCCACCAGGATGCCGACCGCCAACGCCAATCCGCCCAGCGTCATGATGTTGATCGTCTCGTGCAATCCGGCCAGCACTGCAATCGAACACAGAATGGACAGCGGAATCGAGACCGCAATGATGATCGTGGAGCGAAAACTCCCCAAAAAGACAAGGATCATGATCGCGGTGAGGCAGGCCGCAACGATGGCCTCCCGCACCACGCCGCTGATCGCGCCGCGAACGAAGATGGATTGGTCGGAGAGGGCATTGATGCGCAATTGCGGAGGCAACTGGCCCTTGATGCTCTCCAGCTTGGCGCGGATGCCGGCAATGATATCCAGTGTCGAAGCCGCGCCCGTCTTCATCACGCTCATCATCACGGCGCGTTGCCCATCCACACGCACGATGTTGGTTTGCGGCGCAAAACCGTCGCGCACATGAGCCACATCGCGGATGTAAATCATGGCGCCGTTCACATACTTGATCGGCAGATTGTTGAACTCGTCGATGATCTGCGGCGCGGAGTTGGTTTCAACCGCGTATTCGAAGCGATCGATCTTCATCGTGCCCGAAGGCGCAATCAGGTTCTGCGCAGAGATCGCGCTGACCACATCGGTCGGTGAAAGTCCCTTGGCCTGCAAGGCCGGCAGATCCAGATCCACCTGTACCTGGCGCGGTTTGCCGCCGTATGGAAATGGCGTCTGCGCCCCTTCGATGGTGGCCAACTGGGTGCGAATGTTATTAGTGGCCTGATCGTTCAACTGCTGCTCGGTCATCCCCCGTCCGGAGACCCCGAGCATCAGAATCGGCACACTCGATGCGTTGTACTGGATGATGAACGGGGGCGTCGAACCCGGCGGTAGCGAACGCAACTGCACCTGGCTGATCGACGTCACCTGGGCCACGGCGCTGGCGATATTCACATGCGGCTGAAAGAAAATCTTGATGATGCCGATGCCGTTCAGCGATTGCGACTCGATATGCTCGATGTCGTTGACCGTCGTGGTCATGCCCCGCTCGCTGTTGAAGACGATGCGGGTCGACATCTCCTGCGCCGACATGCCGTTGAAATTCCACACCACGGTCACGACGGGTATGTCGATATTCGGGAAGATATCCGTCGGCATCGAGAGGATGCTGAAGGCGCCAAGGATCAAAATCAAAAGCGCGGCAACGGCAAATGTATAAGGCCTTCGCAGCGCAAGCCGGACAATCCACATCATAAGGCGGGTACTCGCTCCTGAGCTGGGACGCTCGTGAAGTCTTTGAATGTCTCATCGCCCGCGGCTCCCTGGTTCGGAAGTGGGCAGGGCACGACAACGGCTTTCTCTTGTGCCCTGAGTCTAAAGCTTGTTCAACAAAAAACCTGTCATCCTGAGCGCAGCGAAGTCGAAGGACCTGCGGTTTGTTCCTGGGCGCAGCAAAGTCCGAGGACCCGCGTTTCAGCCGCTATAGCATCTCATGAACTTCCGTCTCATACTCAATTGCCGGCTCGCTGGGGCGCCGACTGCGCTGCTAACCCGGTCCATTTCAATCCATCGTTGAAACTCCATGTTAGTCGATCGGGCGTCTCGGCCGTTCACCCGCACTCTAACCTCGCCTCGGGCTCTTCGACCAGTCCAGCTATGCGGATATCCACCTCCGGCTGAAGCTCGATCCTCACCTGCTCGAAGCACAGGACCGCAGTCCAAACTGTCCGCGTCCATCCCTCTGCCGTCTGCCCTGGCAGAGACTCGCCGGGGCGCTGGTGCGCTTTTTTCCGCCTGCGCGTTTCATTGGATGCACCCGGCAAGAGCTTGGAATCAGGCCAGCGCATTCAGTTCAAAACGGGCGCGGGAGAAATTCGGGTGCCAGCTCCAGAATGCCCCGACACCCCTTAATTTCCCCTGAATGCCCTCCAACCCGTCTCATTTTCCGCGATTACTTGGTTTCCAAGCTCATTGGGACCTACTCTGGATATATGACTGACCCCGAATTGCTCGCGCGCATCAATCGTTCTGCCGGACAAAAAGCCGGATACAAGCAGCTGATCCGCGAACTGGGCCTGGGCGGCGGAAAAGAACGCCGTTTGCTCCTCGAACAGTTGGCGCGCCTCACCGTGCGCGGCCAACTCACCAAGATCGACCGCGAACACTGGTGCATTCCCAAACCCATCGGCGGCGTCGGCGGAACCCGCGAAAACCTGGCCGCCGGACGCCTCGACCTGCATCGCGATGGCTACGGCTTCGTCCGCCCCAATCCCCGCCAGGGCGGTCCCGCCGAGTTGCGCGAAGACATCTTCATTCCCCCCAGCGAGATCAACAGCGCCATGCAGGGCGATCAGGTGCTGGTCGAAGTCGAACCGCCCAAAGGCGATGGCCGCCGCACCGGCCGCATCGTCCGCATCGTCGAGCGCCGCAACCCCATGGTTGTCGGCGTCTTCCATTACGGCACTGGCCGCGCCTCCACAGGGTCGTACTACGAACGCTTTGAGCGCCCCCAGGGCAACTATTGCACCCCCTTCGACGACCGCATGACCCAGGTCATCCTCATCCCTCCAGGGAAGGAGATTCCCCAGTCCGGCCCTGCCGCCGCCACCCCCCATCGCGTCCTCGGCAGCCTGGCCGCTACCGCCGCCGCGGCTTATGAGGACCTCGAAGGCCTGGTCGTCGACGTCGAAATCACCGCCTGGCCCACCCCCACCAAGCCCCCCGTCGGCCGCGTGGTCGAAATCCTGGGGCACCCCGACGACTTCGGCGTCGACGTGGAAATGATCATCCGCAAGCACCAACTCCCCTGCGTCTTCCCCGATCATGTCCTTGCCGAAGCCCGCGCCGTCGCCCACCTCGACATGGAAGAGGTATCCGCGCGCCGCGACTTCAGAGAAGAAAAAATTGTCACCATCGACGGCGAAACCGCCCGCGACTTCGACGACGCCGTGCTGGTCACCGAATTTCCCGGCGGAGGCTTCGAACTCCAGGTCCACATCGCCGATGTCGCCGAATACGTCCAACCCGGCACCGATCTCGATCTCGAAGCCCGCCTGCGCGGCACCAGCGTCTATTTCCCCGACCGCGCCATTCCCATGCTCCCCCAGGAACTCTCCACGGGCATTTGCAGCCTGCGCCCCGGCGAAGACCGCCTTGTCCTCAGTTGCATCATGCAGCTCGACGAATCCGCCCGCATCCTCAGCTACGAAATCGTCGAAGGCGTCATCCGTTCCGCCGCCCGCATGACCTACACCGAGGTCCACGCCATCATCACCGGCGACGCCGAAACCCGCGCCCGCTACGCCAATCTTGTTCCAGATTTCGAGCGTATGCACCGCCTCGCCGTGCTCATGAATCAGCGCCGCAGCGAGCGCGGCAGCATCGACTTCGATCTCCCCGAGCCGGTCATCGAGTTCGACGAGCGCGGCCAGATGCGCGGCGTCACCAAGTCCGAGCGCACCTGGGCCAACCGCCTCATCGAGGAGTTCATGCTGGCCGCCAACGAGTGTGTCGCCACCTGGCTGGAAGACCTCGCCGTGCCTTCCATCTATCGCATCCATGAAAAGCCCGAAGCCCGCCGCGTCGTCCAGTTCGAGGAACTGGCAGCTGCTTTTGGCTACTCACTCGGCCTGGGCGCGCTCCCCGTCCAGCGCATCCAGACCCGTGGCGACCGCCGCGATTCCCAGCGCAGTGGCCGTCCCGCCCGCACCCACGAAGTCGCTCAGGACATTCCCGTCACCCCGCGCATGTACCAGAAGCTGGCCGCCAAAATCGAAGGCAAACCCGAGGAGCGCATCCTCAGCTATCTGATGCTGCGCTCCCTGCGCCAGGCTCGCTACTCCGAGGTCAACGAAGGACACTTCGCCCTGGCCGCGCCCAGCTATACGCATTTCACTTCGCCCATCCGCCGTTATCCCGACCTCATCGTCCACCGCATCTCGAAGGCTCTGCTCCGCTCCGGCGTCATCGGCGAAGGCGCGGTCGCCGAAGGCCGCCAAAGCTCCCCCTGGCGTCACCCCAACGAAGCGCTTCCGTTCACAAAAGTACAGCCCAAAAAGCTGGGTGCCCCAGGTCCCCCGCACTTGGGGACCTGGGAAAGCACGAACCCCACAGTCCCCCCCATTCCCGAGTCCGAACTCGCCCAGATTGCCGAAGAAACCAGCCTCACCGAGCGCCGCGCCGCCGAGGCCGAGCGCGAACTCGTCGAGTGGAAGAAAGTCCGCTTCATGGAGAGCCGCGTCGGCGACGAATTCGAGGCCATGGTCCTGAATCCGGCCAAATTCGGTCTTTTCGTCGAGCTGACCGACCTCTTTGTCGAAGGTCTGGTCCCCATCGACTCGCTCCGCGACGACCGCTACAGTTGGCGCGAGAACACCCACGAAATCGTCGGTGACCGTTTTGGCCGCCGTTATCGAGCCGGAGACCGCGTCAACGTCGTTCTCGACCGCATCCTCGCCCAGGAGCGCAAGCTCCAGTTCTCCATCGTCGAAGAGGGAATCCCTCTCACCGGCAAACCCGCCGCCAAACCGGGCAGCCCTGCGCCCAGGCCGAAAAAGCCGCGCCGGCCCACCACTGGTTTCCGCCCGCCCAAGGCCGCCGGCAAAACCGACCACCGCCCCGCCAAGAAAAAGAAGCACTCCGCCCGCAAAGGCAAGCGGAAGTAGCGCCGGCCTCCCGGCCGGCTGTAGCGTGGACCTCCTGGTCCACGCTCGCTCCCAATCGGCCTATGCCCGCAAGATCCCCGCCCGGTCGGGTTTTGAAAGCACAAGTCTTGAATAGGGCGGGTCTTGAGCCTCCAGATCCCTCCCGCCCCCCTGCCGCATCCAATTACAATCAAATTGCACTTTCAAGGAGCATCCCTACCCATGGCGCACACCGTTTTTTGCGTTCGCAACAAGAAGGAGATGGAGGGCCTCGAAGAGCCCCCCTTCGATTCCGATTTCGGCCAGAAGATCTTCCAGAACGTCTCCCAATCCGCCTGGAACGAGTGGGTTGAGCGCCAGAAGATGCTGCTCAACGAGTACCGTCTGCAGCCCTGGACCCCGCAGGCCCAGCAGTTCCTCGTCGAGCAGATGGAGCAGTTCTTCTTCGCCGACGGTGTCGCAATGCCCCAGCAGTACACCCCCCCGGCCGAATAGTCACAGGCCGTGTTGCACTCTTCGCAAACCGGGCATGCGCAGACCGCCCCGCTCGTGTAAACTAATCAAGACCCCGGTAGCCGGCTCCGCACGAGCCGGCTCCATTGTGTCGGGACGTGGCTCAGCCTGGTAGAGCACTCGCTTGGGGTGCGAGGGGTCGGCAGTTCGAATCTGCCCGTCCCGACCATTATTAGAATCAATGATTTACCGTACTCGCCTTCCAATGAAGAATTGTAAGGCGAGTACTCAATTCGTGCAAGCATTCTGCCCATGAAATAGCACAGTTCCAGCCTCACGAACGACGTCAGGATTCCGGCACACCCTTCCCTCATAGGAGTCCCACCGACGCAGCCTGACCCGGTCTAGGCCCCGCCACGGCGGTCCGTAGAGCAAGCGATGGCCGAAGTTTCGACCCTCATCCTACCTCACCAGCGTTTTAATCTCTAGGGCCAGTTGGGCAGGCTGGTGGCTATTAACTGAGTGGTAACTGCCGAGTGGGCGGTCAACCGGCCACAATGAACTATCCAATCTCTAGGGCGTATCATGCCGCCATGAAACAAGGCACTCCTCCCAACCATACAGACGCAGATACTTTGCGACCCGCGTTTCGGAGATTCGCGAAACAGGTTCTCGCGGACGCCGAGGAATGGCGCGATTGCAAAAAGCTCAATAAGTCGCCCCGTGGCTTTTTCGTCCGTCCGAATCTCAGTCTTCAATACAGGCTCGACTCCTCAATGGTTCACAACGGGCAGGCCGTGCACACTGAGGAGGAGGAGTGGGACTGGAAGGGCTTCGAAGCATTGTGGGAGGAAAGGATAAAGCCGTCTGCCGCGTTCTTGGGTGTGCGTGGCCTTCTCTCGGCGGATGGTAGAGCAGAGTCGATGCTCAGACTCTTTTCGTCTCGTCTTGTCGTTGATGGCTTGGGAGCAAGCATCGCGCTCGATATAGACGAATACGTCGAGATTTTGATCCGGGACGTAAAACGAGAGCCACAGAACAGCCATGCACGGCTATGGTTGAACGGCATCGAAGTGTCAGACGAACCTGTCGCCGTTTCTGGCGAGCTGTCATTTCGGAGACCAAGGCCAGAAGATTTACTTGAGCGGGTCCATGACGACGCTATCCATTACGCACATGCATTTCAGCCTAAGACTCCGTTCTCCTGCATCGCGGAACTACAGGGATCAGTGTCCGACATTGGTGAGCTACAACTCAAGGCAGAGCGAATCATTTCGGCGCTCCGGTTGTTTAGGGTCGGATCGGTATGGGGGTCGAGGATCGATTTTTCGGTAGAGTCTTTCTCAATATTCGGGCACGGCTCCAGTGTCTTCGCACCCAGCAATAACGCTCGGATTTCGTATGCACTTTCTCAGACGGACGTGCCCGCGCTACAGAGATTTCTTAAGGTCGTAGCTTCGGTGGTTCCGACCCCTGCCTTCACCACAGCGGAAGAACCAAACTTCTTGTCTACAGCCTTTGCGTGGTACAGCGATGCACTGCTCTCGACCGGACCTAATGAGAGAGGAATCGCAGCGGCGGTCGCTTGCCTCGAAGCCCTTTTCTTGGGCGATAATCCGCAATCGGAAATCACGCATCATCTGGTTTGCCGTGCGGCGTCATTATTGGGCATATGTGGATGGCCGGCCACGGAGGTCCGACAACAGCTCAAGAATGCCTACGACGTCAGGAGCCGTTACGTGCATGGGTCGGTTCCAAATCCAAAGAAGAAGCTCACATATGATCAACTCTTCCAGCTCTTCCGAGCGACTGCAGAGACTGCGCGAATTGCGCTTTTGATAATGGCCCAATTGACAGAATGGGAGGAGCGAAACCACTCCGGAATGATTAGTGCTATCGAAGACAGTTTGATCGATGAGGCTCACCGCAAAAAGCTAATTGAGCGTTGCAAATCTATCGAGTTCGGTCGCGGCCCTCGAATGACGTGAGAGGCATACACCGCGTTCAGCAACCCATAATGCGACCGGTCCGGCTCCCCCTTTGGTCGCGATCTAAGGACCAGCCTTCCGGCTGTATGGTCGCCCACTCGGAAATTACCAAACAGTTAACACTCCCAGAGTGGAGCCAGCCGCTGCCCATCCTCAGCCGGAGCCGTCTCTGCCTTCCTCATCAACGTGGCGTCTTCCGCTACTTCGCAGCCTTCAAAATCTTATTGACCGTAGAACCGAATCTGCCCGTCCCGACCATTACATTCAAGAAAAGCGGGAGCGCTTCTGCTCCCGCTTTTCTTTTTGTGGCACAAATGCACCTGTGAGCCGACCGCGAGCGCCCCAACCCGCGTGGCGCGTCAGCGCAGAGCGCGAGTCAAGTCTGCGAGGGGGCGAGGTGCAACCGAGCATTCGGCAGTTCGAATCTGCCCGTCCCGACCATTACATTCAAGAAAAACGGGAGCGCTTCTGCTCCCGTTTTTCTTTTTCGGCAGAGATTTCGTCTCATCGCCGCGTCGGCGTCATCTCCACGGCCCAGATGGCCATCGGGCGCATGTACATCCCGGCGCGAAAATTTCCAGTGATGTCCCACGCCTCCGGTGTACGGAACCAGTACCCCTTGTCTTCGTAGATCACTCGATAGAGCCCCCGCGTCGTCTTCCAAGCCTCGTCGCGCAGCCCATTGCTCATCAGCAAGCCCGCATAGCTCTCTGACGTTCCCACCCACACTTCCTTTGCCTCGGCGTTGGTCAGAATCTTCCCATCCGCCGACATGCCGTTGGCCGCGCCCATCTCTCCGCCACCGAACTTCATCACGTTGACCGCGAAGATCTTCTTCATCGCGGAAACCTGCATCGCGTGTGGCACCAGGTCCCCGAGTCCGGTGAGGTTGGCGTACCACTGCCCGGCCAGTTGGTCGGTCTGGATATCGTCCTTCGATTCGCTGCCGGTGTCGTAGCGGAAGTACTCGCCATTCCAAAGCCGGGAGATGTAAGTCTGCTGGCCTTTCAAGAACATCGCGTGATACCGCGCGGCCGCTTTCGCATCGCCCAGGGTTTTTGCCGTCTCTTCCGCGGCGCGCAACGCGGCCAGCCACAACCCACCGGAGTACGCGCTCACCCCGCTCGTCACCCAGTCGTCGTAGGTCTGGTCCGGATAGCCGCTGTTCTCGGGCACGCCCCCGCCGTGGTCGAACTGCCGCAGATACTCAATCGCACCCTGCATGGCCGGCCAGCTGCGCCGCAGAAACGCCGTATCCGTCCGCCCGGTCAGCACATAGTCGCGATACGCCATCAGCACGAATTTGGAGTTCAGGTCTTTCCAGTCGTTGGTGTCTTGCCAGCCGGGCTCATTCACGGCGATAAACGGATCTCCCTCCGGAACGCCTAGGTCGTGCGGCACCGCGCCCACCTTTTTCCGCTTGTGTGTCACGGGCGTACCCATCAGGTCCGATTTCCAAACCCACAGTCCCTGCTCGGGCAACTCTTTGGGAACCGTATCGGCGAACTCCAGCAGCACCTGCTTGTCGATCTCCGGCCAGAACTTCAGCAGCGGCAGCGAGGCGTAAAACCCCACGTCGAGCGTCGCGTAGTAGGCGTAGTCGAAGCACTCCAGCAGGGCAAACGATGCGTCCGCATTCTTGTCCGATCCGGCCTCGCGCCCCCAGAACGTTCCCCCGTCGGTCAATGCGTAGAGTTCGTTGAACAGCATGCCCCGATACCACAGCGGCTTGCTCTCATCGTTGACAAAGGGCGCCTGCCAGCGGTCGATTGCATCGCTCCACTCCGCCGCATGAAGAAGTCCGTCCCGCGCGATCTTCCACGCATTCCGTCCCGATGCCCCGTAGAAATCCGTATAGCGGCGGTCCCATTTCCTTCCTTCGCCAAACTGCACCAGCGGGAAGTCCCACGCGATCACCATGGGAATCACCTTTGTCTCCCCCGGTTGCAGCGTGAACCGCACGGCAATCGCGCCGGCCAGCACTTCCTTGTCGCTGACCCACGATTTGCCGTCGTCGGCCAGTCGCCCATCCTTCGCAAACGGGGCCCACACCGCTTTGCCGTCGCCGCTCGCCTGGAACGTGGTCTGGTAGCTAACCTCGACTCCCGGTGAATCCAGCGCGGCTATGGCGAACTGCCCGTCCCACTCATTCGGAGCATCGCCGGCGCGGTTGCGGTCGAAGACAATCCCTTTCATCGTTGCCGCGCCTGCCTTCTCACTGACAAAGTCGTTGTGGTTGCCCTGGTTCGGCGCTCCCGCAAAGTCGCGGGTAAAGGTCCGGAACCACCCGGACATATTCGTCCACGAGAGCAGCACGGAAACCGTCACCGGCTTGGCGCTTGGATTGTCGGCGTGCACGCGGTAAACCGCTACCGGGTAGCTCGACTCGCGATAGTTGTTCGGAAGCAGCGGCGAAAACTGTTCCAGCACAATGTGGGCGGGCAACTTGTTCCAGCGGTAGTCAAACCACGCCTTGGGAAACAGCGCCGCATAATCGCCCGCGCCTTGCGGGTAATCCCACTGCCAGGAGGAAAGCGCGCCGCTGTGGGGATGCCCATTCACCAGCACCTGCGCGGTGCCCTGCGCGTCGCCTTCCGACTGCTCGAACACCGCGAACTGGTTTGCCTCGACAGGCTCGTACTTGTGCGTGGCGGCCTTGATATGCCAGCGCGCAAAGTCGCCGCGATAGCTGCGCGAGAACGTACCCGCGCCCATCCCGCCCACCGGAGCGCCCTGCCAATACCCGTCGTCGATATCTCCCGCGGATCGCGTCACCCCCGGGTTCTCAAGCGGAAGTCCCAACGGACGCTTCCACGCCGCTTTGGGAATGCCGTCCTCGCTCCAACAGCTTGCGGCCGCTGCAAAGCAGAGCGCGCCTGCCAGCAGAAGGCGAGACAATCGAGCCGCGAAGCTGCCAACTGGTATGCAACCGCAGGAGCGGCCACGATTTGACGGTCGCTGAAGTGAAGATTCTATGCGCTGTGCGGAATTAACTTGACCATTCGATCCCATGGCTATACATACTAATGAAAGTTTAGGAACAGCGCCATGCATTTGTTCCCGAACTTTGCCACCGGTGAACTGGGCGGGTAACAGCCGGTTCGCCAGGTCGCGGCATTCGGAAGATCACAGAGGGGAAGGGAAATGTTGAAGCTCCTGATTCTGATTCTGGCTTCGCTGGCGGTTGCTTCGGGTGAAACCCACCCGATCCTCCCCATCGGCTCGCCTGCGCCCGACTTTGCGCTGATGGGAGTCGATGGCAATGTGCACCGTCTCGCCGACTACGCCGCGAGCCCTGTCCTGGTTGTCGTCTTCACCTGCAATCACTGTCCGATTGCGCAGATGTACGAGCAGCGCATCGAGCGCCTTGCGGCCGATTACAAGAGCCGCGGTGTCGCCGTGGTCGCCATTCAGCCCAACGATCCCGCCGCGCTGCGCATCGACGAACTGGACTGCTCCGACGTCAGCGACAGCCTGGAAGAGATGAAGGTCCGGGTGCGCTACAAGCACCTCACTTACCCCTACCTTTACGACGGCGACACGCAGCAGGTGGCGCGCGCTTACGGTCCGCAGGCCACGCCGCATGTGTTCATCTTCGATGAAACCCGTCACCTGCGCTATGAGGGCCGCATCGACGATAGCTACCGCATCGAACGGGTCAAGACCACCGACGCGCGCAACGCGATTGATGCCCTACTGGCGCATCGTACTGTGCTCGTCACGCACACCGGCGCAATGGGCTGTTCGACGAAATGGAGCGAGAAGTCGGCGGACCGCCTTGCGACCTTGCAGAAGATCGAGCAGCAGCCCGTGACTGTGGAATTGGCCAACAAGGAAGACCTCGCCCGCCTGCGTGCCAACCCCTTGCACCAGTTGGTGCTGATCGATTTCTGGGCCACCTGGTGCGGCTCCTGTGTCGCGGAGTTCGCCGACTTGCAAGACACCCTGCGCATGTACGCGGATCGCGATCTCTCGCTCGTTACCGTGTCGGTGAACATGCCGGATGAGCAGCCCAGCGTGATTAACTTCCTTAAAAAGAAGCACGCCACCAGCCGCAATCTTCTCTTCGCCTCCGAGGACACGCTCGCCTTGCAGAAGGCATTCGATCCCGCGTGGGACTCCGCCGTTCCTTACACGGTGCTGCTCGCCCCCGATGGAAAAGTGCTCTACAAGCAGATGGGATCGGTTGATATCCTCGAGCTTCGCCGCACCATCCTGGCCAACGTCGCCGCGGAGTACTCCGGCTTCACCGCTTATTGGAGAGGTAACTGACCGGCGGCTCGCCGCGTTGTCTCCTCGCCCGCGTCACCCTGCCGGATCGCCACGCTGGCCGCAGCCTTCGCCGCCGTTTCCAGGGCAAGAAATACCGCGCCCACCAACTGAGCGTCCGCTCCCAGAGCGCTGCGCACCAACTCGGGCTGAACGCGCGCACGCCGTTCGTCGAGCACCCGCCGCGTCGCCTCGCGCAACGCCGGATGGATTCCGACCCCTCCGCCGAAGACAAACAGCGGAGTATTGAGAACCATCGCGATGTTGTAAATTGCATATCCCAGTGTGCGCGCCGCGAGTTGCAGCACCTCCTGGGCCAGTGGATTCGCCTCCATTGCGTGATCGAATATTTCGCTGGCAGTGGCCTCTTTTGGCAGCGGCGTCAACTCCTTGCTCCAGCGCTGCCGCCACTGCGACCGGATCCCCTCGCCGCCCGCAATGCCTTCCAGTGGTCCAGGCTGCCCGCGTTCGACCGGAGATTCCGGGACTCCGGGAACCAGCATGTAGCCGATCTCTCCCGCCGACCATACGCCGCCGTGATGTACCTGTCCCTTCAGCACAATGCCTGCGCCAATGCCGGTGCCGATCGCGAGAAAAACAAAATCGTCTACATTGCGCGCCACGCCTGCGCGTTGCTCGCCGATCGCCGCCAGATTCACATCGTTGTCTACCGCGGCCGGCACGCCGAACTCCGCTTCTAGTAATGCGCCCAGGGGGACATCTCGCCAGCCCATCAAATACGATGTCGCAATCACCACGCCCTCCGCGACGTTGGTGATTCCGGGTGCTCCGGCCGCGATTGCGCTCAATGCATCCGGGGGTAGTGACGCCTCGCGCAGCAGCGCATCCACGCCCTCTCGCATCCTCCACACCACCGCCGCTGTATCGCGCGCGTTGGGCGTTGAGCAGCACCATCGTCCAAGAATCGCGCCGGTGCAGTCGGCCAGAACGAGTCGCAGGTTTGTCGCTCCAATGTCCGCGCCAATCACATAAGGCGCTGCTGGGTCCGGCATACCGGCCGGGAATAAATGGGGACTTGTGGAGTGTTGCTGTGCCATTGCCTGATATGCCTCGAATCTCGCCGTCATTCACCGCCGCTCGCGGAAAATCTAGGCTTCCTGTTGCTGGGGTTGTGGCTCGGCGCTGATACTCTCCAGTTCGCATCCCCTGGTTTCAGGCATGACAAAACGGACAAAGAAAAGCGTGACGATGCAGAATGCGCCATAAATGCAGAACGTAGCGGTATTGCCGGCTGCGTGGATGAGAGAAAGAAAGGTCATTGAAACCAGAAAGTTGGAGCCACCGGAGCCGAGTGTCGCCGCAGCCACGCCGCGTCCGCGCAGCCGCTGCGGAAACACCTCCGCCACAATGATCCATGCGATCGGTCCCATGCTGAAAGCGAAGCAGGTGATGTAGATCATCAGGCATGCAGTCGCAAGAATGCCCATGGAAGCGCCGAGTGTCGCCTGGCTGCGAAAGGCCCACGCCAGCACCAGCAGAGACAGCGTCATGCCGCTCACGCCCCAGTAAAGCAGCAGCTTGCGCCCCACCCGATCCACCAGCACCAGCGCAATAATGGTCGCCAGCACATTCACCACCGCCACCAGGAAAGTCGCGAAGATGGCGCTCTTGTCCGAGCTGACACCCGCCAACGCGAAGATCCGCGGGCCGTAGTAAATGATGGTGTTGATGCCCGTAACCTGTTGCAGCACGGTGAAGCCCACCGCAATCAGCAGCGCCTTGCGTACTGTCGGAGTCCACAGCGCGCTCCAACGTTTCTCCATACTGACGAACAGTTTGGCGCGAATCTCCGTCAGCAGCATTGCCGCGCCGGCTTCGTCGGTGTAAGAGCGAAGCACCGCCTCGGCTTCTCTCGCTCGTCCATGTCCAAGCAGCCATCGCGGGCTCTCCGGCACGGTGAGAACAAGCACCAGGAACAAGAGCGCGGGCAGCGCTCCCACGGCGAACATTGTCCGCCACGCATGGCTCGCCGCCAGCCAGTAGCCAACCAGGTCGGCCAACGCAATGCCGGCCGTCAGCGCGAATTGATAGAACCCGATCAGCGTTCCGCGCGACTCCGGCGGGGCAAGCTCCGAAACGTAGACAGGCGCTGTGACCGACGTGAAGCCGATAGCCACGCCCAGCAGCGCGCGCGCAACAATCAGCGTGCCGACGTTGGGAGACAGCGGCGCCAGCACCGATCCAATGATGAAAAGAACGCCGCCCCACAGCAGGATCTTGCGCCGTCCTGCGCGGTCCGCAAGCGGTCCGCCCGCTGCGGCGCCAATCATGGAGCCAATCAGCACCACGCTCACCACCACCTCCTCCATCCTTGTGGAAAGAGAGAATGTGGTGCGGACGAAGATCAGGGCGGCCGCGATGATTCCCATGTCGAACCCGTACAAGATGCCCCCGAGACCGGCGATCAGGGACACTTTCCACAGGAACACCTGGTTCACTCGGGGGCGCGCGGTCAAAATCGTTTCGGTCAAGGTTCCCTCAATCGAAAAGCCGGATTCCAGCAGAATGGTTCTGCTATGATTAAAACACTTTTTAAGCAATCATTATAAAATAACTGGAAAGAATTTGCGGAATGTGAGGAGCCAACATGGATACAACCGGAGTTCGTCCACGGCGCTGGATTTCGGGAATTGAGCCCGCCCCCGAACTGCTCTCCGCCACCGGTACCGAGATCCTCGAGATCGAGTGCCGCCAGCAGCCGGACAAGCTTCGCCAACTGATCCGCGCCTATGCCACCGATCCGGGGATCCGCTCCACCATGGCCTCGCTGCGTGCTGCGGCCATTGCAAACAGCGGACCGGTCCTGTTTCTGGGCATGGGAGCGTCTTTCTGCTCGGCCATCGGCGCAGCCATCCACCTGCAAACCCATGGTCGCCCCTCGTTCTTTCTCGATGCCGGCGAGTGGCTGCACTACGGCGCATCTGCGTGGAATGACGCCGCGCTTTCGGTTCTGCTCACCACTTCCGGAGAGAGCGCGGAACTGGTCGAACTCATGCAGCGCAAGCCGGCCGGTCCGCTGGCTCTCATCTGCAACAACACGGAAAGCACCTGCTGGAAACTGGCCACAAACCGGCTGCCGATTCTCGCCGGTCCCGAGTACGGGAACGCGACCAAAACCTACACCAATGCGACAGCGGCTGCGATCATCGCCAGCGCGGAGATGCTCGGCCAGCCCTGGCGGGCCGATGCCATTGCTGCCGCCGACATCTTCTCCTCGAATCTCGACCGCATCTTTGCCCAGCGCGCCGCCATCGAGCAGTTCTGCCGTGGCGCGGCGAATACAGAGATTGTCGGTCGTGGCGCGGCCTATGGCGGAGCGATCATGAGCTCCCTGTGCATCCGCGAGATGACCGGCCATCGCGCTGCCGCCCACACCGGCGCAGGCTTTCGCCACGGCCCCAATCTCGATGTGGATGCTTCTCACGTGGCAATCATTTTCGCCCTCGGACGCGCGGCGGATCTGGGAGTGAAACTGGCTCGTGAGTGCAATCGGCGCGGCGGTAAAGTCGTGCTCGTCGCCGAACAGGATCATGAGCCGGCCGGTCTGCTCTTCCCGGTGCGCGTGGACGCGGTGGCGGAGCCATGGGAGGCAATCACCTCATTGCTGGTGCCCCAGGCGCTCACTCTCGCCATGGTCGAGCGATCCGGCTGTCGTTTGCCTCCGCGCTTCGAATACGGCGTGATGGAGCAGTAGGGTTAGTGGGTTGGCCATCTGTTTTCGTAATTCCGGCTTGGAGTTTGGGTGCCCCAGGCCCCCGCTTTTGGGACCTGGGAAAGCACAAATCTGACCGGTCAAAACCCAGGCCCATCGCGCCCGCTCAGTGCGGCTGGATAAGCCACAGAAGCGCATCCTCGAACATCCGGTTCTGATGCGCTTCGGCGAAGATCCTGTCGCCGTGCCCCATATTCGCATAGAACATGCGGTACCGTGTATTCGTCCAGGCTACGGGAATGTCGCCGCCCGTCAGCGTGTCCTTGAAGCCAAGCGGAAAGTTCGACGGATCGAGCGTGAGCAGAACCTTCACGTCCTTATTCGAACGCGGATTAGGCTGCCAGCTATACCACTCGTTGGCCGGAGAAACAAACTTCGCGGGAAGATGCCTGGTGATCGGGCTGCTTGCATCGTCAACATGCAGAGTCGCCGGCAGCGGGGGCCAGCTGTTGCCGTAGAATACCGCGCCGCCAAGAAACTGCACGAACCACGGCCATTGCGTGCCGCTGTCGTTGTACGCGGCAAAGTGGAATCCATACCACCCCCCGCCGTGCTCCATGTACTGTTCGAAAGCTGCGCGTTGCGCGGGCGTATGCGCGGAGTCGTTCAGCCACACCACCAGGCGAACCGTCTTCAACCGCTCCTCATTCAGATCGTCCCAGTTGGTGGTTGACTCAAACTGGAAGTGATCTCTGGCGGCCGTGTCGCTCAGGAATTTCACCGCCTGCACGGCAAAGTCGACGTGATCGCGTTCGACGTTGGTCGAGTAGAAAGCCAGCACGCGCAGCGGCGTCTTGTCCGCCTGCGCGATCGCGGGAACAGCCGTCAACAGCAGCGTTGCGGCAAGAAGGCACACACGTTTCATCATGGTTGGGCAGCCCACAAAATGGAATTGTGAAAGAGTTTCGCGAAAGCTTCGTTTTGAAACAACTCGCCATGGTGGCCCATGAAGATGTACACGTTCCGCGCCTTCATATGTTCGTTTGTCCACACCACCGGATGGTCGCCCATCTTGATGTCGCTGGCCGGCGAATAGCTGCTCTCATCCACGCTGGCCAGCACCCGCACATCGGCCCGCGGCGACTTGTCGTAGGTGTACCACTCTTCGTTCTCGATGGTGAAATGGGCCGGCAGGTTCTTCATCACCGGGTGGTCCGTCGCTTCCACTTTGACCGTGCCATTTGCAAACGTCGGAATGTACTTCGTGAATCGAATTTCGCCCATGAAGTTCGAGAACCACGGCCACATCGGGTATCCGTCGAACTCGCCCAGCAGCGTTGCATGGTGAAATCCGATCCACCCGCCGCGGCCTTCTTCAATGTAGCGCTGAAACGCCGCCATGGCCGTTGGAGACCACGCATAGGGAGGGTAGTTGAGCTGGATGAAAAGCTTGTATTGCGCCAGAAAGGTGTCGTCGATCCTGGTCGTGTCCTCGATGTAGTCAACTGCAAATCCGTCGGCGGCCGCCTCATGGGCCAGCCACACCTTGGCTGCATCCACAAACGGCTGGTGGATCCCACCCTTCTCCGCGATGGCGACAACCCGGAACCGCACCGGCGTCTGCTGAGCGGCTGCCATCGCGCTCGCCACGGCCAATATCGCCAGCAATGCCGAAAGCAGGCGCACTTCGCGCAACCCGGAAGCCAATGTCTTCAGCGCCATGAATCGCATCATTGCGAAATGCCTCCTTGCAAGCGGCCTGGTCATCCGGGCCGCGGCAATCGGTCAGGCCTTGAAGGTCGGACCCTCATGAAATTAACCTTGCGCAATACGGGCCAGATGCGCATACTTAGTAATCAAGGTGAAGTATCTCATGAATTTCTGCTTTCCGTTGCCGTCGCCGCAAAAATCTTTCCGCATCAACGTGCTCGGCTGTCTTCTGGCCGGCGCATCCGTTCTGTCCGCCCAGCCGGTTGCAGCGCAGGCCCAACTGGCCGCACCCGGCAGCGGCCTGATCAATCCGCGCGCCATCGTGTTCAGTCCGGCAAAGGGGAAGGTCTATGCCGTGGACGTCGACCATAATGCTGTCGATGTCTACACCGTTCTCTCTGACCGCCCTCACCGTATTGCCGTGGGATCGGCGCCCGTCTCCGTCGCGGTCAATAGCGCCAACGGCAGGGTGTATGTCGCCAACGCCGGCGACGGCACCGTGAGCGTTCTCGACCCTGATTCCGATGCCGTGATCGCGGCGGTCCCGGTCGGCCCTCACCCTTACTCCATCGCGGCCGATCCGGCTACCGGCAATGTCTTTGTCACGCACACTTTCGGCAATCAGGTCAGCCTCCTCGACGGCGCAACCAACAAGGTCACTCAAATCGATACAGGCTCCGTCGACCTGATTGCTGTCGATTCTCGAAGCGGAACCATCTACCTGCTTGGATACGGCGGTGCTGTGACCGTTCTCGACGAAGCCAGTCGCAAGTTCACCCGGCATGCGGTGGGGAAGCACGCCTGGGCGCTCACCCTCGACGAGAATACCGGAACCCTATATGTGCCCAGAATCGAAGACGCCAATGTGGCTGCTCTCAAGTCTTCCGCTGAGCCGGCAATTCTCTCCGCCGGCGCGATTCCCTGCGCCATTGCTGTCGATGCAAAGGCCAACCTGCTCTACGTTGCCAACTACGGGGACAACACGATGACCGCCGTTAATGCGCGCACAGGCAAGGTTGCTGCCACGGTGGGCGTGGGCGAACGACCCAAAGCCATCGCCTTCGACCCGGTTCTGCACCTAATATATGTTGCAAATGCCGGCGCCAACTCTGTCAGCGTGATCGACGCCGCAAGCCAGGCGATTCTCGCGACGCTGCCCGCGGGCCGGAGCCCCTATGCACTGGCGGTCGTTCCCGGCTCCAAACGGCTTTTCGTGGCCAATGAATCGGATGAACAGTCCTCGACCGTGGTCGACCTCAGCAGCCTTCCCGTTCGACGGCCGTAGCACCGCTCAGAAAAATGCACCGCAATTGATCGTTTTAAGCGATTTTGATCTTGCATTCTTTTTGGTTGCCGTGTAGGCTTCCCGCATCGCCGATTCCAACCCTTGCGAACACCGATTTCTGACAAGGCCAGTGAATCACATACTTTCTTAGCAATGTTTCTTAAGAAAGGGAGGCCTATGAAACGCTTTGAACTGCTCATGATCCTGACTTGCTTCTGTTGCCCGGCCCTCATCGGCTCGGCTCAGACTGTAACCGGCGCCATTCGCGGCACCGTTACTGACCCTAGCGGCGCCATTGTGCCGGGCGCCAGCGTGACCGCCATCAACATCGCTTCCGCCTTGACCACAGAGACCAAGACCAATGGCGCGGGCGGGTACTTCATCAACTTCCTGCAAATCGGCCAGTACAAAATCAACGTCGCTGCGCCGGGCTTTGAATCTGCCAGCTTTGGGCCGTTTTCGCTCGAAATCGACCAGACCGCGAAGGTCGACATCGCCCTCCGCATCGGTTCCACAACCGTTACTGTCGATGTGTCGAGTCAGATGCAACCCATCCTGAATACTGAAAGCCCCACCCTTGGCGAGACTTTCACCGAAAACACCATCTCCAGCGTCCCGCTGAACGGCCGTGACTTCTCGCAATTGACCGTATATACGCCCGGTGCCGTGGCTCCAGGTTTCAGCAGCTTCGGCGGAGGCGACTCGACCGAGCGCAACATCGACGCGGGCAACCAGGTATCTGTCGACGGCAACCGCCAGCAGTCCAACAACTATCTGCTCGATGGTCAGGAGATCAACGAGAACATCAACAACACCATCGCCTACACGCCCAGCCCCGAGGCCCTGGCCGAGATCCGCGTCATCGAGTCCAACGCCAACGCCGAGTTCGGCAATGTCAATGGCGGCACGGTGATGGCCAACATGAAGAGCGGCAGCAACAGCCTGCACGGAAGCATCTTCGGCTATGTCAAGAACAACAAACTTGACGCCAACAGCTGGAGCAACGACCAGAATGGGATTCCGAAGCATCATTACACCACCGCCCAGTTCGGCGCGACGCTCGGTGGACCCATCCTGAAAGACAAACTCTTCTTTTTTGTCGACTATGATGGGATGCGCTATCACGGCGCAGGTGGAACCACTTCGAGCGTGATTCCCGCGGCGTTCCGCACCGGCGACTTGTCGGCACTGCTCTCGCCCGGCACTCTCGCCTCCGGCCCCACCCAACTCTACGACACCCAGACGATCGACCCTGCGACCGGCCAGCCCAAGGCTTATCTGAACAATCAGATTCCGATTACCAACCCCGTCGCGCTTTATCTCTTTGCCAATCCCAAGGCCTACCCGCTGCCCAACCACCCGGCCAATTCCGCCGACCCGCTGGGCATCAACGGCAACTTCGTCGGCCCCGGCGCCAGCTTCTCTCAGAACGATCAGGGCGATGCAAAGATCGACTGGCAGCTTGACGCCGCCGACCGGCTCTTCTTCCGCTATTCGCAGGGATACGCCGCTGACGGCACCACGGTCGACCCGCTGCCCGTCAACTTTCCCATCGCTAACAATTATCCCGACCACTTCTTCGACAGCAATTGGGTGCGCTCGTTCACTCCGTCGATGGTCAACTCCTTCACCGCGAACTACGGCAGGGTCCGGTTCAACAACGGCGTCTCGACCGACCCATCCGGCATCTTCGGTCTCAAAGGAAATCAGATCGTCGGCATTCCCGGAAATCCGCAGAAGACCGCCGGTTTCAGCTCCCAGAATTTCAACGGGACCGGCGGCAACGGCTACCCCAGCGGCTTCGGCACCAACCCTTCGCCGGAGATCTTCGTCGACAACATCTTCGGCTACTCGGACTTTTTCTCCTGGCAGAAGGGCCGCCACTTGCTCAAGTTCGGCGGCGAATTCCTTCGCTACCAGCAGAACAGCTTCTACCCCGGCAACGACGGGGAACTCGGCGCGTTCAACTACACCGGCGCTTACACGGCCAACCCCTATTCGACCAGCAGCACGCTTTACCCACTCGCCGATTTCCTCACGGACCGCGTCCAGGACGTCCAGATCGGCGCTGTCTCTGGTCTAACGGGGCAGCGTCAGTGGCGCGACGGCATCTTTGTCCAGGATGATTTCAAGCTCAACCACCGGCTCACTGTGAACGTCGGCGTCCGCTGGGAGTTCGATCAGCCCATCTTCGAAGTCAACAACAAGATGGCCAATGTCAACATGCAGAGCTTGCAGATCGAGTACGCGGGCCAGAACGGCAACAGCAGGGCGCTCTACGATGCCGATTACGCCCAGTTTCAGCCGCGCATCGGATTCGCCTACGAACTTACGCCGCGCCTTGTCCTGCGTGGCGGCTACGGCATCTCAAGCTATCTCGAAGGCACCGGCGCCAATCTGCGCCTGACCCAGAACCCGCCCTTCCACACTGACTTTGAGCAGACCGGCGTCAACCCAAGCTCCGCCGCCACCTATTCGCCCGGCGTCTTCTACCAGGCATCCAACGGTTTTCCAACCACAAAGGTTCCAACCACCACGTTCTATATTTGGCCCAAGAACCTCAAGCCGGCCCAGACGCAAGAGGTCAGCTTCACCACCGAATATCAGATCGCGCACAATTCCACCATCCAGGCAGGCTACGTCGGAATCCTCGGCCATCACCTCACCGATCCTTACTGGGGCAATCAGTGGACCTCTCCGACGGCGACTGCTCCCTATGCCAGCATTGTGGGCCAGGGCGGAGTCGTCAAAATCACCTAGACCGAGTCAGCCAGCGCCTACAACAGCCTCCAGGCCGTCTTTCGGCAGCGCCTCACGGCCGGCCTCGAACTGACCGCCAACTACACGCTCTCCCGCGCAATGACCGACAACATCGGCTTCTATGGCGTCTACAACATCTGGAGCGGCCAGTACTACCAGCAGGATGCCTACCACCCAAAGAACGAATGGGGGCCGTCCGGATCCGATACCCATCACAACATCAGCGTGACCGGGGTTTACGACCTTCCCTTCGGTGCTGGCAAACACTTTGGCTCAACCTGGAATCCTGTCGTCAACTCGCTCATCGGCGGATGGAGGCTCAGCGGTGCGCAGGTCTTTTACTCCGGGTTCCCGGTCACCGTTTCCTCCCCCGCCAATTACTCCAGCCAGGTCAACGCCTTCACCGGCGCAGCCCGGCCCAACCAGCTTCGTCCTCTCAAGATTGTCAACCGCTCCATCAACGCCTACTGGGGAACGGCCGTGCAGGGCACTGCCTGCGGGCCCAATCAAGACGACGGAAAATGCATCTTCGCTCAGCAGCCAAACGACGCCTTCGGCTCAGTGCGGCCCGGCTCGCTGCGTGGGCCTGGCTTTCAGAATATCGACATGGCCGTCTTCAAGAACTTCCCGGTCTGGCATGAACACCATGCGGAGTTCAGCGCCAATTTATTCAATGCCTTCAACATCGCCGACTACGCTGCGCCCGATAGTGGCATGACCGACGGAAACTTCGGCCAGATCACCGGCACCGTAAGCAACAACCGTTCTGCGCAGCTCTCGCTCAAGTACGCCTTTTAAGTACTGCCCCTTTTTTGAACTGCATCAATTGCTCCACGCCGCTGCCTCCACTTAGGGCAGCGGCGCTTTTTTTTTGCGCCCCAATTCTCCCATGGTCAGTGCGGCAGGCTCACCGCGTAGAGATACCACGCCGCGTGGGGCAGCCATTGCTCGGTCCAACGCCAGTCTTCGTCTTTGCCCGTTGCGGCATAGCCAAGGTTGAAGGCAATGCCGTCTTCGTTGTCCAGCGCGGCCGTGATTCCGTTCATGATTCCGCCCGGTGCGCTCGTGTATTCATAGGAGAGGAAAAACATATACGGCCGATTGCCGTGGCCGCTGCCCATCAGCATGCTCGCGTCGAACGGATTCCGCCCCAGAATCCAGTGCAGCTGGTTCCATGCGTAACCGCGCAACTGCGCCTGCAACTCCGGCTTGCCGTCGAAGAAAGGCTCGGCCATGCGCGCCGCCGCGGCCAGCGACGCAAGCCGGCCATTCTCTCCCTGCCACCATGGCGCGGCTTCCGTGTCGTGCGGAAAAAAGAATGCCGTCCGTGTCTTTCCCTCTGTGCGCACCAGTTGCCGTGCGTACCCGAAGGGATTGTTCACCTCGGCGGTCAGCGCAAGCTCGAAGCGCAGGGAACGCTCCACCGCATCGAGCGCCTTCGCCCGGTTCTCCGCCGACGCAATGGCCGCGTACTCAAGAAGGCTGATCACCGGCAAGCCAGCATCCGACGGGTGAAAGAACGGCCGCTTCCCGTCGTCCGCCCGCCAGTAGTCGCGCCACTCGCCCTGTGTCGTCAGCCGCGCCATCAATTTGGACGCGCGCTCATCGGCTGCGTCGCGATAACGGTCTTCGCGCGTCGCTCCATACAGTTCGGTCGCCGCCATCAGCGCGCAGTAGTCGTCCAGAATGTTTTCAACTCCGTCGTTGAGCAACTCGCGATTGTGCGCCGACAGAAACGCGAATGCCTCCTCGGCAGCGCGCAGGTACTCATGCCGTGAGAACTCCCCGTCCATCGGCATGGTGGCAGCCAGCGCCAGCGCCGCGATCGCCATCCCACCCCCTGCGCGCAGGCTCGCCTCGAAAGCATGAGCCCCTTTCACCAGGGCGCTCCGTTGAGTCGAATCGGCAGCGTTCAGTTTGATCTGCGTCGTCCAGTTCGGATTGCCGATTACCCGGTCGCGCGCCAGCTTTTCCTTGCCCGGCGCGTTGACTGTCTGGAAGAACGAACCTCCCGGACGCTTGATCCGCACCAGGTAGTCGGCGCCATACAACCCTTCGTCTAGCATGCGCCGTTCGTACTGGCTGAAGTTTCCGTTCTTCCTGGCCTCCAGAACGCGAAAGCTCTTCAACAGGCTCCACGCGGCCAGCGGAACCTGCTGCGGGTTGAAGTACGAGGTCGGGTTCTGGTGCGATAGAAGAATTCCGTAGTCGCCCGTTGCGTCGTACCAGCCACCGTGCGCGTCCACAAAACCCCGTTCTTCGCCCGGAACCTTCAGGTGGCGATCCGCCGCATCCATATCGCCGCTCGCCCGCTGCCCCTTGAAGTAGAAAACTACGTTCGAAAGGGTCTCGCGCTCCAGAATGTCGTCGTCAATCTCGAAAGGGCACGAAGCCGCGCTGGCGCCTTCCGCATCCGCCCGCAGCAAGTAATGCCCAGTCTTCTGCCACGGCGAAAAGTCCGCTGTCCAGAACACCTGCCCCGCCCACGCATGGACACTCCCCGCCGGCTTCAGCTCTCCCTCGAAGACCGTCTTTCCCGAATCCGCATCGATCAACGCAAACTTCCGCGGGCGCTCTTCGGCGGAGCCCGCGACAATCGCCTGTTTCGGAGCATGGGTCTCATACCCCACCTGGTCCACCAGCACACGCATTTGGCTCCAGCAAGCCGGGGCGCAAGCAATGCCCGTCAGAACCGCCGCCAGCCACCGAACCTTCGCCGACCGTGCCACTTTCACCATCGATCCGTCTCCTCGAATACTGCGCCCTGATCGCTCACGGCTTGTATGCATTTTGAGTGTAGAGAATCGGGCGTCACTTCGGCATCCTTATTTAAAAAGATGCTCCGTCTCTTCATCCACCCGCGCAACTTTTCCAGGCCGGCCGGCAGCCGCAGCCCAGCCTCTCCTCCCGCTCTTCAGACTTGCTATACTCACGAAAGAAAGTGGCCAGCACGCAACACGAGAATACAATGATGAGAAAGAAAGCCAGCGGCCAATTGCCGCCGCGGTGAACCGGTTCCAGTGAAGAAAACACCCATCGCTGTCGGAAGACCGTCGTTGCTGCGTCGCACCAACGCGCTCACCATCCTCAGGCTGCTGCGCGAAATCGGCCCATGTTCGCGCGCCGATCTCGTACGCGCCTCGGGCATGAGCGCGCCCACGGTCACCAATGTCGTTGGCGACCTGCTCGCCGCAAATCTCATCAAGCCCCTGGGCGAAGGCGAATCGAGTGGCGGGCGTCCGCCCGACATGATCCGCTTCAAAGCCGAACGCGGCTGCATCCTTGGCGTGCAAATCACCGCCGTCGCCGTTTCGTTTCTTCTCACCGACCTCAGCGGCGAAGAGATGGACACCGTTCACGTCTCGCTCGCCGGCCACAAAACCACTCCTGAAGCCGTGTGCAGTCTCATCGGCGAAGAGATCGGCCGCCTCCTTCGCAAGCACAAGAAAGCCCGCGAGCAGCTTCTCGCTCTCGTCGTCGGCGTTCCCGCCATTACCAACGTTGAAGAGGGAATTGTCCTTTCCATCAGCACCCTCGAAGCATGGCGCTCCGTGCCCCTGCGCAGGCTCCTCGGCAAGCATGTCGACTGCCTGGTGATCGTCGAAAACGATACCAACCTCTCCGCGCTTGGCGAGCGTCATCGCGGCGCGGCCCGCTCCGAACCAACCTTCATACTGATCGACATCGGCGCCAACGTCAGCGCCGGCATCGTTCTCGATGGCCGGGTGCACCACGGCGCGCACTGGTCCGCTGGCGAAATCGCTTATCTGCGCCTGCCCAGCGTCCTGCGCAAGCAGCCCTCGCTGCACGAGTTCGGCGAGCTGGAGTCGGTGATCACCGCCCCCGGAATCCTCAAGGCATTCAAGGAAGCCGTCGCCGGTGCGCGCACCGCTCCCGCCCCCACGCCGCGCAATATGACTGCCGTCGGCGTCCTCGATCTGGCGGCCGCTGGCGACCCCATCGCCGCGAAGGTCGTTCAGGCACGGGCCGGAATCGTCGCCGACGTCATCGTCAATCTCTCTCTCGTGCTTAACCCCGGTCTCATCGTGCTGGGCGGCGTCGTAGGCAGCCATCCTTCGCTCCTGGGCCTGGTCAGGGGCGAGCTTGAGCACTCTGAATTTGCCATTCCCAGCATCGCCACCGCCAGCCTCGGAGAGTTCGCCGTTCTCTGGGGTGCAATCGCCCTCGGTCTGGAAGGCATTCCATCCTTGCTTCTGCCGCCATCCATGTCATAAACTCCCGGCGTTCGCGCGCCGAACTGGCGGAATATTCCGTCACCCGCATCAACCGTTGCCGCCGACCTACGGGGCATGAAACCGCTCCCAGCGGTCCAGCCGCCAACTTGCGAACTCGCCATCTCCGCGCTACAGCGGTCCCACAATTGCTATACCCAGGAACCACTGGCCTAAAGTGGCTTTTTCCTCAAGAAAGAGCCACCATTTGCAGGAGTGAACTGACCACCGGCTCTTAGCCGGTGGTCAGTTCACTCGAATGATTCAGATCGGAGAGGATGCCGGGGTGCGTTGGCCGCCATCCCGGTCTCTCCTGAGTTTGCTTGCTGGATACAGGGTTACCTTTGCGACCCAGATTAAGGATCAAGGTGTCGAGAATCTGGCCGCATAAATCATTAGCTTCAAGCAGGTGGAGGAAGTGCAGAATAGTCGCATCGTCAGGCGCTGCCGCGCGGCTCGGATCGACTCCGGCGAAGCCGCGAAGCGCGGGCGAGCCATAGAGCACATCCTCGGCGCCGGGGTCCGGCAGATTGGTGCAGTGCTGCAAAAAATAGATGCGCAGCATGTTCCCGAGGCTCACTGACTGGCGTCCCATACCCGTCTTGGAACAATGCGTCCCGATCAAGGATTCCAACTCAGACCATGGAACCACCGCTTCCATGGTGTATAGAAACTGTGCCCGGCAGCTGGCACGGGAAAACTGTTCATACTCTGCCGGCCAGCAAAAGTTATCTGGCACATCGCGTTTCCGTTCGACCTGCAGTTTTATCCAATCGCAATGCGAAGGTAGGATTTCATTGGAAGTTCCCTAACTCTTGCACTGCGGAAAGGCCGTGATGCGAAGCTTTGCGGCCGCGTAGGGGATGAGGGTAATCGCTTCAAGAGGTTCATCGCTAACCGCGGGACTTTGGGGCACAGGGTTGGCGACGCCATCCTCGGCGCGCCACTCGTTGAGTTTGCGTGCCTTCACGTGGAGATGGACCGGGGCATGGCGGGCGGTAAATGGGCCTTCCCCGACCTTTTCTTCTGTGACGGTGATGTCGCTGGCGAGTGAAGCTGCATCTACCTTCAGCGCGTAGTTCCATGGGGTCGTCGGAAACACCTGCCAATCGGCGGTCATGCCGCGGTCGCGCAGTTTGACCCAGTCTTCGCCAATGCCATACGAGAAGACGAGCGGTCCGCGTTCGACAGCGATCGAGTCGTGGAACCAGCGGGAAATGCGCGGAGCCATAGGGAAGCGAATCTCGACACGGTCGCCGGACTTCCAGGTGCGGTCGATGCGTGCAAACGAGCCCGGTGTGGGCTCCGGTTGCCGTTGGCCGTTGATGGCGATCGTAGCGCCCGCCGCCCAGGCCGGGATCCGGAACTGGAATGGAAACTGGAGTGGCGAGGCGGGATCGACGGCGATGCGAATCGTTTCGCGGAAGGGATAATCCGTATCTTCGCATACATGCACCGGAACCCCGCCGAGAACAGTATGCATTTCACAGGGTGCGTAAGCGGCCGCGACCAGACCGGGGTGAAGGCCATCGTGTCCCGCAGGATCCTGTGCGCCGGAAAGCATGAACAGACTGGCGGCGAACTTGGGCCATCCCTGGTGAAAGTTGGCCGTGCAGCATCCGAAATTGGGTTCCAGTCCATACAGATTCGATTCAGGCCCGTCCGTGGTCCACGGCTTGCGATGCAGACTGCACTCCACCTGGTTTGGTTCCTGATTGTACTGGTGCGCCCACATATCGTCGGTGAGCGTGCCAGGCAGCGCGTTGAATGCGAGCCGTTCGAGCCGGTCGCCGAGCGAGGCATCGCCCGCAATGGCCAGCGCTTGTTCGAGCGAGAACATATATTCTACGACCGTGCATAACTCCGAGCCCTGCGATGGATTCAAGCCGGCCAGGTGTTCGTCGCAGGAGAACATGCCATTGGGCAGGCCGTGATATCGGTCCAACTCGGCGATCATCCGGAGAGCGGCGGAGCGGTCCGCGTCCGCACCTGAAGCGGGCGACCAGACAGGGCCGGCCTTGACCGCCTGCCCGTTGTTGACTCCGTGCGTGGCCAGTGCCAAGTCATTCAGCCCGTTGTCTTCGTCGAGTTTCAAAAACTCGGCCGTCATGCGCTCGGTGAATTTGAAGTTCTTGAACTCCGCCATCCAGTCATAGCCTTGCTTGTGCAGCAGGTGCGCCAGATCGAGCAGATAGGCGGAGCCGGTCCGGTTATAGAGCCAGATCACACTGAGCAACTCGTCCTGCCAGCGAAATCTTCCCCAATCGCGCAGTGGGCGTTTCGGAAGTTCGCGAAGCTGGTACTGAAAATATCGATCCATCACTGGGATGACGCGCGCGTCGCCTGTGAACTCCTGGTACTGGGTCAGCACTTTGAGCATGACCATGCGCGGCCACCAGTCGTTGTTGGATGCGGGGCCGATCATCCCGCTCGCATGCTGGTGATTCAGTGTCCAATCGATATACCGCTGTGCCTTCGCCTTGAGTCGCGCGTCGTCGAGCAGCCAGGCAAGCGGCACCAGACCATCAAGGAAGTAAGGGCCGCGCTCCCACGATTCACCTGTGCCCCCGAGCCACCCACTGTTGGGACCGACGTCTGCCCAAGTCTCATCCAGATGGCCGCTCAGTCCGTTGGCCTGAATCCGAAGCTGCTCCAACAGCCATCCACGCGGTCGTGTGGAACCCAGCGGCAGAAAATTGAACGCGTTGGGAGCAAGTGGAGAGCGATTCCCAATTCCTGAAGATAGCGCAGACGATGCGAGCGAGGCCGCGGAAACAGAACTGGCCAAGGAAGGCAGCAGATAGCTGGTCGGCAAAGCGGATGCCAGGCCGACCAGGCCAATGCCGTTCAGAAACTGACGGCGGGTGGAAATATTCTGGAATGAAGGCGGCAATGATTACTCCTGAGTCAAGCTTGCTGATATCGTACCTAACCCTGGATTGTTGCGCATGGTTCAGATGGTCTACCTCCCGGACGTCCACGTGAAGGGGAGGAACTCGGCTGATCGCTGCTTGCTCTTGATAATTGCCCTGGTCAATGCAAGCAGACAGTGAATTGTTGCGGTGAAAGGCCGCACCGTCAACTGTGCAGATCGATGATGCCTTGGTGGATGGCGGTGGTGGCAGCTTCGGTTCGGTCGGAGACTTCCAATTTCTCGATGATGCTGTTGACGTGATTGCGGACCGTGTTACTGCTGATGTTGAGGGCGCTGGCAATCTCTTTGTTAGTGAGCCCATTGGGAAGCATTTTCAGCACTTCGAGCTCGCGTGCCGTCAGACTCGTGCGCATCATGCGTTCGGCGAGGCGCGCCGTAATGGGCCGGGGAAAGTAGGCCTTGCCGGCATGAACAGTTCGGATTGCCTCCATCATGTCCGATTGTGGCGCATCTTTCAACAGATATCCTTGCGCGCCGGCCAGTACTGCGCGGTAAATGTCTTCGTCCGTCTCATAACTCGTGCAGGGTGTGGTGGGCGCCTTCGCAGACGATCAACGCATCCTTGCCTGGGACATCTGGAACGAACCTGACAATCAGGGGGGCGACGTATTGGAAGATATCGCAGCGAAGGCCCAGAGAGTGGATGAGCTTTTGCCGCGAGCATTCGCCTGGGCGCGCAGCGTGCACCCCAGCCAGCCGCTTACGAGCGCAGTCTGGGTAGGAGATTGGCACGACCCCGACAAGGAGAGTGCAACGACCGGGATTCAACTAGAACAGTCCGATGTCATATCCTTTCACGACTACGGGTGGCCTGAGATATTTGAGGGCCGCATCCAGGAATTGCAGAAACTGGGCAGGCCCATTCTTTGCACCGAATACATGGCACGTGGAGCCGGAAGCACCTTTGACGGTTCGCTGCCAATCGCCAAGAAGTATCACGTGGCGGCGATCAACTGGGGTCTGGTTGCAGGCAGGACGGAAACCTATCTGCCATGGGATTCCTGGCAACGACCTTATGTGTTGACGCAACCCACTGTGTGGTTCCACGAAGTGTTTCGGCAAGATGGCACACCTTATCGCCAGCACGAGGTCGATCTGATGCGCCAACTGACTCAGCGCGGGACGCGCTGATAACTCGATCTTGTCGGTATCGTGACGCTCCTGCTTCAGAAACGCGGAAATATCCTTCAATAGAGTTTCCGAACAATCGGAAGTTGCCGCCTTCCAATACGGTCTAAGCGCATCACTTAGCGGTGTCGATAACGCCGAGCCGATGACGCCAATGAAAGCCCTGGCGCTGCTCTCGACTCTGCAAAGCGCCGACATCGTTCTACCCACCACCCATGGGCAGGAAATTCGGCTGCGGCGGATCACCGAGCCGACCGCAGAGCAGAGGTCGCTGCTCCGGCAACTGGGAATCAGCCTGCCGGAGCACCTGCGATTTCAACGAAAATGTAGTGCAGACTTGGCCGTAGCCTGAACTGAATCTGAAGCACTTAGGCCATTTCTGGCGCCGTTCGCGGCGAACTTGGGTTAACGGAGTGAAAGTGGAGTGAAGGCCGTCTTCAGCCCTTGATTTCGCCTTTAATATTCTTCTAACTTGTTGATTCTATGGAGCGGGAGACCGGGATCGAACCGGCGACATTCAGCTTGGGAAAATGGCTGCAAATTGAAAACAAAGAACATAGCGAATTCGGACATCTCTTTCAGGCGATTGAATTTAGGCAGAATTCGCAGTTTTCAGCGGCACGGCTCTTAATGGTGTTCAAATGGAGTTCACTGGACGCCGGACGATCATTCGCAACACACAAGACTCCTCAGTGGCTAGAGGTCGATGGTGACCCGGCGATTTCGCATTATTCCAGAATCCCTTCTGGCGACATCGGCGTTTTCGGAGAGTGATTCCGTACCACCGAGCGTAACTTATTTTCGATGAGAGGTTTGGACTCTTGCACCACTGAGGGACGGCGCTCTTCCCCGACAGACAGGCCAAGCGACTCGCGAGATCTAGCTAGCGACGGATCGCTGAAGATGACATTGTTAAAAGGCATTGAACAGTTATCAGGCGTTCGCAACGCGTGTTCTTCAGTCAGGGCCTCTGCACAGTCTCGATCCAGGCTACCCGGGATTCTCTGATGAACGAATTGGTCAAACATTGGGAAAGCCTGCTTCTCCCGCCCGGATAAGCCGATTTCAGGTTTTTTATCGTGAGGACGTCGTTCTTTACGCTATAAGTCCATGTCACTTCATCAAGCGCAGGTTCCTCTGGTGCAGTTCGAAGATTCCTGTAAATTCGGACAATCCCATCGTTCGACCCACCATCAAGGTTCAGCCATTCTGTTTCCACCAATCGAATTGGAGTTGCACAAATATTGCGAGCCACCTCCTCCGTCACTAAGATCGAATTGCAACCATCCCGAAACACACATTTTGCGATGATACTCTGGCGTCCCGAGTGCAAAAAAAGCATTTGGAGAGCTGCCGACTTCAACCTCAAGGGGTTCGGCGGGATGCACTCAATCTTAAGAGCGCTTCCATCTTTAAAGGAAGTCTTCCAGAGCGTACCCCAGCGCCAGAAGAGAAGAGAACCGCAGGTTGGCACAACGGGATCGATGACATGTAACTTCCCGGATTCTTCAGCAGGCTCTGGCCGTCCTGCCGTACATGTAAGATGCTGGCCTTCGCCATTGACAAACGCGAAGGCCAGCATAAGGCACAATGTGACGAAAGAGCGCCCTATCATTTCGGTTGCCGACGAACAATCGGTAGCTCGGGCTTAGCCCAATCACTGAAATCATTCGACTGGCCAGATTGGCCTGCACCAGGCTGACGTCTATGTAAATAGGCAACGATGACGGGCTTCGACACATCCAGTGTGTAATTCCCATTACCATCATCAGTCATCTTCATGTTGAGCGAAGAGTCCTTTCCTACAATTGACGTGGCCTGAGTTAGGGTCGCACTTGCCGTGATGTTCTTATTCTTGTTTACGGTTATTTTGGCAGACATGGATGTCACGACAATGTCGCCGATGATGTAGTCAACCGTTCCATTTCTGAAAGATTGACGCAGCGGATCGTCATTGGGAAGTGTGCCTATACGATTAACAAATGTGGAACGATCAAGCAGTCGAACGTATGCTTTCGGAATTGTGATTGTCACCGTGGCATTGTTTGTGAAGTCCGCGCTAAAATTCAGATTTATCAATTTAAGCAACGACGACAATACGACTCCCGCCGAGAACTCTTTCTTTGAATCTGCGGTCAGGGTTAGGCTACCGCCTCCACCTGGAATCAGGATCCCATCGATGCTCAACCAGTCAGACGAACCCACATCCGCAGGTTTTTCATTAAGACATTTGAAAGTTGAGCAAATGAAATCGCCAGTGAGCGTCGGTTGGCCAGGCTTGAAATCATATGCAGTGCCGATACCGAAATTATCAACGGGATATGCTTGAAACTCCCAATTGTCTTGTGCCTTTACTCCGAATGCTGTTGCGAGCTGATTTTCGATCAGCTGAGGAGAGGGGACAGTCGGTTGGCTACAGTAAAGGGAGCAAGATGCACAAAAGAGTAACACGAACGGAATCTTCCCAAATCGCATGATTCATCCTCCTCAAGGGGTATATATCCCCTCAAACGCTGTTTCGATCGAAGCGGGCGTTTGGAAACTGCGACCGTCCGCTAGCCGAATGTTGAGACTTGCATCTATTGCCCTCTCCCATTTCCCCTCGGAGTCAGGGCTAGGCTCAAGAAACGCATAGACGACACCGTTGACGACTTTAAGGCCGCAGACTCCATCAAGTCCGCCGCACTGAAGTAAAAATGGTCTGGAGAAATGTTCGCCCTCTAAATGCAATGAGATCGCGGTCGCCGGATCGAAAGCCAGTTTTTCAATGCTGAGATCTCGGTGGACGGCGTAACGCGCCTCTGTTGTCAACATCGATTCAAGTCGTGGAATCCCCGCGCTAGCATAAGAACCGCCAACTAGAGTTGGGGTCAACTGACTTGCAAGCATGAGCCTTGTCGACATGTTATGGGAATCAAATTTGGCCCCATGTTGCTTCCAAAACGCTCGGGCCATATATAGAACTGCCGCGACTTCAGGGGTTGCGTAGCTTGTTCCTCGCTGAAACTCAGAGTTTACTCGTCCGCAAGTGACATTTGCTGGCCAACCCTCCGCCGATCCAGGACAGCATATGGCTCCGCTCGTCGAACGCTGACCGAATGGCTGCCCACTCGCATCTAGCCCTCCTACAAGAAGTGTGCGGAAGCTTTTCTGATTTAGAAATGAAGCAACCGGCTCCTGTCGGCTCAATTCCACGGGGTCAATACTATCGTCGCTGACCGCTGAGAGCAGTTGAGATGGGCCATCCGCGTCAAAGTTCCTGGGAAGGAACTGAAAACCGTCCCTGTCAAACCAAACTGATGTAGAAACTACAGATGTTCTGGGATCATCAAGGGAATCGTCCAACAAAGCCTGAATGTAGAACAATGGAACCACATTTGGATTGTTGGGATCCTTTTTAAGATTCAGGATGGCATCCTTGTTTTGGAAGAGCGCAGCGCGAACATTGTCCGAAGGGAACGTAGCGATATAGTCAGTAAGTGTTTTTCCAGATGCATTTAGATTAGCAAAGAAGTCTACCTCTGCCTGAACGATGGGGTTGTTTCCATTCGAAAGCAGATTCGGACTGTATTCGCGAATCATCTGTGTTGCCACCGATGAAACGATGAGCCCATGATTGCAGTCGCCGGTCGCGCCGCGTGCAAACCTGTCGAGGATCACCAGTGTGCCAGCCGCGCCCGGATCGAGCGAGAGGTTCATCCAAGCCGGCGGAGTTGGAACCGCCGCCGCAGTTGCGACAACCGGCGTATCGCCCCTAGAAGAAGTTTCGCCAACGCTACCCCGACTCCGAACTTCGGCCGTCTCTGTAAGAGGGCCAATGTAAATCTTGCGCGACTTCAACAAGGAATGCAGGATAAGGGGGGATATTTGTGAGTGAAATGATTCGAACTCCTGGCGTGAAAACGAAATGAGCCAATTCGGAGCATCTCGAATGTCATTTAGTTGCCTGACCGGCGCCGATTCGCCTGTCACAAGACTATCTAAATGTTCCTTTAGAACGATTGTGCGCGCGGTGAGATTGTTCATCTCGAGCAATTGAGCCCATGATTGCGCTGTCAAGCCTTTCTTGGGTCTGACCGGCAAGGGGGGTATAAGTATGCTTGATTTCTCCTTCCCGACCCAAGAAGAGTTCGGCAGTTCGTTGATCCGCTCAATTTCCTTCTCAACGGCCCTTGCGGTTTTGGGAAAGGGTCCCCCATCCGCAAGGGCGAAGTTATCCGCCATTAGGTTAAAAATCGGTTTTGATGCCGGGACAGAGTGCCACTCTCCAATCTTTGCCCGAACAATCCCGACAGCGACTTGACTTAACTCGTCGTCCGTAAGACCGTTGGGGTCCATGAGTAAACTCGGTGCATCCGCGAGCCCGCCTTGCTGGGCAGATGCAGCAGCAACGCAGGCGAGATGAGCCAACAGAAGTAGTTTTGTCAGTTTCATGGGGAAAGGGGGAAAACTTCGAAGTTTAGGGAAACTTACTTCTTTTTCCGCGTGAGGTCAAGAGCTTTTTGGAGTTTTTTGGGCGCGCCAGCAGCGAAATGAGCCCGACGGATGGACTTCGTTCAGGCGCTCGGTCTGCGAATTCTGAATAAGCAAATCGCCAAATCACTCGTCGAAGGCAGATTGGTAACGAAACTTCGCCGACGCACTCATCAAGGGAAAGCAGGTCGGTCCCGAATTGTCTCCCAGGGGCACAGGAATTTGCCGCCCGGCCATTGTTCCAGGTCTTCTTCGATTGACCCTGGAAAGAACTGCCCAAGCGGGTGGCATGCTCGCGGAGACCTCTCCTAGTCGAAATGAGGGTACCACCGGTTTCTTGCAGTTGGGGCCGGTGAGAGCACGAACCTGGACCGGTTCGAGACTAGGGGAATTCATTCGCCTCAATCGGAGAAATATTACTCCTGAATGTCACCAAGGCTCCACCGATCAGCTTCATCGGAACTCTGGGCTTACGAATACAAGGCAAAGCTCTCGTTCAGCTCAGTATGAGCCGAATCCATCGGATATCTCTGCGCAAGCGAAGGAGATTGCTTATGAGGGAATCTCCTTGACTGCCAGCCTTAGGTGGTTTGAGCGCCGAGCCGCAGAATGCCCATTTGGTAGACGTTAGATGGGGCGGAGCGTCAGCGGCGGGAAGGAAAAGCCTGAAGGGATGACGGAGTTGGTCCAGAATGAAAAATAGTCTCGGAATCGTTAAGAAAAAAGGGATAGTTTTTCTTAACAGAGAAGAGAGGCTATCGCATGAAATCCATGCGGGATCAAATAGTTGCGAGAATCGAAAGGCTCGGCGATGGGAAAGCCTTCTCGGCGAAGGACTTCCTCGACATTGCGAGCCGGACAACTATCGACGTGACTCTGGCGGAACTGGCGCTCAAAGGCACGGTACGCCGCGTCCGCCGAGGCCTCTACGATAAGCCGCGCGTTAATCCCGCCCTCGGTGGAACGCTCAGCCCTGACATCTACGAAGCCGCGCGCGCAATTGCGCGGCGACAACGCTGGAAGATCGTGCCGGACGGAGCATGGGCGGCAAACCTGCTGGGGCTTTCGACTCAGGTGCCGTCGAGAATCACCTATCTGACTGACGGACCGAACAATGAAGTACCCATTGGCAGACGTAGCATTGTGTTCAAACATGCTCGTCCAAAGGTGCTCGCAGGGCTAGAGGGAAAGATCGCTCTCGTCGTCCAGGCGTTGCGTCATCTCGGCAAAGAAAACGTAGGGGTACGCGAGATGGAAGTGTTGCGGGCGGCTCTCACGCCGTCCGAGAGGAAGAAACTCGTCCGGGCTGTCCGATTCGGTGTGGATTGGATTTATAAAGTTGCGAGCCGGATTGCAGAGGAGACCGCGTGAACAAAGTTGCACGAATGACGAAACGCGACCGCGCGGACTTGTTCGCCGAAACGGCGGAGAGACGGGACCTTTCCGAACCCTTCGTTGAATAGAATTTTGGGTCGCTGGTCGCTGAAACAGTTTTTCTGCGATTGCCTTCATACCGTGATTTCCGGTTTCCAAACTAGATACAAGCTCCATACGAAATGAACCTCAGGGGTCAGCGCGCTAGGACTGGCGAAATGAGGATTTCTATTGCATTTCGCGTCGTGAAATGATTTATTACATTATATGGACAAAATTAAGCCGCGTTGGTTTAACAGTAATCTCCAGGCCGCACTGCGAGTCCTGCCCGTTACCGTTCTGACTGGTGCGCGGCAGACCGGAAAGACCACGCTGACTCGGGCGATAGAGCCCGCGCGGACCTACTTCACTCTCGACGACGTCGGCATTCTCGACCAGGCAGAGCGAAATCCCGATTCGCTGCTTTCTACCCGTCCAGTCATTCTCGATGAAGTCCAGCGAGCACCGCAGATCCTGCTTGCCGTCAAGCGTGCTGTTGACACCGGCCGGCGAGCCGGAGATTTCCTCCTGACTGGCTCGGCCAATCTCCTGTTGATGAAGCAGGTGGCGGAGACGCTGGCTGGCCGCGCCATCTACCTCGATCTGCCACCGTTTTGCCCAACCGAGTGGCAGGAGCGCAAGGGCGCGCTGTCGCCACTGGATCGTTTGTTCGCCGCGGATTTCGATTGGCGTGAATGGCCGGATGAACCGGGCGACTGGACACGATGGCTCCTGCGGGGAGGCTTTCCGCCTGCACTTGAAATTGCTTCGGAAGCAGACCGCGGCCTGTGGTTTGCCGCCTATGTGCAGACCTATCTGGAGCGGGATTTGCGCCAGTTGAGCGCCATCTCCAGCCTGCCCGATTTTCAGCGCCTGATGATGTTGGCCGCGCAACGGACAGGCAAACTGCTCAACCAGGCTGACCTGGCGCGCGATGCGGCGCTCAGCCACCCGACCGCACACCGGTATTTGAACCTGCTGGAGACCGGGTGCATGATCACGCGCCTCCGTCCTCTGGGGACCAATCCCACGGCGGCGCTCGTGAAAGCGCCGAAGTTGCTTTGGACAGATTGCGGGCTTGCTGCTTGGCTTGCCGGGATCAGATCGTCCGCCGACGTAGCGGCGAGAATGGACAGCGGATTCTGGTTGGAACAAACCCTGTTTCAGACACTGGAGACCTGGCGATCCCTCGATCCCCGGCAGCGTAAACTGCATTTCTGGCGTAACCGTACAGGACATGAAGTGGATTTCATCCTGGAAGAAGCCGGGAAGTATGTGGCGCTAGAGATCAAGGCAAGCAGTCAGGTAACCGCCAGCGACGCAACCGGCATTCGCGCCTTCCGAGAAGATTTGAAGCGCAAATCTTCTCTTGTCAGGGGAGTGGTGCTGCATAGCGGCAAAGCGCGTCCGCTGGAAGATGGCATCCTTGCTCTTCCCTGGGGATGGATGGTTCCGTCACAAGAGGATAGATAGGGCACTGGTCATCAATTCATCGGATACGCGGTTGGCCCGACCGTAGTTTTGTCGATTGCTTCAGCGTAGCGGGTATGTCCCTAGACTCTGGCTTGTATGACGGGACTCTTGTGTTTTCTGGATATTTACGTATATCCGTAGATGCGCGTATACTTTCGGTCAAAGGAAACCACACCCAAATGGCTACCCGAAGGACGACCCGACCT
>Ga0181517_10000560_pt1 | contig 48456 bp, 31 predicted proteins | sample PEATcosm2014_Bin_31_FD_119748 | JGI IMG/M metagenome (GOLD analysis project Ga0181517, IMG submission 119748) | Peatland microbial communities from MTU Mesocosm Facility, Houghton, MI, USA - PEATcosm2014_Bin01_30_metaG | ecosystem: Environmental > Terrestrial > Soil > Wetlands > Peat | place... | reverse complement strand
CCCTGCTCGGCGTCATATGCCGCCACGATCCGCTCCCGTAAATCCAAGGACAGGCTTTTCATGGACCAAAACGCTGCCACGTCCGCCTAAAAAAGGCTACAATAAAACTAAAAATGCTCTAGCTCACAAAATCGGCGAGGACACGGAGGAAAATACGAAATCTATATGTTCCGTTAACTGTTGTTGATGACCTGTTAATCACAGCCGGTATCGGGTGTGCTCTATAGGCACCCATGCGTCTCCAATGTTTTCATACCGCGCCCTGGGTTTCTGATTCACGGCCGGCCTCGACTCCCGGGTTTCCCGGTCTCCAAGCTGACGCTTGGCGGAGCCTGGTGGCGCCCGCATCATGGATTTCGAATCGGAGGCTCAGGCCCGCGCTCGCGGATCTACGGAGATGACGAAGGTACTTGTCATCGACGATGAGCCGCAGATCCGGCGCCTTCTCCGGCTTACGCTGGAGTCCGACAAATATTCCGTCCGCGAGGCGGACGATGGGCGGATGGGGCTCATCGAGGCGGCGGGCTTCCGTCCAGACCTGATAGTCCTTGATCTCGGCCTTCCGGACATGCCCGGCCAGGATGTGCTTAGGCGCCTTCGTGAATGGACCGAGGTGCCTGTGCTGATCCTTTCCGTCTGCACGGGTCAATATGAGAAGGTTTCTGCGTTGGACTCCGGTGCGGATGATTATCTAACCAAGCCATTCGATTCATCGGAGTTTCTGGCGCGCCTTCGCGTGCTCGTCAGGAGGCAGCATTCGGCCACGGAACCCGTGATCATCCGATTTGGCGCGGTGCAAGTGAACCTGAGCGCCCACGTCGTCACCAAGGGAGACCAGGAGGTTTCGCTGACGGCGATGGAATACGCCCTCCTGCACCTCCTCATTACGAACCGCGGAAAGATCGTGATGCACAAGAACATATTGCGGGAGCTTTGGGGCCCGCGTTTTGAGAACCATACAAACTATCTCCGGGTTTATATGCGGAGGCTCAGGCAGAAGCTGGAGGAAAATCCGGAGCAGCCCAGGTTCCTGACCACGGTGTCCGGATTTGGCTACCGGCTTCTGGATAAGGACCTCTACATCGAGACCCTGCCCCGCCCCTCCCTTTCGGCCTGAAAGCCGTCACACGGTAGCTCGTTGCCTCGTTAACCTAGAAAACAATACATGAATAAACGCTTCCTCGCGCTGCTGGCATTGTCAGCGGCAGCAGTTGGTCTTCCCGGGATCTGCCGCGCAGCTCCCTCGACCGAATTCATACCCGCCTCGGCCTCGATTGCGTCGGAATTCGCTCACAAATCCAGCGCGGATGACATTCAAATCATGACCATTGCGCCGTCGGAAAACGTGACAATCCTGGGCGAACTCAAGATTCAGGGAGATTCAGACGCCTCGCTTCACGACTTGATGATCGCCGCGTTGGACGCCGCAAAGGCACAGGGCGCCGACTTTCTGGCGCTCGCCAGTCCAGGCTCCCAGCCCACCCTGTGGGTGGGCAAGATGGTGCCGGCAGGCCACGGGCGTTCGATGTTCGTAGCCGGGCCCCTTCAAGGCTCCGAAGTCAACCGGATTGCCTCTATCCCTCACGGGGGCACGGGCTCAATCAGCCTCATTGTTGGAAAGTTCGTTCGAAAAGCTGCGTAGCCCGTCAGTAAATGCAATTCAGGAAAGGCCCGGGAATACCGGGCCTTTCTTTTTGGGGCGGGGCTTCGGCACACGATCGCGATGAACGCGATCGCGCACATCCCATGGCCGGCTCCTTCAGGTGACGACATCCAGGTGAATTCCTGCCGTTCAACGTTTCTCGTCGGGCGTCTTCTCACATGGAACGATGGGGAGGAAGATTGCGAACCGTGCCCCGCCGGACGCCTTGTTCTCAGCCACGATCTCGCCGCCCTGGGCTGCCACGAGCCGGTGGGCAATCGAAAGGCCCAGGCCAAGGCCGCCGCCGCGTACGGTGCTCCCGCGTTGGAACTTCTTGAAGAGGCGGCCCATCAGCTCGGGAGGTATGCCCGGCCCCTCGTCCTCCACCGAGAGGAACACGCTGTTGCGCACCGCGTCCATCCCGGCGCGAAGGGCGATCGGTTTTGCAGCAGGGGTGTAGAGTGCAGCGTTCAACAGAAGATTGTCCAACGTCTGCACCATTAACGGGGCGTCGGCGCGCAGGAGCGGAGTATCGTCCGCCACCTCTGTAGTGACCGTCCGACCGGTTAACATGTCCCGCGTCTGCAGAGTCGCCTCGTTGAAGAGGTCCCGGGCATCGCACCAATCGAGGTGAGCCTTTAGGAGACCCGATTCCAGACGGCTCTCGTCGAGGAGGTTTCCGACCAGCCGATCCATTCGATGGGTGGCCTGATCGATTTCGCCTGCGAGGAATGCCTGCTCATCCGAAGCCCTATCAAGAAGCATGGTTGCCGCCGAACGAAGCGCCGTGAGGGGGGTGTTCAGTTCGTGCGAGACGCTGTCAAAGAGGGCGCGGTGGAGGCGTTCGGATTCCGCCAATTGCCGCTCGCGCTCTTTAGCCGCCCCGACCTGCTCGCCCTGGGTCCGAATACGGGCTGTGAGCTCGCTTATGACCAAAGCGACGCAGATATAGGTGACGAACAGGGCTATGTCCTCGGCACCTATGATTCGAAACGTGTAGCGCGGCGGGATGGTAAAAAAGTCCCACGCCATCGCGCTCAACACCGCGGCGGCGATCACGGGGCCCCGCCTCCTGACCCTGAGGCTCAGCGCCACCACGCCCAGGAGGTAGATGTAGCTGAAGGCACGATATCCCGGCGGCCAGGCCCAGGCAACGATCGTCAACCCGGCTATCACCAGGGCAACCTCCACGTATTCCCTGACGTGCGAGCGGCGTTTCTTCGAGTGGAATTCACCCTCGGGTGATTGGGGCATTTTGCTGGGCTGCCTTGCGCTGTGAACCCTACCAAGGCGAAGAAAGCGCAAGGTAAGCCGTCATCGGCATGTTCCAAGGCTTGACGGGGAGCATGGATTCATCCCGGGCCGTCGCCGTTGCAAGGGCTCCGAAAAACACGGCGGAACCTCCGAAATGCCAAGCCTTGGATCATGGTGGGGGAAAAGGGACGAGCGCGATGTCTCAAGCTGATCCCCATTTGCGGGGACCTATCCCCTTCCGGGGGGGGCATTCCCCCTTTAGAAGTGATAGGTGAGGTCACACATGAAGGTCAGCTGGGAATTCTTCAGGCCGTTGTCGTACGCGCCGTGCATGATCTCAGGGGCACCGGAGAAGTTGTCGGGACCGCTTGAGCTCTCGAGGGCATTGGCTTTGAAGCTGTGGTCGAAGCGGAGCTCAGGCCGGAACACCATCAGCTTGTTCATCCACCAGGTGATTCCAACACTCCCCTCGTAATAAGGCGAGGAATAGCCCGACCGGCTGCCGTCGGGATCATCCCACCATTCGTTGCGGACGGTAAAGAAGGCTTTGGGCGAGATACGGAAGCACGTGTAGTTTAGGAGGCCTCCTGCCCAGACGTAACCATCCTTGGTCGGGTAGAACCCATCCACGAAGGGCACGTAGGACGTAGGCACCGTAGAGGCGCCCTTCTGATACATGTACTGAAGCTCGAACGTGGTCCAAACGGTGTCGTTGAACTTGTGGCTGTAGCTCTCAATGCACTCCTGGAGATTGTTGAAACCAAAGTGGCCGTTGTTGAGCGAGTTCATCCCGACATAGAACGAGTCTTGTCCCCCCGGAGCTATGTATTGAACCATCACAGAGAGGGTTGGCTGAACGCCGGGGTCCTTTGCCCAAGGTGCAATGTCGACGCCGTCGGCCAATCCAACCTGGAGCAGCCAGTTCTTGTCGAGCTTCGTACTGGTCCAGATTCCCCATGTCGTGTAATCGTCGAAACTATATACGAGCGAGTGGCTGGCCATCAGGTTGTTTGGAGCAAGTTGTTGCTCGATGTCAGGCAACGAAATAATTCGCCCGATAATGATATTTTCGCCCTGGGCTATGGTCGGTATGTATAGGTTGTAATAGACCATCGGCGTGTCGAAGCCGCTGTACTTGTTCTTATAGAACAGGTTTTGGTCGTTGATATAGCCTTTGGAGGCCATGAACCGGTAGTCCAAGCCATAGAGAAGCGCTATCCGGAAGCCCCAATCTACGTTTTCGGTCTGGTTCTCGTCCGCCATGCGTTCTATATAGAGCACATCCTGGTCGTTTTCGACGTGGTTTCCCCGCTCATCATAGACCTCGGGGTAATTTGAGACCTGGCTTGGACCCGTGTTTCTCGATGTGCTGATGTTTCCGCTCTCGGTGATCCAGCCATAGAGCTGGATGCGGCTGTTGTACCATGCCTGGCCGTCGGGACCGTCATAGATGGCCTGCATCAGCGGAAAGGGGCTGTCTCTCAGGGCACCCGGGTCGCCGATGACGTTTGGACCCCCGCCGAGCTGCCAGTCTTGGTCCGGATAGGGTGGGCTGTCAAAGGGAGGGTCGCCGATGCGGCGCGAAGGCGCCGGAGGCGGGGACCCGGGGGGCGGGGGCGTGGGTGCGACGTAACACGGGGTGGCGAGTTGCTCGAGTTCTGCCTCTCCAAGCCTCGTCCAGAAGTCCATGTTGGCCTTCTTGCCATAGGGCGGGGGTGTCGGCGCGGCGGCAGCAGGCGCCGCGGGCGCTGCCGACGCAGGGGCGGCGGCCGCGGGAGTCGCGGACGCTGCTGGCGCAGAGGCGGCGGTCGCGGGAGTCGTTGGAGTGGATGTCTGTCCGTTCGCCGGCGCCACGGTTTCCAGGCTGGCGATCCCCAAGGCAGCAAGACCCAGGGTCCCGCGCATAAACCCGGCAATCCCGGAGCCGGTTTCGATGGTTTTCGTTATCATTCAGATGGTGTTTGTTCTATTGCTTACGGTTGGTTGGACTTGGCATCTGCAGGAGAAATCCTAGGCCGGAAGCGAGTGCCCGTGCGCAGGGGCATCCAAGCTCGCCATCAAAGTTCCCGTCCGCCTGTCGACAATTTCTGGTCGGATAATGGGAACATCGCCTCCGTCGCGCCAAATGGATGCTCCCGTCGGGGTATATTGCCGGGAGGATTTGTAGTGAAGGCACATTCCCGGACGCGCCTACCGGTGCTGGCGCACGGCGCCTTCCTTCTGTAACTTCTTTTTTTCGCCCCTATGAACGGGGTTGTTAATCGATCCGGCCGCTTCCAAAGGCGCCTCGTCAAAACGCCTTCCCTTCAGCGCATATAAAATTCGAGAAGCGTACGGCTGGCTAAGCATTATCATTTTGTTTTATCGCGAGTTGCAATTTGGCCCGAAAAATCACGGTTATATAAGATACGGTCCGTATCTATAGCGCCGCATGTGCCAGCATTCATTAATAGGGAGTTAACAACTTCACTCCGACGATAATATAGAGTTAACAGCCTTCATTGGACTGAGCCGAATGAGCGTGGATGCCATCCATCTTTCCGAATCGCCCCGTCGGAAAATCGGCTGCGCACCCGCCGGGATTGGGAATGAATTCGGCAGATGGATCATCAATGGCGGGCGGGCATTGGGTGCCCGCGCTCAAAGCCGGCCCGGGCCCGGCAATCCCCGGGGGAAGTGCGGCGCGCCGCTCTCCTGCCGCCCTGCCGACTTTGTTCACGGGCAAGGGAGGCGAGCAATCCGCCCGCTGCGTCAATCGGCTCCGCTTACGGGGGCCGATCGCCGCAAGGCCCCGGGACTGACGGCCGCGCGCCTCAACGGCGGAAGCGCCCGTTCTTCGCCACGTATGCCTCTATCCCGGATTCAGCCGTGACGGGCCTTTTAGAAGTGATAGGTGATGTCGATGCCCCCGGTTAACGGCTGGTTGCTGACGACGCGGTTAAAGGCCGCAGAGGGCTGTGTCTCGGAGTATAAATATTCGAGGGAGGCCTGCTTGTTGAAGGCGTTGTTCACGAACAGGGACGCGCTCCATTCGTTGTTCTGAGACTCAATGCCCACCCGGAAATTGGTGAGTGCATAACCCGGCAGCTGGCTGTATTCCCCGCTCTCCACGTAGTTGGGGTAATACAGAAAACTCAGGGAGTAGCGCGGCCCGACGTAAACGGTCTCGGCCTCGGCCTTGAGCCTGTATTTGTTCAGGAAGGGCGTCGAATAGGAGAGACTCAGGTTCCCGTTGACGGGAGCGACATCCGGCAGCACATCGGTGGGCGCGATGATCCAGTGCGGCCCTCCATCCAGATTGTCATGCAGGTATCCGATGGAGCCCGCGAGTTCGAATCCACCGCCCAATAGTGCGCGCACTTCGACGTCGCCGCCATAGATCGTGGCCTTGTTGCCGTTGATATTGAAAGCCCAGTCGTCGGGATACGCCAGGAGTTGGATGTGGCTCCAATCCTCATAGTAAAGGCTCGCATTGACCATCAGACGGCGCCCGAGCCACCGGGTCTTTGAGCCTATCTCGTAGCTCCAGACCGAGTCCGGGTTGTACGTGGAAGGCCACTTGCCCGAGGTATAATTCATACCCGCGAAAGACGCGGCCCATACCCCGGTGGTCGGATACGCGGCGTTGCCGCCGCCGGGACGGAACCCTTCCGCCACTGACGCGTATGTCGTCATGTCGCTGCTGAACTCGTAGGACAGGTTGAACTTTGGATCCTCCACCGACTCCGACTGGGTTACGCCGCTTTGAACCGACGGGGTCGCGGCCCCAAGGGCCGACCCCCATCCGCTGATGGTCGAGGCGAATTGATAGTCGTAATCGGTCACGCGCAAACCCACGCTGGCCTTGAGATTCTTGGTCAGCGCGTACGTCGCGTTTCCGTACAATGCATACTGCTCCATCGTGGTGGGCGAATACGCATCAAACCAATTGGGCGTCGTTGCCGGAGCCCCCGTGCCGATATCCATGAAGGAGGTGTAGTTCGGTGTCGTGCCGGCAAAATTCCATGTGGCCCAGTAATGGGTGAAATAGGCGCCGGTCACCCATTGAAGCTTCCCCTTATCCGTTGATGCGAACCTCAGTTCCGTGCTGAATTGATTGGTGGGGTCATCTTCGGTCCCATAGGCCTCGCCGGTTCCTGAAGGGCCGTAGTATCCCGGATTGGGGAGACCGTAGTTGGCAAAGTAGGCCAATGCCTGGTCCGGGTTGTCGAACATCTCGCTAGCCTCTTCGGTCTGTGTTGAACGGCGGGCCCAGTATGCGGTCGTCAGGGTCACATCGAAGGAATCGAAGCTGTAGTTGATGTTGAGCCCTTCGATGATTTCCTTATCGGTCTTCGGTTCCGGAATATTGAAGACCTCGTAATGGGTCAGGGTGCCCGGAAATTGGTCAAAGGCACTGATGCCGGTCTGGTTGTCGCCCATATAATTGCCTGAAAGCGTGATCGACAGGCGCTTGGTCGGCTTCCACAGGATGACTCCGCGCAACGTGTCATACTGATCGGAATTCGACTGCGGAAATTGCTGCTGGATGGGTGCATCCTGGACATCGCCGCGGATGGCGCCCGTGGGATCCACCAGCGGAAAGGGATAGACCACAATCCGGTCAATCCAGCCGCTCGTGTAGGCCTCCGTGGCCACAATGCGCACGGCCAGCTTGTCCTGAATCACAGGAATGTTGAGCATGACATTGTCGGCATGATTGAAACCGCCTCCTTCGGTTCCCGACAGGGTGCTCTGCGCCAAGCCCTGGAACCCGCTCAAATCAGGCTGGTTGGTGATCAGCTTGAACGTACCTCCCATCGATCCCGAGCCATAGAGGGTGCCCTGCGGGCCGCGCAGAACCTCGGTCCGATCAATGTCAAATAACGGAGGCGTGAGGACCACCTTGCCGTTTTGGGCGCCCGCCGGGGCCGTCAGGGCTATATCATCGAGGTAGAACCCGACCGTTGGGGAGTTGCCCCCGCTCGACGTCATGCCCCGCATCTCGAACTCGGTCTGGCCCGGTCCGTTGCTCTTCAACGAGACGCCGGGCGTTTCCTGGGCCAGAGCGGTAACGTCGACAATGCCGCGATTCGCCAAATCCTCGGCCGGCTCCACCGCCATGCTGATCGGCGTGTCCTGCTCCGTCCCGACCTGCTTTTCGGCGGTGACCTTAACCTCATCGAGGTGCAACACGCTATACCCCGCGGAACGATCCAAGCCCGAGCTCTGGTCTGCAGGCGCAGGATTCGCGGTCGTGGTCGCCGCAGGCGGGGACGCGGGATCCGGCGCGGGCGTTGCGGAAGCGCTTGTCTGGGCATAGCAGGCGCCGACCGTCACAATGGCAGCGGACGCGGCGGCTATGAGTCGTATCGATTTCATCGTTTTGCGGTTTCTTGGTATTTCGGTATGCAAAGGGTCCGAATCGGCGCGCGCGAATTCATCGGTCCGGGCCGGTATTGGATGTGCGAATACTAATGGCGCCGGAGCACGCCACCTAGTTAAGTTACCGCACGAACACGCTATCTTATTGTTAAACCGCCCGCCCCTGATTCGCTTCCCTGGCGGCCGCCCGGTTCCGCGCCCGGGTTTCGGGTCCAATTGAACGGCGAAATGGGCATCTGCTTCATCATCAACCGGCGCGGGGCCGGTCGGGCTTGGTATGGGCGTATCCGACACGGCCCCACGAGGGAGCGGGCCAAATGCCAATGTTGATTAAAGGGGCGTTAACAGAAACCGGAGGGCAACAATACGAGGTGAACCCGAACGGGATCGCCACTGCGCGCTGAACAACGCCGAAAAACCGCCGTCAATCGGGACATCCGGGCCCGGCGCCGCGCGTTTTTGCCGCCCGCAATCAGTGGCGCTTGTGGGACATGAGCAGGAAAAGCACGAAGAAGAGGCCGATCCAAGAAAGGATCAGCGCCCCGATCAGGAGCACATTGTGGCCCCGGCCCTTCCAGGGCTGCGGCGCACGCAGACGCTCGTCGCGGTGGGTGATGTCGACCTTGTCCAGGTGGTCGAGCTCGTCCTTCATCTCCGCCGCGCTCTGGAAGCGTCTCTTCGGATCGCGCTCGAGCGCGTGGAGGATCACCTCCTCCAGCGCGGGGTTGAGCTCGGGATTGATCTTCCTCGGCGCCTCCGGGTCGCCGGTGACCCGCGCGTTCATGACAATGTAGGGGCTTTCACCCTGGAAGGGCGTCGAACCGGTCACCATCTCGTAAAGGATGGCTCCGAGGCTGTAGATGTCGCTCCGGTGATCGCCCCTCTTCCCGCGGACCTGCTCGGGCGAGATGTAGTCCGGCGTACCGAGCGCCGGCGTCAGCCCGACGAAGGTCAGGCGGCGGGCCGTCTCGACCCGCGCGATGCCGAAGTCAAAAAGGCGCAGGCTCCCGTCCTTGCAGACCATGACATTCTGCGGCTTCAGGTCCCGGTGCGCGATGCCGTTCTTGTGGAGGTATTCGAGCGCGTCGCAGATCTGGCTCCCGTAGGCCACGGCCTCTCCCTCGGAGAGGCGCTCCCGCTTGGTGATGATCTCGGCGAGCGTCTTTCCCTCGAGGAATTCCATGACCAGGTAAGGCCGGCTCTTCGTCTCCTCGACCTTGATGACCTTCAGGATCGCCGGGTGGTTGAGCCGGGCGCCGATCTCCTCCTCGCGCTGGAAGCGCTCGAATCCGGCGATGTCGCTTTCGAGCGTCATCAGGGGGACCTTGATCGCCACGGTCTGGCCGGTCTTTCGGTCGTTCGCCTTGAAGATGGAGGCCATGTTGCTGCGGGCCACCAGGTCCGTGATCTCGAATCGGTGGTCGAGGAGCCGGCCGGGACCGACCTCGCTGGCACCGCTCGCGACCGCGGCGGCGGCCACCGCCTTCTTGCTCGGCGTCACGTCTCCCAGGGTCGAGCTGGCGGTCTGCGCGACCTGCTCCCAATTGCGCACTTCAATCAGCTGCAGGGACACGTTGTCGTCGCTGCCCCTCTTCTGGGCCAGGGCCACCAGTTCCTTGCAGGCGTCATAGGGGTGCGACCGGCAGATGATTTCCCGCATCTCCTCGTCGAGGACGAAGGCGTGCAGCCCATCCGTGCACTGAAGCACGAAGTCGCCGTGGTGGAGGAGCTGCGTCGCAAAGTCGGCCTGGCAGAAGGCCTCGGCGCCGAGGCTTCTCGTCAGCTCGCTCCTCTTGGGGCTCGCCATCGCCTGCCGCTCGAGGAGCATGCCGAGCTTCACCGGAACCGAGGTCGCCACGTGGTCGGTCGTCAGCCGGCGGATCGTCTTCTGGCGGATGAAGTAGGAGCGGGTGTCGCCGACATTGGCGACGCACACGGCCCCGTCCCGGAAGATGGAACCCACCAGGGTCGTCGCCATCTTCCGGCCCTTGAATTCCGAAAACGACTTTTCGTGCACCGCCGTGCACGCCGATGTGAACATCCGGCGCAGGATCGCGTAGGGCTTCATCTCACCGGGCGCCGCCTGGAACTCACGGATCGCTACATCTACCGCCGTTCGGCTCGCTACCTCGCCGTTTTCATAGCCCCCCACCCCGTCGGCGAGAAGGGCCACGCTCCCCTGCTTCTCACGGGTCAGGGGGTCGGGCGACTCCCAGAAATCCAGCCAATCTTCATTGACGAGGCGAACGGGGCCTATGGAGGTGAGACGGGCGTAGCGCAGTCGCATGATTGGGGAAAATGAAATGGCCCCGCTTGCGTGGCGCAGGCGGGGCCATCGAACTCTTTAGGACAGTCAGGTCAAATCAAACTGCCGGCTTGGCGGTGAGGATCATCTCCTTGCCGCGCGCCTTGCTGCTCTTGGCGAAATAGACCCATCCGTAGACGCCCCAGACTGCGGCCACGCCGAGGGCGATGTAGGGCTCCTTTACACTCATCCCCGCGACGGTCCAGGGTCCGATGAGGTAGAACAGCATGCAGGCGAGGTTGGCCAGGAGCCCGAACACCGGCACGACGAGGTGCTTGAACCCGTTGAACATGTGGTGTTCGCGGAAGGCCACGATCGCCACAATGCAGGTGGTCATATAGAGGAGGAACGTGCCGAAGTTGCTGATGAGCGTGATGATCAGCAGCGTGTTCGGAAGCTTCGCATAGGTTTCGGGAGCAAAAATCCCGAAGCTGTACCAGATGTTGTGCTTGTCCAGGGCCGAGGGCGTCGATCCGCCGAGATAGACCGAAACCGTGATGATGCCGATCACGACCGAGATGATCGCGAGCGTCCAGATCGAGCGGTGCGGCGACAGCGTCCTGCCGTGGAGCATGCCGAAGTGCGAGGGCACCTCCTCATCGCGGCCCATGGCGTAGGTCACGCGGGCGCCGGTATTTAGGCACGCAAGCGTGGTCCCGATGAGGGCCAGGAAGACCGTAAAGGCCTGCACGAGCATGAAAGCCCGGCCCGCCTGGTAGCTTCCAAAGAGCCAGGTTCCGACGATGACCATCATGTCGCCTATGGGCGCCCCGGAGCCCGAAGCGGTGGGCAGCGTGTAGCCATTGTGCAGGAAGTAATTGGCCGCGAAGTATTCGATCAAGTAGCAGATCGCGCCCTGGATCACGAGCGAGAGGAGCACGGCCCTGCCGATGTCTTTCTTCGGATTCTTCGCCTCCTCACCCATGGAGGTCACCGATTCGAATCCGACGAGGATCAGGATCGCGACGCAGGCCTGGATGAAGACGAAGTTGAAGCTGTGTGGCCCGATGACCGACTTTGCGGTCGGGTGGAAGTTGAAGGTCGTCACCTTCGTGGTCGGATCCGTGGAATAGGCGTCGCTCACGGCGTAGCTTACGGTGAAGGGGGCGGCGAGCTTCGGGTCCGTCACCGCCTTGCCGTCCTTGTCTGCCGGAACCGGGTTGCCGTCCTTGTCCGTCTGGTCGGCCATCTGGTAGACCGGCTGCCCCTTGTCGTCGACCGTCGGCTTGTTGTTCGCATCGAGGACGGGCATAGGCGCACCCTTGTCGTCCTTAACCGTGTCCTGGAACACCTGATAGTTCACCGCGACGCCGTTTGAGAGATGGTAGCCGACCGACCCATCGGCATGCTTCGTGCGGTAGGCAATCGCCATGACCGAGAAGACCAGGAGCGCGGAGATCTGGATGATGTTGATCGCCATGTTCACCGCCGTCGTGCCTGTCACTCCGCGGAACGCGATGTAGGCGACGCCAAGCGCGAACACGACGCAGAAGAGGATCATGAACAGCGGGCTGTTGTAATTGGCGCTGAACGTGTCCGGCCAAAACTGGTTCAGCAGGTATCCGGCGAGGATCGCCGTGACGCCGACCATGCATCCCGGGTAGACCCAGTAGTAGAGGTGGCTCGCCCAACCCGTGAAAAACTTGGCCACGCGCGCAAACTTGAAGGCCTTCGTCTTCGAAAGGAACGCCTGCTCGGCGTAGAAATACGACGAACCCGCTCCCGGATAGAGCTTGGACAGCTCCGCGTAGCTGACCGCGGTTGCCAGACACAGCAACAGGGCTGCAACGATACCAAGCCACATCGAGGCACCCGCTGCGGGCGCGCCGTAAAGGGCCTGTTCTTGGTAGGTGAGCCACAGGAACGCGCCGGGCGCGATCAGGGCCATCGCATTGATGGTCAATCCGGTGAGGCCCAGAGTGGGCTTCATCGTAGGAGTATTAGTGGTTGGAGCAGGCATGGTTCGTGGGATTCAGGCTGATATCGACTTGGGGCGTTGGTTTAGTTGGACGGTGCAGATCTGCGGTGAGGTGGTGACTTAACGCGGATTTAATATCCGCCGGGTCCACATAGCCGCTTGTGTGCCAATAGAATGATGAAAATGAGATTAATTCTTAGTCGTTATGCGTTAATATCTTATTAAAAGCATTAGCCTCTTTTTTGCCCCCAATCCGCCGTTTCCGTCGGCCATAACTCGGATCGGAAGGGGAAGCGGCTGGCGCTCGGCCATGATTCATAAGTCGACCCATGCCACATTGATACACCGATGTTCCAGGGACCACGGAGGCGGCTCGGTGTAGGGCTCTTTGCGATGGGCCTTTGGCCATGACCCTACGCCGGGCCCGCCTGCCAGGATGGATGCCGGGTGAAGGGAGTCTGATTGGGCGGACCCGGGCTGGCCCACTAATTTTTCCATAACCTGATCCTTCAGGCGCTCGCGCGAATCCGTCCTGATCCCATGGGCCCACCTTCAAGGCAGCTCTCCGCAATCATCAGGACGGCTCATATCGCGGCGGGACGGCACCTCCTGCAGAGAGGGCCATAATGTCCTTTCCCCGATCGAGGTCTCGTTTTTTCCCCGGGCATGGCTTTTATCGACAGGATGCTGCGCCTTCTCAGCGGTCTTCTCTTTGTCACGGCATTGGTCGCCTTGGTGCTGCTGCTTTGTTCCGATTTCACCCACCAATTCGAGCCCCGCGTCTATCATCAGAAGACCGGGGCGTCCGCATTGGTGTTTGTCGGAGCCTCTTTCATCTGTCTTCAGCTCAGTGGGACGTCAGGTTGGAAAGCGAAATTGAAGGGCGTGCTCCTCGGACTGGCATTCGTGCTCTGGGGCGGGGAGCAGTTTCTTCCGGCGGGACCGTGCATGACGGCCGTCGACAGCGCCGTCATCACCGTTTTTGTCGTCGATCTGGGATGGGTGATCCTGGGGCGCCTTCGCCGAACGGAGGAAGCCGGCGCCCCTGGTTCAAGCAGGAGGCCGTAGAGGGGCGTCGCGCCTATTCGTTGCCCCCGCGGCGGCGACCTCGCCGCGCACCGTCAACCGAGCACCTGTCCGACCTCAGGGCCGGGCGTTCGCAATCCGCGCCATTCGGGGCGGGTGATCTCGAGCGCCCCGTCCCCGGCGGCCACGACCAGCGGGGAAATCGACAGTATCTCACCGGGGGCCCCTTTCCCGCCGAGCGCCGCCGGCGAATCGCACTCAGCCCACCAGACCATGAGGCGCGCCTCGCCCAAATCCGTAAACGCCCCTGGATAGGGGTCGGCGACCGCGCGGACCAGGTTGAAGATCTGCCGCGAGGATCTCGTCCAGTCGATGCGTCCGTCCTCGGGCTTGCGCCCCCCGAAATACGTCGCCTTCGAGGCGTCCTGAGGCGTCTCGACGGCGGTTCCCGATAGGAGCGCATCGATCTGGCGGGCCAGCACTTTCCGCGCGCACGGGAGCACCTTTCGGAACGCCTGCTCGGCCGTGTCCCTGGGACCAATATCAACCCCGTCCTGGTCCACGATGTTGCCCGCATCCGGCTCCTTCACCATCCGGTGGAGGGTCATCCCGATCCGGGGCTCGCCGTTGAGGACCGCCCAGTTGATCGGCGCGCGGCCGCGGTACCTCGGCAGGAGCGATCCATGCATGTTGAAGGCGCCTAGGGGGGCCAGGCCGAGGACCTGCATCCCTATCATGTTCCTGTAATAGACCGAAAGGATGAGGTCGGGGCGCATGGCCGCGATGCGCTCCCTCCATTCAGGGGTGCCCACCCGCTCGGGCGTGTGGACGGGGATCCCCTTCTCTCGGGCCGCGAGCGCCGGGGTCTTGAACCAGATCTTCTCGTTCGGATTGTCCTCGTGGGTGATGAGGGCGACGACATTGTCCCCGCGCTCAAGGAGCAGCGAAAGGCAGTCGTGGCCGACCTCGCTGTAGCCGAAGAATAGAATCCTGGGGGCGGACATCTGCGGGGCCGTCCGCCTATTCCGGGGTCTCGATCATTTCCCGGACGAAGTAGCGCTGGCGCACGCGGACGACCTGGTAGGTCCGGCCGACGTATTCCCCGATGAGACCGATGCCGACCATGGTCACGCTGATCAGGAAGAACAGGATGCCAAAGAGCGTGAACAGCCCGCCCTCCTCCGGCCCCAGGATAAGGCGGCGAAGCGCAAGAACAACCATGAGCAGAAAGCTCCCCGCCGCGCATGCGATCGAAACCATCGTGAAGAGCTGGAGCGGCGCCAGGGAGAAGCCGGTGATCAGATCGAAGTTGAGGCGGATCAGCATGTAGAAGGAGTAGTTCGAGACACCGGCGTTGCGCTCCTCGTGCTTGACGCCCACCTCCGTCGGGTTGCCCGAGAAGCTGTAGGCGAGCGCCGGGATGAACGTGTTGTTGGCCCCGCTCCGCACGATCGCCTCGATGATCGGGCGCTTGTAGGCGCGCAGCATGCAGCCCTGGTCCGTCATCTCGATCGACGTCGTGGCGCTTCGCACAAAGTTGATGAGACGGGAGGCCAGCGTCCGGAAGAGGCTGTCCTTCCTGTTGATCCGGAATCCCCCCACGTAATCGTGGCCGGCCGCGATCAGCGCGAGGAGCTTCGGGATCTCCTCCGGCGGGTTCTGCAGATCGGCGTCCAGGGTCACGATCACCTGGCCGCGGACCCTTTCGAAGGCCGCCATGATGGCCATGTGCTGGCCGTAGTTCGCGTTGAAATCGATGATGCGGGTGACCTCGGGCCTGGCCGCGAACTGGGCCCTGAGGAGCGCAAGGGAGTTGTCGGCGCTCCCGTCGTTCGTGAAGATCACCTCATATTTGCGGCCAAGCCCGTCCAGCACCGGGTAGAGCCTCGCGAAAAGGATCGGGAGGTTGAGCGCCTCGTTGTAGACCGGGATGACAATGGAGATTTCGGGAACCGCGCTCATGCTTTCAGGTGGGTTTGAAGGACCGCGGCCAGCGCCCGCACCACGCGGCTGACGTCGGAGCGGGTCATAGCTGGGAAAAGGGGGAGCGTGAGGAGGTTGCGCCCCGCATATTCGGCGTGGGGAAAGTCCCCCGGCTTCCAGCCCAGGCGCCGGTAGAGCGTGAAGAGATGGAGGGCCGGATAGTGGACTCCGGTGCCGATCCCCCTCTGGCGCAGGTCCTCCATGATAGCGGCCCGGGGCGCGTCGATCCGGTCCTCGGGCAGGGCGACCTGGAACATGTGCCAGTTCGAATCCGCGAAATTGGCGACCGGGAGCCCCAACCCGAGCGCCCGGACCGCGGGCGCCTCGAATTCCTCGAAATAGGCCCGGGCCAGCTCGCGGCGCTTCGCCGTGAATTCCGCAAGGTGGGGAAGCTGGCCGAGCCCGATCCGGGCGGCCACGTCGGTCATGTTGTATTTCCCTCCGACCAGCTCCACGTCCATCCCGTCGTGGCCGGTCCGGACGACGCCCTGAAGCCGGTACTGCTCCGCGAGCTTCGCCTCGCGCTCGTCGTTCATCACGAGACAGCCGCCTTCCGAGGTCGTGATGTTCTTGTTCGCGTGAAAGCTAAAGGAGACCAGGTCCCCGAAGGAGCCTATCCTCCGTCCATTCCAGGTGCTTCCGAAGGATTGGGCCGCATCCTCCACGACCCTGAGCCCGTGATGGGCCGCGATCGCATTCAGCCGGTCGCGGTCGACGGGAAGCCCGGCGAGGTCCACGGGAATGATCCCCCGCGTACGCGGCGTCAAAGCCCGCTCGACCCGGTTCAGATCGATCTCGCGGGTCGCCGGGTCAATGTCGACAAAGACGGGTTTCGCGCCCACCTCGAGGATCACATTGCTCGTGGCGACCCAGGTGAGGGGCGTTGTGATCACCTCGTCGCCCGGCTTCACCCCGGCGATCCGAAGGGCGATCTCCATCGTGCAGGTTCCGGAATTGAACGCCCGGACGGGCCGTCCGCCAAAGTAATCGGAGAGGCTCGCCTCGAACGCCTTGACCTGCGGCCCGGAGGAAAGCCACCCGGAGCGGAGCACCTCGGCGACACCGTCCACGGTCGCCTGGTCGATCGTGGGGCGGGTGAAGGGCAGGAAAGCCTCCGCGGGCTGTGGGGGGGAGTCTGCAGCGTGCAAGGGCATTGCGGAGGCCATTCTGGGGGCTGACATCAAATCCTCAAGGCTGGTTGCTGAAAAGATAGTGGCGCGTATCGCTGGCCAGGAGATGGTAATGGAACCCCGGGTCGGCGAAAAGCCCGGCCGCGTCTCCGACCCGGGCGACCGCGAAGACGCGCCCGGGGCCGGCCCATTCGCTGCGGAACTCGGCATCGTCAATGAAGCGGGCCCTCTTCTGGGCCGGATCCAGGAACTGGACCTCGAGTTCGTCGGTGTAGTGGACAAGCCCCACCGTGCCCGCCGAGTAGTACGTGAAATCGTGGAAGAACCCGTGGTAGGCGTACACGCGGTCGCCCGGCCGGATGAGCGCCCTGGCGGCCAGGGCGACGTCCTTGGTGCCCTTGACGTCGATCACGGGCATCGCAAAGAGGAGGATCCCGATCACGACCACGAGGGTCCCGGCCATGGCCGCGACGGCCCCCTGGGCGGCCCCGGCCCCGCGGCGGACGAGGGCCGCCATCCCGCCGACGCAGAGGACCGCCGCCAGCACGAATGCGTAGGGCCTCAGGTCGGACGCCTGGACAGGGTCGCGGATCACGCCAAGCTTCAGGACGGCGAAGCAGAGCGCCGCGGCCATGAGCCCGCAGAGGAACGCGAACACCCTGAGCGCCGGGCGCATCCGGGCAAAGGCGTCCTCCGCCGGGAGGGTCGCCGCAAGCCACCGGCCCATGACCACCGCCACCGCGGGGAAGACCGGAAGGATGTAGGGCGGCAGCTTCGACTGGGACTTGCTGAAGAAAAGGAAGATGAAGACGGCCCAGATCGTGAAAAACCACGCCTCGGCGTTCTCCCTGCGCCTCGACCAGCCCCCGGCGAGCGCGTCGCGGAACGAGCTCCAGAGGAAGCCCGTCCAGGGAAACAGCCCGAGGATCAGGATCGGGACAAAATACCAGAACGGCCCCCACCGGCCGTGTCCCTTGTCGAAGAAGCGCTCCCAGTGCTCGTAGACGAGGTAGAAATGCGCCCAGCCCGGATTGCGGCTGGCCGCGAGGAAGTGCCAGGGGGCCGCGATGACGAGAAACAGCGAGGCGCCGCTCGGCAGGTAGAGGGGCCAGAGGCGCCTCCATTGGTTGAGGAGGAGCACCCAGAGGAACATCACGGCCCCGGTGATAAGGAACCCCATGAGCCCTTTCGTCAGGGTCGCAAGGGCGGCGCTGGCGTAGAGCCCGAAGAAGAGCCACCGGCGGGTGGCCCCGGGCGGCTCCCTCATCCCGAGAATGAAGCAGAAGAGCGTCGCGCTCATCAGGACGGAGACCGCCATGTCGAGGAGCACCAGGTGGCCGATGGCGAGGTACAGGAGCGACGTCCCCAGGACCACGGCCGACCAGAAGCCCGCGTCCCGGCCGTAGATCCGGCGCGCCGCCGAATAGGCCATCAGGATCCCCGCAACCCCGAAGAGGGCCGGAGCGAGGCGCACGGACCATTCGCTCGGGCCAAAGGCCTCCTCGCACACCGCCACCGCCCAGTACATGAGCGGCGGCTTCTCAAAGTAGGGAACGCCGTCCAGGTGGGGCGTCACCCAGTCGCCGCCGGCGATCATCTCGCGGGGCACCTCGGCGTAGCGCCCCTCGTCCGGGTTGAAGAGGGGTGCGCTTCCGAGGCGCCACGCGAACAATGCCCCAAAGAGCACCGCAAGGAGGACAAGGTCCTGCCGCCACGGTTTCTCGGTGGGTGTCTGGGGCGGGGCCGGTGGACTCACTGGGCAGGACCTAGGCGCTAAGGGCCCTCCACGCAAGTCTCAGGGAGCCCCGGCGCCGTCCGCGCCCGTTTTTAAATTGAGCCCGCCAACGCCTTGCCGTCGAATCCCGGCCGCCATGCCCGCCGACGCCCGAACCTTCTCCTTCATCTGCGGGCAGGATGATTTTCTGGTCGGGCGCATGGGCCAAAAACGCTTCGGGGAGCTTGCCCGGGACACGGCCGACGAGTTCTCACGCGAGGTCGTGAACGGCTTCGCGGCCAACGTGGACGAGGTCGAGACCGCCGTGAACCGCTTCCGCGAGGCCGTCCAGACCGTGCCGATGTTCGGGGGCCGCCGGGTCGTGTGGCTGAAGGACGTCAATTTCCTGGCCGACTCGGTGACGGGGAAGGCCGAGACGACGCTGCGGTGCGTCGAGGACCTGCAGCAGCTCCTCGCCTGCGTGAACCCCGCGGAGACGGCCGTCCTCATCACGGCCGCGCCCGTCGACCGGAGGCGCACGTTCGCCAAGTGGTGCGAGAAGAACGCGGATTTCGCGCTCGCGGACGGCGGGGATGACGCCGAGGGGCTCGGCGCCGTCGTCAGGGCCGAGGCCCGGGCCATCGGCGTCGACTTCGGACCGGGCGCCGTCGATCTCCTTCTCGCCAAGATCGGCGCCAACACGCGCCTCCTGGTCGAGGAGGTGCACAAGCTCGCTACCCATGCCGCCGAGGGGGCCCTGATCGACGAGGCCAGCGTCGCCGACCTCTCCCCCAACGCGGCCCAGGGCGACTTCTTCGAGACGGCCGACGCGTTCTTCAGCGGCGACCTCCAGTGGACGCTGGCGGCGCTCAAGCGCCATTTCTTCGCGGGCGGCGACGCCCGGCCGGTCATCTCGGCGCTCCAGAACCGGAACCGGATCCTCATCCAGGTGCGCGCCCTCGCTGATGCGGGAGACGTGAGGGTCGGGCCGCGCGGCGTCGACGGCCTCCAGCGGGCCGCCCCGGCCCACGCCCAGAGATTCGGCGACGCGGCGGCGGAGAAGAGCTCCTACAATGTCTTCACCCAGAACCCGTGGTACGTGGGAAAGCTCGCCGGATCGGGCCCGCTTCCAACCCTCAGGCGGCTGATCGACAACCAGAGGGAGTTCATCAACGTCTTTGAGGAGATCATCCGCAGGCCCGACGACCAGGAGGAGGTTCTGCGCGACATGGCCGTCCGCTGCCTCGCCTCAGCGGCACCCAAGCCCGGCGCCGGCTGACAGGCGGTCTTTTTTCAAGTGGCGTTCGGGAGTGGAGCGGCTTTACTCGGCGGCTTGCCGTGAACGAGCCGTCCGATCAAGCGCCCCGCGAACCCCTCCTCAACGTTCTGGCCGACCGGTACGCCTCGGAGGCCATGAGGGATATTTGGTCCCAGCGGGGGAAGGTCCTCCTGGAGCGCGATTTCTGGATCGCCGTCATGAAGGCCCAGCGCGACCTGGGCGTCCCGATCCCGGCCGACGCGATCAGGGACTACGAGAAGGTGAAGTCGAAGATCGACCTCGAGTCGATCGCGAGGCGCGAGCGCGTGACGCTCCACGACGTGAAGGCCCGGATCGAGGAGTTCTCGGAGCTGGCAAAGCGCCAGTTCATCCACCTCGGCCTCACGAGCCGCGACCTGACCGAGAACGTGGAGCAGCTCCAGATCTTCCAGGCGCTCAAGCTGGTCCGCAAGAAGCTGGCGGCCGCGCTGATCGTCCTCTCCCGGCGCGCGGAGGAGTACCGGGACCTGATGATCACGGCCCGGACGCACAACGTCCCAGCGCAGCCGACGACGCTCGGCAAGCGCCTGTCGATGTTCGGCCAGGAGATGCTGATCGCCCTCGACCGGCTCGAGGCGCTGATCGAGCGCTATCCCGTTCGCGGGTTGAAGGGCGCGGTGGGGACCCAGCTCGACCAGCTGACGCTCCTCGGCGGCCGCGCGGACAAGGTCGCCGACCTCGAAAGCCGGGTTCTGAAGCACCTCGGGATCCCCGCCTCGCTCGGAAACGTCGGGCAGGTCTACCCGCGGAGCCTGGACTTTGACGTCGTCTCGGCGCTCCACCAGGCGGGCGCCGCGGCCTCGAGCTTCGCCACGACGATGCGCCTGATGGCCGGGGCCGGACTCCTGACCGAGGGATTCCAGGAGGGCCAGGTCGGCTCGTCGGCGATGCCCCACAAGGCCAACGCGCGCAACTGTGAGCGGATCTGCGGGTTCTCGACCATCCTCGGCGGCTACGTCACGATGATGGGGACCCTTGCCGGCGACCAGTGGAACGAGGGCGACGTGTCCTGCTCGGTCGTGCGCCGCGTGGCGCTTCCCGACTCGTTCCTCGCGATCGACGGGAGCCTCGAGACGTTCCTCACCGTGCTTGAGCAGATGGACGCCTTCCCGTCGGCGATCGCGCACGAGAACGAGCGCAACCTGCCGTTTCTCGCGACGACGACGATCCTGATGGAGGCGGTGAAGCGCGGCGCCGGCCGCGAGACGGCGCACGAGGCGATCAAGGAGCACGCGCTCGCGGCCGTGAAGGCCATGCGCTCGGGTTCCGAGGGTCCCGACCTTCTGGACCGCCTTTCGGGCGACCGCAGGATTGGCCTCGGCAAGAAGGCGCTCCTGGCGATCCTGGCCGAAAGCGCACGGTTTGTCGGAGCGGCGCCAAACCAGGTCGACGTCTTTGTGGCGGAGGTCAAACCGCTCGGCAAGAGGGTGAAAGGTGCGGCGGACTACCGCCCGGCGCGCATCCTCTGACCTGTTTCGGGGCCTCCCGAACTTTTTAAATTGCGCACCCCTCGGGGCGGGGCTTTACTGGACCCTCGCTGTCCCGATAAACCTATACAACTTTCCAAATGGCTGAACTCGTAGGCAACATCCTTGTGGGTCAATCTGGTGGTCCGACCTCCGTCATCAACGCAAGCTTGGCCGGCATCGTGGCCGAGGCGCTAAACCACGAGGCCATCGAGGAGATTTATGGCGGCCTGAACGGTGTTCTCGGGATCCTGCAGGAGGACATCGTGGACCTGGCCAGCGAATCCCAGCAGCAGGTGCGCGCCCTGCGCCACACGCCGGGGGCGGCGCTCGGGACCTGCCGCTACAAGCTTAAGAAGCAGCAGGACTTCGAGCGGGTGCTCGAGGTGTTCAAGGCCCACAACATCCGCTATTTCTTCTACATCGGGGGCAACGACTCCCAGGACACGGCCGACAAGATCTCGAAACTCGCCCAGCAGCAGGGCTACGAGCTCCGGGTGATCGGGGTTCCGAAGACGATCGACAACGACCTCACCGGGACGGACCACTGCCCGGGCTACGGCAGCGTGATCAAGTACCTCGCGACCACGGTGCGCGAGATCGCCTGCGATCATGAGGCGATGGGGCAGGGAGACTTGGTCTCGATCGTCGAGGTCATGGGCCGGAGCGCCGGGTGGATCGCCGCGGGCACCGCGCTCGCGAAACGCCGCGATCATCCCCACGACCCGCCGCACCTGATCCTCCTGCCCGAGGTTCCGTTCAGCCAGGAGAAGGTCCTGGAGGACGTCCGGCGCGTTTTGAAGCGCGAGAAATACTGCCTCATCGTCGTGGCCGAGGGACTCGTTGACGCGGACGGCAATTACCTTGCCGCCGACTCGGCGACGGACGCCTTCGGGCACGCCAAGCTCGGCGGAGCCGGCGAGGCTCTCGGCGAGATCATCGAGACCGGGATTCCCAACGCCAAGGTCCGCATCGCCCGCCCCGGGATCGTCCAGCGCGCGGCGGCGCATGCCGCCTCCAAGACCGACGTCGACGAGGCGTTTCTTGCCGGCCAGGCCGCGGTTCGCGCGGCGATCGCGGGCGAGACCGACAAGATGGTCACCCTCGTGCGCGGCGACGCCGAGCATTACACGGTCGAGACCGGCCTCGCCCCCCTCAGCGAGATCGCCAACGGCACGAAGAAACTTCCGCGGGAGTGGATCAACGAGGACCTGGTCAGCATGAACTTCCAGTTCCTGCGCTACGCCCAGCCGCTGATCCAGGGCGAGGTGGTGCTGCCGCACGACGCCGGCGTGCCGACCTACGCGCGCCTCGACAAGGTCCGGGTGGACAAGGTCCTCCCCGCCTACGAGGTCTGATCGGCGGCCGTCGTCGCGACGAACGGCTCCTCGCGCAACTCCGGGGCGCGCCTTCCCGAAAGGAGGAGCGCCCACACCCTCGCGTTCGCCAGCACGACCACGATCGACAGGATGAGGAAAACCGCGGTGGCGGCCGCGTCCACGTGGGCGTTGAACGCCTGGCGCGGGTCCGCCGCCGCCCGCGCGGCGCTCAGGAAGCCGAGCCTCGGGTCGGGGCTGAAGATCTTCATCCAGCCCGCGGTGACCGTCACCGCCATGAGCCAGGCAAGCGGGACGAGCGTCACCCACATGTGCCGGGCCCTCCCCATCTTGATCAGCACCGTGGTGCCGAGCGCGAGGGCGATCACGGCCAGGAGCTGGTTGGCCACCCCGAAGATGGGCCAGAGGGAATTGATCCCGCCCATGGGGTCGACGACCCCCTGGTAGAGGAACCACCCCCAGGCGCCGACGAAGAGCGCGGTCGCCCCCACGTTTCCGAGGGGCGAGCGCGTGTCCCCGAGCGGCCTCCAGAAAAGGCCCAGGAGGTCCTGGACGAGGAAGCGCCCGATCCGCGTGCCCGCGTCGATCGTCGTCAGGATGAAGAGCGCCTCGAACATGATTGCAAAGTGGTACCACACCGCGAGCGCCGACCCTCCGTGGAAGACCCCGGCAAGCATCCGGGCCATGCCCAGCGCAAACGTGGGCGCGCCGCCGGCGCGCCCCACCATGGTCTTCTCGCCGACGCTCGCCGCGAGCGCCGACAGGTCCGCCGGGGTCACCGGAAAGCCGAGGGCTGAGATGTGCCCGGCCACGGCCGCGGCGTCGCCCTTCATGTTGATCGCGAAATACTGCCCGGGCTCCATCGCGCAGGCGGCGATGACCGCCATGACCCCGACGCACATCTCCGTCATCATGGCGCCGTAGCCGATCGCGCGGATGTCGCGCTCCCTAGCAAGGAGCTTCGGCGTCGTTCCCGAGGACACGATCGCATGGAAGCCCGACACGGCGGCGCAGGCTATCGTGATGAAGCAGAAGGGGAACACCGGGCCCGCAAAGACCGGGCCCGAACCGTCGGTGAACCGGGTCAGGGCCGGCATCCGCAAATGGGGCCCGAGCGCGACGATCGCCAGTCCCAGGGCCGCGATCGTGCCTATCTTCATGAAGGTGCTCAGGTAGTCCCTCGGCGCCAGGAGGAGCCAGACGGGAACGATCGAGGCCACGAGCCCGTATCCCATGATCCACCAGGCGAGCGTCGTGCCCCGCAGCGTGAGGAGCCGCTCGATCCCGGTTCCGGCGATGAACTGGCCGCCCCAGGAGGCGGCGACGAGGCCGAGGATGCCCAGGGCGGTCGCCCACCCGAGGACACGGCGCTTGTGGCCGCCCGTTCTCAGGGCGAGGCCCATCGCCAACGCGACCGGCATCGTCGCGGCGATCGTGAAGACCCCCCAGGGCGATTCGGCCAGGGCGTTCACGACCACGAGCGCGAGGACCGCGAGCAGGATGACCGAGATCGCCGTGATGCTCACCAGGGCCACGAGGCCGGCGAACGGCCCGACCTCGTCGCGGACCATGCTTCCGAGGGACCGGCCGGCGCGCCGCACCGAGCAGAAGAGGATGATGCTGTCGTGGACGGCCCCGCCGAAGACCGCGCCGATCAGGATCCAGAGAAATCCGGGAAGGTAGCCGAACTGTGCGGCGAGCACGGGTCCCACGAGGGGTCCCGGACCCGCGATGGCGGCAAAATGGTGCCCGAAGACGACCCACCGGTTCGTCCTCACGAAATCCCTGCCGTCCGAATGGGTCTCCGAGGGGGTGGCGCGCAGCTCGTCGATCGTCAGCACGTCCGCCATGAGCCACGCCGAGTGGAACCGGTAGGCGAGCGCGAAGACGCAGGTGGCCGCCACCACCATCCAGAGGGCGCTCACCTGCTCGCCCCGCGAGATCGCCAGGACGGCCACGCTCCCTGCGCCGGCCGCCGCGGTCGCCAGCCATCCGGCCATGCGGAGGGCGGTCGCGAAAGGGTTCGATTCCGATCGGGCCATGGGGAGGGATGGAAAGGGCGCGGGAAATTGGCCCATGTTTGCGCGCCGCGCAAGCGCCGCCCGGGCCCACTGTTGGTTTGCATCCCTTGGCAGCCCTCTCCCATCGTCGCCCGGTCCTCCCTCCGGAATGCCAAGCGGACCCCAAAAAGAGCCGAGTGCCGGCGAGATGAGCCAAAGCCCCAAGCGGGGGGCCGCGGTGTTCCTTGCGGCCGGCCTCTGGGCGGTGTTGGTGTTCCTCGCAGAGCGCCATCCCCCGGATGGACGCGAGCGCGGGGACCTGGGCCAGTTCCTGGGAAGGCTCCACCCGCTTGTCGTCCACCTGCCGGTGGCCCTTCTCCTCCTGGTGCCGCTGATGGAGCTGGCGGGCCGGGGCAGGGGCCGCTCCCACCTTCGCTCCGCAGCCGGCTGGATTCTGGCGGCGGCGGCCGCTGCCGCGTTCTTTGCGGCGTTTGACGGCTGGCTCCTGGCCTGGAGCGGGGGCTACCGGGGCCGCGACGTGACGCGCCACCTCTGGGGAGGGGTCTTTCTCGCGGGAGCCTGCGCCGCCACGCTCTGGGCCCGCGGAGGCCGCAGGTACCCCGTCCGCGCCTACCCTCCCCTACTGGCCGCCACCGTGGCGCTCATGGTCTGGACGGCCGACGGGGGAGGCGCGATCACGCACGGCGACGGGTTCCTGACCGAGAAGATGCCCCTTCGCCTGCGGACCTGGCTGGGGTTCGCAGCGACGCCCCGGATGCCGGCGAACGCCGGGTCCACCCCCGCCCCGGCGCCGCCAAAGGCCGCCCGCGCGGGTCTGCGAAGCGTCGATCCGGCGAATCCCGCCTTCTATGCCGTGCACGTCGAGCCCCTGCTTGAGCGCAGCTGCGTGCCCTGCCACAAGCTGGAGAAGCACAAGGGAGGCCTCAGGATGGACTCGTACGATCAGCTGATGCAGGGAGGCGAGGACGGGAAGGTCGTCGTGCCCGGCAACCCGGACAAAAGCGACCTCATCCGGCGGGTCCGACTGCCCTCAAGCGACGACGACTCGATGCCGAGCAACGGCGAAAAGCCGCTCGCGCCGGAGGAGATACAGATGATCGAGCGGTGGATAGCCGCGGGCGCAAAGAGCGGTTGAGCACTTGCGGGCGCCGACAATCGCATCACACTTCGCCTTTCCCTGGAAACGCCCCCTATGAAGCGATCGCACGCATCCTCCGTCTTCGCGGCCTTCGCGATCCTCTGCGCGCTTCCCGGCTTTGCCCGGGCGCAGGTCACGGCTTCGCTCGTTTCGGCCGACGCGTCGGTGGCCCCCGGCAGGCCCTTCACGGTCGCTCTCCGTCTCGTCCACAAGCCGCACTGGCACTCCTATTGGATCAACCCCGGGACGGGCCTGCCGACCACGCTCAAGTGGAGCCTGCCGGCGGGCTGGACGGCCGGCGATATCCAGTGGCCCGCCCCGATGCTCCTGAAGGACACGCGCGGAAACGTCATCGGAAACGGCTATGACGGCGACCTCCTTCTGCCGGTGACGCTCACGCCTCCCGGCGACCTGAAGCCCGGCGCGACCGCGGTCCTCGCGGCTGAGGCCGAATGGCTCATGTGCCAGGACGAATGCGTCCCCGGAAGCGCAAAGCTTTCGCTTTCGCTGCCGGTCTCCGCCGACACGCCCGGGCCCGACCCCGTCATGGGGGCCAGGATCCGGGAGGTCCTGTCGGGGCTTCCCATGGCGGACCCGTCCTGGATCGTGTCGGCGACCCGCGATGCGACCTCCGTCGTCCTTTCGGTCCGGCCGAGGGACGCCGCAGGCGGACCCGCGCTTTCCGCCGATGGGCTTCACTTTTTCTCGGAGGACGGGACGATCGCCTCGGACCTCCCCCAGAAAGCGCAATCCGACGGGAAAGGGGGGCTCGTCCTGACGCTGCCCGTCGCATCGGACGGCCCGGCCAACGCCCCGCGGCTCGTGGGTGTCCTCACCTCGAGCCAGGGATGGCGGCCGGACCGATCGCTCACGGGGCTGAGGATTGACGCCGTCTTCGGCCAGGCGCCCGCAGCGGCGCCGGCCGCCGCCTCCCTCCCCGCTCCTCCGGCCGCCGGCGGTTTTCTCGGAACGCTCGCCCTCGCCTTTGTCGGGGGGTTGATCCTGAACCTCATGCCCTGCGTCTTCCCGGTCCTCGGGATCAAGATCCTCGGATTCGTGAACCAGGCCGGATCCGACCGGCGCAAGGTGACGCTTCACGGCCTTGTCTTCACCGCGGGGGTCCTTGTCTCATTCTGGGTGCTTGCGGGAATCCTTGCGGTCCTGCGCGCCGGCGGGAGCCAGCTCGGTTGGGGTTTCCAGCTGCAGTCGCCGGCCTTTGTGTTCGGGCTCGCGGCCGCCATGCTGGCCTTCGCCCTCAATATGAGCGGCGTGTTTGAGTTCGGCCTGACGGCGACCGGGATCGGCTCGCAGCTGCAGTCGAAATCCGGCCTCGTTGGATCCTTCCTGACGGGCGCCCTGGCGACCGTCGCCGCGACGCCCTGCGCCGCGCCCTTCCTGGCCCCCGCGCTCGGCGCCGCGCTCGCCCTCTCCACGGCGGAGTCGTTTGCGATCTTCACCGTCATCGCACTCGGCCTGTCCACGCCCTACCTCCTCCTTTCGGCGTTCCCGGCGGCCGTCAAGGTGCTGCCGAGGCCCGGCGCATGGATGGAGACCTTCAAGCAGGCGATGGCCTTTCCTCTGTATGCCACGGTCGCCTACCTCGTATGGGTCCTGGCGGGACAGGTCCAGGAAGCCGGGCTCCTTTCGGCCCTCTTCGGCCTCGTGCTCGTCGCCATGGCCGTTTGGGCCTACGGCCGCTGGAACGCCCCCGGGGCCTCGCCCGGAAGGGCGCGGTTCGGGACCTCGGCGTGCGTCCTCCTCCTCGCGCTCGGCGCCTGGACCGGCTGGCCGGTGGCCGCGGCGCCCGGGGACATCGTCTGGGAAAAATGGAGCCCCGAGGCCGTGGCAAAACTGAGGTCGGAGAACCGGATCGTCTACGTTGACTTCACCGCGCGCTGGTGCGCCACCTGCCAGGCGAACAAGCGGATTGTATTCCACTCGAGCGACGTCCTCCGCCAGTTCGGCGAGAAGCATGTCGCAACCCTGCGCGGCGACTGGACCAACAAGGATGCCCAGATCACCGAGGAGCTGGCCAAGTACCACCGAGCCGCGGTCCCGTTCAACCTGGTCTGGCTTCCCGGGCGGGCCGATCCCGTGATCCTGCCGGAGATCCTTTCGCCGTCGGCCGTGCTGGACGCGGTCCGATGAGGATCCCTTTGGCTTGGCTGGAGAAAGCCGCCTGGTTTTTTGGATAATCGCCCGAGAATTTAAGAATCGAAGGGCTGCGTTTGGCTTATCCCGGTTCTTGAGCGGCCTTCACCCGCGAATGCGGCAATTCCGGGGTGGTCACTGGGCCAATGCCTTTGCCGCGCGCTCGATAAAGCGCGCCACGTCCTCCGGCTTGGAGACGTACACCGCGTGGCTGGCCGCAACTTCGATCGTTTCGCTGCCGGCGCGCTTGGCCATGGTGCGCTCGAGGTCGGGATTGAGGTTGTGGTCGAGGGAGGCGATCAGCGCCCAGCTCTTCTTCTGGTGCCAGGAGGCAGCCGTCACCGGCGCGCCCCCGGCGGCCTTGGACAGCATCGCCTGGGAATGGGCCATGAAGTTCGCCTGGGGTTTCGCGAGGTCGGCCGCAAAATCGGCGGGGAAGGCGGCCGGGTCTATGTACAGGAAATCGTCCCTGGTGGCGCGGGTATCGGTGTTGGCGGCGGGGGCCTGCGAGAGCAGCCCCAATGCGCTCTCGCCCCGGTCGGGGATGAAGGCGGCGATGTAGACAAGGCCGACGACATTGGGTGCATTGCCCGCCTCGGTGATGACCACCCCGCCATAGCTGTGGCCCACCAGAAGGGTCGGGCCCGCTTGCAGATCCAGCACGCGTTTCGTCGCGGCGACGTCGTCGGCAAGCGACGTCAGCGGCTCCTGCACGACGCTGACCGCATAGCCGTCCTTGCCAAGAATGTCGGCGACGCCCTGCCATCCGGAACCGTCGGCGAAGGCCCCGTGGACGAGGACGATGTTCTTGACCTGCTCGGCCCGCAGTGGAGCGCCGGCCGCCGACAGAAGCGCGACCGCTGCGGCCGCCGTGGTGATGAGTTTTTTGTGCATCGGATTTTCCTGTGTTATATCGTGCGATAAACATTATCGCACGATACGAAATGGGACGCGGCGGAAAAGCTGTCAAGGCACTATTTATCGTGATAACTATCCTTCGCATCTACTGATGACCAAGGAGATCGGATGCGACGTGATGATAAAAGTTAAGCGACTCGAGGGAATGCCGTGCTATGCGATCTATTCGGCTGGGCTCGCCATCCAGCGCACCTACAAGCCGCTGCTGGACGAGCTGGGCATCACCTATCCCCAGTACCTCCTGCTTAACGTCTTGTGGGAGGAGGATCACCTGACCGTCGGCGACATCAGCAAGCGGCTGGGCATCGAGAGCAGCACGCTGACTCCCCTATTGAAGCGCCTGCAGGCGGCGGGTTACGTGGAGCGCACCCGCAATCCCGCCGACGAGCGTCAGGTATTCGTCGAACTGACCCAGCGCAGCAAGGCCATCAAAGAGCAGGCTTCTTGCCTGGGGCCCGCGGTCTTCGGGGACGCAGGCATAGCGGTCGAACGCATCTATCGCATGCGCGACGAGGTCGAGGCCCTGCGCGACGCCCTCAATGCCAAATTGGCTGCGAAGAGAAGGTAGCGGCCCTATCCGTTCGACGGCTGATATCCCCATTCTTGCGCGGCGGGCTACGGGCTGATTTCGCCAGGGACCGCCGTTTCCCCGGCACTCCGCCCGCCTGGCGCAAGCACGGTCTCGATTCTCAAGCTCGGTCGCCGCTCTGAGGCACGGACGGAGCCTCATCAATAACCGCCGTAGCGCGACTGCTGGGGCGATCTATCAAACAGTCCAAATGGGCGGGATCACGTCGCCTTAGAGCGGGCTCAGTTCCACCAGCCAGACGTCGTTCTCGCGCAAATAAAAGCTTTGGGAAAAGGCGCCGCCAGCGCCTATCTCGACGTCCTGTTCGACGATCGGAAAGCCCGATGATGCCCCTCGAAGCGTTTCCGCCTGCGCCCGCGTCAACTGGGAGGGCGAGCCAAGGTCGCGCCACGCGGATTGCACATCGTTGGCACGGTAGCCAACCTTTGTGACGACAAGGCGATATGCACCCGACTTGAGGCCCGTGAGGCGAAGTTCGGCGCGGCCTTTTGGCCTGGCGGGTTGGTCCTTGCTGTAGAATTCCTGATCGATCACCGACGGTCCCGGATGGGTGATTGTGAAGTCCCAGAAGAGTGCCTGCACTGCGCCGGTGGCGCCGCGGCAGACGAAGGCATCTGGATCCTTGCAGACGAGCTCCGTGTCCCCAAGCCGGTTCAGGAATTTGTATGCAAAGAAGGACGGCTTCGGGAGGTCCTGGTAGTTGAGCAGGCCAAAGCCGCCGTGAAAAGGCGTCGTCCGCGGACCGGCTTCCTCGAAGATATCTGTGAACGTCCAATACGACATCGACGTGGGCACGTCCCCGAGATGGCGGATCTTGTCGAGGATGAAGGCCGCGCTGTGGTAGCTGTCGTGGATCGGATCGAACGGTGTGTAGGAGCTGCTCCATTCTGTATAGTGGAGCTCCGCGTGCCCGAAGGCCGAGCGATCGATCTTGGCGCGAACTCCCTTCACTTCGCCCGTGATGGCGTTGCGATCGGGCGAGAACACCGTGCCAGCACTGCCGTTTTCGTCGAGGTAGCCGCTCGATGTGGCATAGCAATGCGTACTGATAAAATCCAGGGGCTGCCTGTTTTCCGCACAGAAAGCGAGTGTCTCCCCGATCCAGCCGCTGCCTGCCGTCGCTGGTCCGCCGACGCGGTACCGGGCGTCGATGGACTTCACGGCGCGGGCGGTTGCGACATACAGCTTGTAGTATTCGGCGCGCGCCGTGGATTCGAATTCCGCCTCGGTCTTGCCCCTGGTGGTACCCATCCAAAAGCCCGTCAGGTTAGGCTCGTTCCACACCTCGAAATACCACGAGCGCACCTCGTCGGAGCCGTAGCGCTCCGTCACGTGGCGCACGAAAGCGGAGATAAACGCCCCCCACTTTGCGTAGTCCCTCGGCGGAGTCACATTGGCCTTATACCAAAAAATGGTCTGTGGCCCGCTAGCGAGAGCGCTCGGCATAAACCCGAGTTCCACAAACGGTTTCATCCCGATGCCCTGCAGGAAATCGAATAGCTCATCGATGTATTGCCAGTTATAAACGGAGCGGCCCTGTTTGTCCTCCTGGTAGACACCCATGTCGTCGCAAAAGAGCCCGTGAAACCGAATATACCGGAATCCGCACTCGGCTCGCACGCGCCGGAGCTGCCGCTGCCAGTCAGCGCGAAGCCCCTCGTTGGCCCGACCGGCTCCGACGCAGAAGTTGTACATGCGGCTCATTGCTCCGCGCGTATTCGAGATATCTGCTTCGATCATGCGTGTGGCGGGCGTCTGCGCTGAGACAAAGCGCAATGGAACCCCGAGTAACAAAAAGATTAGAAGGCGACTGGACTTGGTCTTGGATGGAAACACTGGGGTCCAGTATGCTCTGTATCCCTGTCAAACGAGTCAACTTAGACAAGTTCGACTGAAACGCTGGGTTTGGAGATGCGACTGGAATTCGTCGCGCCGATGACAAGGGCTTCAATCGGGGCGCCGCCGCGATCCATCTCCTTCCGCGGCTTGCGACTGCGGAAACGGCCTATCCGTACGATTCCACCATCCTCCTCCCAGGGCCTGGAAAAGCGCCGCCGTGTCAGAAAGACGATTGGCCTGGGCCTGTATGAGCGCGATAGCGGCCTCGCTGTATGCCTGCTGCGCACTGTAAAGGGCAAGGGATCCCGAATAGCCCGTCTCAAATTGGCGCGCGGTCAGGGCGAGCGTTGTCTTCGCAGCGCGCTCCGACGTGGCCGCGGCCTTCACAGCGTCGGCGTCGGCGCTTAGCGCATGGAGCGTATCGGCCACGTTCTGGAAGGCACCGATCACTGTCGCCCGGTACTGTTCGGCAGCCTGGATCAATGCCTGGTCTGCAGCACGCTCCCGGTGGAGCAACGTCATCCCGGCAAAGAGCGTCTGGTCGACGTTTCCGGTCAGATTCCAGAAAGGGCCACCGGACTTGAACATCTGGCCAAACTCCGAGGCCGCCCCACCGTAGGCAGCCGAAATTGAGAATTGCGGCAGCCTCGCGGCAATGGCCACGCCCACCTGGGCGTTCGCAGCGCGCATTTGCTCCTCGGCAGCCCGGACATCGGGTCGCTGAGTCACAATCTTTGAGGGTAGGCTAAGCGGCAATTCCCGCGGCAGGTGCAGCGATGAGAGCCCAAAGATCTCCTCCACATCCTTGTCGGGAAGGTTGCCCACAAGGGCCCGGATCAAGTCGCGGGTTTGCTCCAGCTGCCTCCGGAGGGGGGGCAACTGCTGTTCTGCCTGCGCCAGAGCCGACTCCTGCGCCGCTAGATCAACATTGGACGCATACCCGAGCCTCTGTTGGTTCCTCAGTATTCCCAGGGAGCGTGTGGTGGCGTCGATGATCCTCTCGACCGCCTCGATCTGCGCCCGCGTCGACGCCTCTTGGATCGCCGCAGCGACCACATTTGAGGCCAACGTTATGTAGGCGGCCTCAAGTTCGAAGCGTTGCGTGGCTGCCTGCGCCTCAAGCGATTCCACCTGCCTGCGGTTGGCTCCGAAAACGTCCAGGGTGTAGCCCACGGTCACCTGCGCCGTGTGGAAGGTGTAAGTGACCGGGCCGTTGTAGGGCGGCCCATTTGGGTTTTGATAAGTGGAGATGACGGTGCCGTTGGATTGGATTCCCGGCGAATTGCCGCCCAGATTGCCCGCCAGCTGCTGGCGCTCCGGGGTGTACCCCACTCCAACCGTCGGGAAGTAATATCCGTTTTGAGCATAGACCATCTCCTGGGCCTGCAACAGGGCCGCCTTGGCCGAGGCAATGGTCGGACTCGATCGAATCGACCGATCCACCAGCTGGTCCAGCTGCGGGCATTGGAAAGCCCTCCACCAGTCAAAGGGGATGTCCATTCCGCCCTCGAAGCGCTGAGTTTCTCCGGCATAGGTTTCCGCAGAAGAGGTCGTTTGCGGCAGGGGTTTCGGCGAATAGCCAGAAGCCGGGGGGGCCTCGGGCCTTTTGAAGTCGGGTCCCACTGCGCAGCCGGCAAGGAGCATGAGCGCAAGAGGCGCAAGGAGGGAGAAGAAGCGCGGAGGACGCACGGGATTCATTTGCCTGGTTCAGCCCTGATCAGTGGCTTCCTGATCGTTGTTCCGTCTATGACTGCACGGTTCCTCACGGCCTTGGCCCCCGTTGTTCCCAAGCCGGTTCGCGCCAAGGGGGTCGGTGCCGTCGGCTTTAGCCGGGTGCTGGTCCCGCCCTTGGGAGGTGCCGGTGCGGGTGCAGACACAAGACGGCCGGCCGTGCCGCCCTTTCCTGGCGTTCCAGGATTCTGACCCGGCCCACGGGTATTCTTCGCAACAACTCCGGGCAGGCTGCCCTCCTTTACCGGGAGTCCCCTTCTCGCCTCATCGGCGAGGGCCGCCTTCCCGGGATTGGCAACGCTGACCGCGAGGACAAGGGTGATGATGAAGGTTTTCATGCCGTTCGGGGCGTCACTGGGAAGGGGCCTCGGTCCCCGTTATCGGCCCCTTGTCTCCGCGCAGAAAAACCATCTGAAGCGCGGGCACCACGACCAGCAGCATGACAGGGCCAAACAACATGCCGCCCACAATGACCGTCGCCAGGGGGCGTTGCACCTGGCTGCCGACGCCCGTGGAGAGCGCGGCCGGCAGGAGCCCGATGCAGGCCGACAGGGCCGTCATCAGCATCGGTCGCATCCGGTGAGTCGCCGCATCATACATGGACTGTTGCGCCGGCGTATTGAGGGCCCGCAGCTGGTTGTAATAGGTGATGATCAGAATGCCGTTCATCACCGAGACCCCGAAAAGCGAAATGAATCCCACGGCCGCCGAGACGCTAAAGTGAAGCCCCGTGAGGTACAGTGCGAGGACGCCGCCTCCGATCGCAAAGGGGATGCCGGCAAGTGCCATGAAACAGTCCCTCATCGAGTTAAAAAGGCTGTAGAGCAGGCCGAGAATCAGCACGAGGCTGACCGGCACAATGAAGGCGAGCCGCTTCTGGGCCTTCTGAAGGTCCTCGAATTCTCCAGCCCAAACAAGGCGGTAGCCCGAGGGAAGCTTCACATTCCTAGCTATCCTATCCTGAGCCTCCGCAACGGTGCTTCCCAAGTCGCGACCCCTGACGCTGAACTTGACCGGGATCTGCCGCTGGGTGCTCTCGTGGTAGATGTACGATGCCCCGGTATCGACCGTGATATCGGCCAGCTCGGACAGCGGAATGTAGGCCGTTGCGCCGCTGCTGGTCTGGTAGCCGACCCTAAGAGAGCGGATCTTCTCGATCGTGTCGCGGAATTGTGGCGCAAAGCGCACGGTGAGGTTGAACTGCCTCGGACCCTCAAGCACCGTGGTCGCCACGGCTCCCCCAAGCGCCGTGTTGATGTACGTGTTCACGTCCCCGGTATTGAGCCCGTACCGGGCGGTCTTGTCCCGGTCGATCCGAATGTTGAGCTGCGGCTGACCCAGGATCTGGAAAATCCCAAGGTCGGCAACGCCGCGCACCTGCCTCATCTGCTCCTGGACCTGGTTCGCAAGCTGCGTGAGGGTCTCGAGGTTCTGCCCTATGATTTTGACCGAGTTCGCCCCTTTCACCCCAGATATTGCCTCCTCAACGTTGTCCTGAATGTACTGCGAGAAATTGAAATTCACACCCGGAAGCTCGGCGTTGAACTCCTGCTGCAATTCCTCGGTGAGCTTGTCCTTTGTGAGACCGCGTGGCCATTCGTCGTAGGGCTTGAGCGGCACGAACAGTTCGACGTTCGAGAAAGCCGAGGCGTCGCTTCCGTTGTCGGGCCTGCCATGCTGCGACACGACCGTGATCACCTCAGGGTGTTTCAGGAGGATCAGGCGGATCTTCCGCGTGGCCGCTTCGCCGTCCTCCAGGGAGAGCGTGGGAGGTAACGATGCGCGGATCCAATAGTTGCCCTCCTCAAGTGCCGGGAGGAACTCGCTTCCGAGGCGTGGGATGAGCAGGCCGGTAACCACCAGTACTGTAATCCCAATCGCCACCATGATGTTTCTGTTCTCGAGCGCGAATTGGAGCATCGGTTTGTAGATCCGGTGCAACGCGCGTACGACCACGGGCTCCACCTCCTTCACCTCCTTGGGAAGAAGGAACGACGTGAGCACGGGCGTGATGGTGAACGTCGCGATCAGCGCCCCAAGCAGCGCATAGCCGTAGGTCCGTGCCATGGGTCCGAATATCTGGCCCTCGACCCCCTGCATGGTGAAGAGCGGAACGAACGCGGCGACCGTAATCGCCGCGGAGAAGAAGATGGCTTTGTCGACCTGCAATGCGCTGGCGAGGATAAGGCGAAGCCGCGAGGTCCAGTGGTGCATGACCGAGTAGTCGAGCGAGCTGGTCGGGTCCCTGCCGAAGTAGCCGTTGCTTAAGTGGCGCAGCACTTCGTCCCTTCTCTCTTTTCTCTGGAAATTCCGAAAGGTGTTTTCCACGAGGATCACGGCGGAATCCACAATGATCCCAAAGTCTACGGCGCCGACTGAGAGCAGGTTGGCGTCCTCCCCGCGAAGGACCAGAAGGATGATCGCAAAGAACAGCGCAAATGGAATGTTGATCCCCACGACGATGGCGCTGCGCAGGTCGCCCAGGAAGATCCACTGGATCAAGAAGACGAGCACGCAGCCGAAGATGAGATTGTGCAGGACCGTATGCGTGGTCACATTGACCAAAGAGGTGCGGTCGTAGAACGGTACAATCCTGACGCCGGGCGGAAGTGAGCCGTCATGGTTCATCCTGTCGATCTCTGCCTTTATCTTCGGCACCATGTCGTTGGTGTGCTCGGTGCGGCCCATCACCACAATCGAGGCGACCACGTCGTCCTGCTTGTCGCGCCCGGCGATTCCAAGCCGCGGCACATACCCCACGTAGACCCGCGCCACGTCCTTGACCAGCACCGGCACGCCGTTGAACTGACCGAGGACCACCTTCTCGATGTCATTGACCCTGTAGCCCTTCGTCAGGTCGTCATTTCCCCCGCTGTCCACGAGCCCTATCCCCCGGATGTCTATCGATTGCTGGCCAACCCGAATCTCGCGGCCGCCCACGTTGACGTTCGCGTTGCCAAGCGCTGTGAGCACCTGCTGCGCCGTCAATGAGAAGGCCTCAAGCTTGTTGGGATCCAGTTCGACCTCGAACTCCTTGGTTGTGCCACCCCAGCTGTTGACCTGCACAATGCCCGGAATGGCGGAGAGGCGGCGGAGCACGACCCAATCCTGGATTGTTCGAAGGGTGGTCAGACCCATGTGCGACGGGCCCACCACCTGGTAGCGGTAGACTTCACCCACAAGGCTCGACTGCTGGATCTGGGGTATCTGGTTGCCCGGAAGGTTTACGTTCTGCTGGAGGTTTATGGCCGCTTGGCTGAACGCGAAGAAGTAGTCGACCCCGTACTTGAACGTGACCCGCACGAACGAGAGCCCCTTGAACGAGGTGGAGCGGATGGTATCGATGCCGGGCGTGGAATAGAGGCCGACCTCCATCGGGATCGTGTAGTACTTCTCCATCTCCTCGGCTGAGAGTCCCGGCGCCTGGGCCGTGATTTCAAGGATGACCGGAGCGGGATTGGGATAAGCTTCGATATTGAGCTGCGTGAAGGCCATGTAGCCGGCACCCGCAAAAAGAATGAGCCCAAGGACGACGATCGTCCTGCGGGAAAGGCAATATGCGAGGAGACCCTTGAACACGTTTGGCCCTATTGAGGAGTTAGGACTTGGATATCTTGATCGGGCTCGGCGACCCTAGTCGGCGTCAGGCGCCGTCAGCATGTTGCTTAGGAACACGGCGCCTTCCGTAACCACTGTCTCTCCCTGTTTGAGGCCATCGAGCACCTGCCACCGTCCGTCCCGTTCCAAGCCCACCCTGACCACCCTCTGGGCGAAATGATTTCGGTCCGTCGCGACCCACGCTGTCGTCGTGCCGTCTCCCTCCCTGACGACGCCGCCTTCGGGAATGGCGGGGGATTCGCCATCGGCGTGGACGAGGATCGAGAAGGTGGCGACCATTCCGGGGCGCAACTCGTGCTTCGTATCGGCCACCTCGGAGCGGACTAGGACTCGGTGGGTGTTAGGGTCGACCGTGGCTCCTATGGCGGTAACCCTGCCGCCGAATTCGCGTCCTGGAAACGCCAGCACGAAAACCCTCACACGTTGGCCAACCTGGACAAGCGGACTGTCGCTCTCGGTGACATAGGCCAGCATCCACTTGGTGGAGACGTCAGCCACCGAAAAGGGGGCCGGGGAATTTCCCGGTTGCACCAAGAGGCCGGGCTGCGCATTGCGCGCCGTGACCTGGCCTGTCTCCGGGCTGCGAACGACCAGCACGGGATCGCTCTTGCGGCTGTCGATCATCCGGTTGATCTCGTCGTCCGTTTTCCCGAAGACACGCACCGCGCTGCGTGCAGCGTTCAGGGCCCCCTCTGCGGTCTGCTGGTCCGAAGTGGCCTGCTCAAGTTCCCGCTGGGCCACGCCCTTTCCCGTGTCGTAGAGCTCCCTTGCTCGCACGAGCTCCTTGCCGGTGAGTTCGAGTGCGGCTGCGGCGCCCACGAGCGTCGACTCCGCCTGCAGAAGGTCCGGACTTTCGATTGTATACAGGGGCACGCCCTTCTGCACCTCGTCGCCCAGCTTGGCGAAGGCCTCAATGATTCTCCCCTGGTAAGGGGGAAAAACCTGAACCGACAGATCTTCGTCGAAATCGATGCTGCCGACCGCCTGCATTTCCGTCGGGAAGGAGTATAGCCCGATCCGGCCGATGTGGATCGCCGCCAGCTGGGAATCCAATAGCTCAAGCGTGGGCGCGCCGCCTGCCTGAGCGTCCGACCGTTCCTCTACCGCATCAGATATGGGCGAGGACTTTCGGAACAGGACCAGCGCCACGGCTAACAATAGGGCAACTGCGGCGGCGACGATGATTTTTGAATTTGATTTCATGGATCGGCGTCTCAAGCGCGCGCCACACCTAGGCGTTAATGTTGGACTGGCTGTCCCTGGCAGGGGTGGCCACAGCCGGGTGCCCGGTCGCCTCGCCTTCCCTTTTCAGGGTCTCCACCCATCGGACCGCATCGCGAAGGAGCAACGTGCCGTTCTCGAGACGGAGCTTCCTCTTAATGTGGTGGCAGTGGGTTTGCACTGTCTTGAGGCTAATGTGCAGCTCTTCCCCGATTCTCCGGTTTTCCATGCCGAGCCCTATCCTACTGAACACATCGAGCTCTCGTTGTGAGAGCTTTGTGACCACGGCGAATGCTGCCATTGCGTCTCGCATAGGGGGCCCTTCCTGTTCGCCATGAGAAACCTTCTGGCTCACATAGTGCTCGCCCATCAGCACCTTTCGCAGGGCGCCGATCACGTTGCGGGAAAGCTCGCTCTTCACCACGTAGCCCAGGGCCCCGGAGCGAATGGCTCGTTCCACGTGTGACAAGGTATCGTGCATCGAAAGCACGAGGATCGGCGGGGGATTGGGTAGGCCGCGGATGCGTTCAATCAGGTCGAAGCCAGACTGGCCCTTAAGGGTGAGATCAAGAACCACCACATCCGGCTTGGCCGCGAGGATTCCGGAGTAGGCGTTCTCGATGTCCTCCGCCTCACCGCAGACAAAAAGGTCGCTGTACTGGGCAATCAACTTCGCAAGCCCCTCCCGGACAAGAGGGTGGTCGTCGACGACGAAGACGCTGCGCGGCGATACGGGCCCACCCGTGCCCTCGCTGTGTCTCTGAATTTGGCTATCCATACTGCGATAGCAGAATACCGCTTAAGGTGGCCCGTCGTATATCGGGCTGCGCCCGTATTTTTCTAAGATGCGGCACTATGGCCAAGCCATTGTCGGAACTGATCAAGTGCCGCTCTCCGCGAGGGGACATCAACGCAGTCCAGGCAGGATCTCCATGCCTAACGCCGCCGATTGTTACCAGCGCCGACTAATGTCGTAGTGTTTGGACACCGTGTCTTTATGTCGTCAGAAGCCGCATGGATTCTGAAACGGTCAGCATCCAACTCCGCTCTGATCCTGTGAAAGGGGCTCGCCCGTTGGCTTGGCGACAAGGCCGCACCTTGCCCGAGCAGATTTAATTATGGATTTGGCCCGGACGCGCAACCGGGAGCTGTTCTATCAGGCACAGGCATGGCCTTGGTTCCCATTCTCGGGCGCGTTACTGAGGACCGGAAAGAGGCGGATCATTACCTCCCTAGCTCGATTGGGCCGTTCAAAAAGCACCTGACATGAGAACTAATCTCAGATCTGTATCGAGAGTCCTTTCAGGCCCTCAAATTCCTGCGGAAAAGTTCTAAATACCTATGCCGAATTTTCCACGGCGGCGGTTGCTCCGCACCGCTTTTTTGGGTCTAGGGAAGACTGCGGCCGACCCGCCGTCAGCACACTCTGCAAGCCCTCAGAGGTCATCTCCCTTAGACAGCTCGTGCGACAGGTGCTCGATCATGGCCTGTCCCGATAATTCAGTATATTTTCCGAGATTATGCCCGACATTCGAATGCACGACGTAGGTGTACCTGATCCCAAGATCCTTCAGGTGCTTTAAGAAAGGCTCCTGGCGCGGCAGGAGAAAATCGTCCCCACCAATCACCATAAAGAGATACAGGCTTTCCCGCTGCTTCTGCGTCAGCGCAGACGCGTGCCGATAGCAGTTGTCTCCGCCGAAATCCTCAGGCGTCTTGTCGATGGCCGCCGCGAGCGAGGCCGCTGTGCAGAAGAGCCCAGGGTACTTGAGCACCAGCCGGATGGCACCGGAGCCGCCCATCGAGAATCCGCAAATGCCCCGGGCTGATGATCGATCTATCGTCCGGTAGTGTTGATCAATGAAGGGAAGAAGCTCGTGAATCAGCATGGTCTCGGCCCGCACATAGTTTTCAGGCCAGTCCCGGTAGTAGCTGGCCGCACCCCCGTTCGGAAAGACGTAGATGACCGGGGCGATGCGTCCCGAGGAGATCGCCGCGTCGACGTTCCTCGCCAGCCCGGCATCCGAACTCTCGGTGCCTGTAGTTCCGTGGAGAAAATAGACCACCGGGAACCGTCGGTCTGGTTCCTTATCGTACTGCGGCGGCAGGTAGATGTTGAACCCCACCGTGCGCCCCATGGAAGCGCTTTCAATCGTCCCGTGCCGCAAGCCAGGGATTCCGAGGTCCCTCGGATCGTTCCATTTCCAGGTGTTGGGATCCTTGGTGTCGGGATCGGCCGCAGACGCCCTCCCGAGGCCGATGGCTCCGATTCCCAGGAAGGAAATCAAAAGGGGCAATTTTCTTAAATGGATGACGCTCATAATGCAGTCCGTTCAGGTTGAGGTTTCGGAAGAATGATGATGGGAACCCACGCGTCGCCGCGACCCATTTGTGGGTCACGGGAATCCGGGTCACACAAATCCTATCCCATTTTAGACCGTAGCGCGACCCTCCCAAATGCCGGGCTCAACGGCAGTCGAACAAGGAGTCTTGAAGCCATCATTCGCTGCACGATTTTTGAAACGGTCGGCAGGATCCCCCATGCCATGGCAAGGGTTGGCTTCCCGTCGGCCCTTGGAATCGAAACCGGCCGGCCTCGGACGGCACCGGCGGTCCATGCGACCGCCATCACAAGACAACCTTTGGAAAACCTTTGCCGCGAGACCGCCCGATCAAATGTTGGACGCGGGCCGCGGTGCGCTCGCGAGCCCGAGGGCCTCGCGGAACGGTATGAGAAACTGGTGGATCGCAGCGAGTTCGCCCGGTGTCGGACGGTCGGGATTTGCCGCGGTGGGCGGCGATCCGTGGCGGTTCAGGCAACGCTCGAGCACCGCAGCCGCTTCGGATTCGGTGAGATGCCCGCAATCCAAGAACAGGTCGTCCGGATCGTGCGCAACTTCGCCGCCGGGCGCTATCCGCGCGACGGGCACGCCCTGCAGAGCGACAAATCGCAGCGCGTTCTCTGCGCCGTGGGTGAAGAGTCCGTGCCGGTCCCCGACGGCGATGAGCCCCACGGCGCGGTGCGCCTTCTGGAGGGACGCGACCTGACAAAGCACTTCAAATTCACCCGCGCCTTCCCTGACCGGATCGCCCGGAGACCAAGGCGCAGCCCTCAAGACCGCGACAGGATTGCCCGCGGCCTGGGCAATGGCGATCGGGTGAAGGAATGCGGCCAGTCCACACCCAATCCACGAAGTGACCACCGCTGATCGAACGATTCTCATCGCCCTTCAAGCAGCAGTGGGTATGCCAAAACGACCGAAAATGTTATGCAACGATAAGGGCGCCAACGTGTTAAAAAAAGATTAACAGCGCCACGTCCCTGATATGCCGACGGGAGAAAAAGAAGCCGGCCTTTGCGGCCGGCTTCGCAACGCAAATCGGGTAATTGCTCAGGCCTTTGGCCTCTGCGCCGTCGCGTCGTCGACCACCGCCCGGAGCTCGGCACGGATCGCCTGGGGCTGGCGATCGAGCTGCTCCCTGCAAATCTCAAGGACGCGCGGATGAGATGCCGCATCCCGCGCCAGTGCAAAGCGGGCCGCCGTCGCCAACCCGGGTTCGTTCGAACCCAGCGCCCCCAGGACGCTGACGATGTGCCGCTCGTCCCCACTCGCCAAAAACGCGCCCCACCGCAGATTCATGGATGCCGCGGAATCGACCGGCGTCTGGTTCACGGACAGCGCTCCGGCTGCGAGCAGCCGATCCACCTCGGCTCGAACGGGGAACTTGAACATGCCGAACGACTCACGGACCCGGCGCTCGCCAGTCGGATCGCCGGCAAGCCATGCCGCAATGGCGAGGGTGCGGCGGGTGGGCAGCGGCAGAAATCGCGATGCCCGAAGCCAGTTATCCACCTGTTTTGGGTTCTGCTGAAATACGGTGCTGAAAAACCCGAGCGCTGCGCCCTGTTGGGCGGGCTCGTTAAAATAGCCGTCTTCATTCAGGCTGCACACGGCTTGCACAAGGGCATCCGGGGCCGGGTGTTGATAATAATTCTCCATCCATTGACGGCCAAAGCCGTCTGCGCCGAGGACGGGGAACGCTGCGAGGCTGACGCATGCGGCGAATGCGATGCGAAGTGGTTTCATGAGGAGTTTGGGGTTAAACTGACAAGACCGTCGTCGCCAATTGGGGGTTGCGACGGCCGTATTCTACCGCTCCCGCATCCTCCTGTAAAGGGCCACGCTTAATATTCTTTTAGCACAACCTGCACGGCAGGAACGGGTCCGGGCCCAAACGCCGAACGGCTCCAGACGGCGGGATTGCTCCCGTCGCAGCCGAGCTATTCCGGGCCAGAGACAGGGGGGCGGTAAACCCGGATCTCGCGGATATTCGGCACTTCGTGACCCTCCGCTATGAGCTCGAGCTTGTGCTTCGCGTTGGGCAGACCGAGCGCAAGGACCGTGGCCTGTTCCCGCGAGAGGTCCCCCATTCGCGGCTCGGCATAGACGTCGGTGAACATGGGCAGCACGCTCCACCTCACCTCGAATCCCCGCGGCGTAGGGGAATGCAGCAACTTGAGCGCTCGGACAAGCGTCCAATCCCCCGGCTCGATCACCACGCGTCCCGATTTCGATACGAAACGCTCGGTGCTCACTCCGCGCCCGTCATATCCGGTGGATGAGCCGCGCACCTCAAATTCCGCGCGCGATTCGTCGGAATTCACTTCCAGGATCCGCAGCGTCCAATTCTCAACCAGCAACGGGGCCCGCGCGCCGATCCGATTGATCGCCGGCCAGTCGACGCCGTACGTGTCGCTGGGCCGCGTGATATGATAGAGTTCCGGACGATCGGAGGGGGGGCTGCCGTCGATGCGCACGGCGGCCGAGGCGCCGTGATAGGGGTCCGCAAGTCCGGCGACTGCGTCCACCCGGTTGCCCTCAAATTCGAGCTCCAGCCGACCGTTTACCCAATGGATGTCCCGGCCGATCTCGTAGCCGCGAACGAGGCCCGCCCACGGCTGCCGCGGCAACTCGGGACGATACACGAGATGGCGCTCCGTGAGTTTCGCGACAAGGTAATCGCCCTGGAAATTGAAGTGCGTCCCGTCGTGAAGAAGGTCGTCAGGCCTGAGGCCGTTTGCCTTCAGGTACGAGAGATAGGGACCTCGAACGTCGGCGAGCTCGCATCCGAACCGGTGGGCCACGCCTGGAAGCCAGACGTCGTTGTGCTCCCGGGTCCAGGTATAGGCGTGAAGCCTGCCCGGGTCCGTGGGCAGGGCCCCGACCGTGGCGGCGTCCGGCCGGTCGTTTTGGATGAGGATCTCCGCCGTGGTGTTCCGCCGGATCTCATCGATCATGTGCTCATAATCGGGCTCCCCTCCGAAATCATGGAAGATGATCAGGTCGGGATAGAACGCGAAGACGTCGTGGGGCAGCGTCCGCTTGAGGAGATCCGAGGCGTAGCCCCCTATGGCCTCATTGGCAAAGGTGATGTCCGCATTCGGGAAGCGCGCCCGCAGGTCATCGGCAACCTGCCCTGTCCATGCCTGCTTCGTGAGCGACTGCCCGTAGAAAAGGATCCGAACCGGATTGCGCTTCTCCGGAGTGCTGGTGGCGAGGAGCGTCATCGTGCGTTGGATGCCCGCCCCGAAACGGGAGGTATCGGGGGACTCGCCCACCGGGGCGTAAGCGGGCTTTGCGATGCGCAGGGGAAGGTTGGCCGTTGCGGCGTTGCCGAAGCCGTCGCGCACATAGGCAAAGATCCGATAAACGCCTTCAGCCTCGGGAAGTCGAAACGCAGCTTTATTGCCCGCAGCCGAAAGAATGCATCCATCTATCGGCAGAGCGGGTTGCTCGCGGTCGCCCCCGACATTGGGATTGCCGCTCACGTCGAGGCGCAGGTCCCAGCTGTATTGGAGCGGGGCGCCCTCGGGGTCCGAGGCGTCGAGTTCACCGTTCACCACGGCTCCGGGGGGCATCACCACGGGGCCTCTTGCCGTCCCATCGTCGGAATGGAGCCGGATCGGGTCGGAGCCCAGGCGGGGGCACCTCTTGGCGGGCCATTTGCCGCTCCAGAGGTGGGTCATCACCTCCACGGCCTCCGTGCGGGTGCCGTCCTCCAGGAACATACCGTACCATGTGTGGGTCTTCTCGTGATGCTGGGCCCAGTGGAACACATAGGAGCCCAGGCATGCGGGCTGCCCCTTGACCGCATGCTCGTAGGCCCTTCGGTAGAATTCGGCCTTTTGCGTGCTTGAGTCCTCGATCGGAAGCTTCCACGGGGTGAGCGGCGCCTGCCAGTGCCCGCGCGGTCCAAATTCGGTGACCCAGTACGGGCGGGTCCATCCCTCCCTGCGAATATCCTCAGGGAGGGTGAGCATGTCGGCGTAGGAGTTGAGGCCCACGGCGTCCAGGTCCCGGCAGTATTGGTTCAACTCGTGAAGCATCTCCTTGTATTGGCCGCCTACGACCGTGATCACCGGGTGGTCCGGGTCGATTTCGTGGATCATGCGCGCAACGTGGTCCACCTCCTTCCAGAGGATGGCCCGTTGTTCCGGGGTCGTGTTGATCTCAAGTTCATTCCCAATCGCCCAGGCCAGCAGCGCCGGGTGGCTCCGGTGCCCCTCAACAAGGGCCCTAACCTCCTCCCGCTGCGCGTTCACTGCGGACGGATCGCCGTAGTCGAAACCCCACCGCTGTTTGCCGAAAGGCAGGTCAACCAGGACGCTCAGCCCGAGCGCCTGCGCCCGATCTAGATCGTTCACGCCGGCTCGTATGGAGTTGCCGCCGGCAGCGACCAGCTCCTCAAGATGGACGCTGCCGACCGCCCCCTTGACGAAATAGGGTCGGCCACCGCGGAGGAGGCTGTAGCCGTCTCCCTGCTTCACGATTCGCACGGGTATCGGTTCCGCAGCCACGGCCGCGACTCCCGCGAACATCAGCAAGAAAGAAAGCGCCGTTTTTATCCGAACTCCCGCCCGAGAAGGCCGGCCGAAAGGAGGTGTCCGTTGCGCGCCGGATTCTTTGGACATGCGGCCCCAAGTTGCTGGCTGAGGATTTCTTATGCAACGGCATTCTGGGCATTTCAATGCGCCCGCACTGGCCCTTACCCATGATGGCCTAGGTGCTTGGACGCCGGATCCACTTCCATTGTCCGTCAAAATGAATGGCCGAACCATGATCCGACCTCGGGGCATTCCGCCCATGGCGAGCCGATGGCCTTTAATTGCGGCAGAGCACGAGCGGGTGGGGTTCTGAGCTTGGGGCCTCAACCAGATCGCTTGGATTGACGATGGGATGCAGGCTCAACCCCGAGATTCCCCTTTAGCTATGCCCCCCGGGGCGGGGAACATTTCAGCAGAGGATTCCGCCCAATCCCCAGGAACCCGGATGTTGAGGGACCGCATAAGGGTCGCACCCGTCAACAGGACTCAAATCCCTTCACGTGTCGTGCCGTTTGGCGTTCTCGATTTCGGAGCGCCCGAGCCAATAGCAGGCCAACGTGGCGGGAATATTCAGCAAACGCGTGGATCCCGCATCCGGCGCGATCGCCCGGACTTTGAAATCGACCAGGTCCCGAGTAATGACATAGCCGCGGTCGATGCGATGGTGGGTGCAGAATTCGACGATCCCTTTCAAGTCCGCCAGCCCCGTATGCTCGGCCTGCCGGTATTTCACCTCAAAGGGCACGAGCCTGCTACCCAGGTCGGCAATGATGTCCACCTCGCGGTCCTTCGCCCCTCTCCAGTACGAGAACCCCACGTTACCCGCGTAATATCGGGTGAATACATGCTTGAAGATTGCGGTCTCCACCGCCCGCGCCAGGCCCGCCGCGTCCTCGAGCAGCGCCTTGCCCTTCAACAACACACTTGGCCCGATGGCCGCGTCCGCGAGGTACACCTTTGAGCGGGCCCTCAGCACCTGCTTGCCGTAGCCGAACGGCCAAAGCCGGTGAATCAGGTGTGATGCCTCGAGAAGGTCGATATAGTTGCTCACGGTCGGCCGTTTGGCCTCCAATGCGGAGCACAGGGTCTTCATCTCAAGCAGGCCGCCATCGTGGAGGCAGAGATACAGAAAAACCTGCTCCAGCTCCAGCACCCGCCTGACGCCGAACAGCGCCGTCATGTCGCGTTTCAGGACCTTGTCGACAATATCCTCGCGGAGAAGCTTCTGGGCCATCGGGATGCTCTCCACGAGGGCACTTTGGGGAAACCCCCCTCGGAGCAGGTAGTCGTGGAATAGGCCCGTGAGCGGCTGGGCGTCCGCTGCGACCTCTGCGATTTGCCTGGGGGTCCAATCGAACAGCCGTTGCAGCGAGTCCACCGCGGGAAGGGCTGGCGAGGGAAGCCGTCTGAGCTGCAGGTATTCGTAGAACGAAAGCGTGGCGAGGCGGATGGTGTGCCAGCGGCCAACGCCCGACTCCTGGCCCGCCGTGACAAGCGGCGTGGCGGATCCGGTGACGGCAATCCGGCGCCTCTTTTCAAAATCGACTTGGTGCTTCAGCCAGGTCTGCCAGTCCTTGGCGACCTGGATTTCATCAAGGAAAAGGTACTCGGGGGAGGCGCGCGAAGGTTCCAGTTCACGCCACAGCTGCACGAGACCGTCCAAGCCCAGCAGCTTCAGCAGAGGGTGGTCAAAGGTGACATACAGGATGCTGGTGGGCTCCACTCCCTTGTTCAGCAAATCCTCGACGGCCTGAAGAAAGAGCGTCGTCTTTCCGACCTGACGAGCTCCCGATAGGAGTAACGCCCGGCCTCCCGGCGGGTCCGAGATCCATGCGGCGATCTCCTGGAACGCTGCGCGACGCCACTTTGGCAAATCCAGCACCCGCCCACCCGCCCACCAAGGATTGTATTGGCGCAGGACCGCAATGAGATCTGGCATCGAAGCTAACATCACCCCGTTTTTGCTTAAAAAGTCGTTTTAGTTCAAGTATATCTTAACTAAAATAGATTTTTAGTCCAAAATTGCTCGATTTAATTTAATCGGCAAGCGAGCGGTAATTCTTGGAGGACGGGCCAAATACCGCCCGGATCGAAAGCCCTCTAAAAGCAACGCCGGCCCATGATGAATCCGAGCCGTAAGGCACATCTGTGCCCCTTCATCGAGTGGCTATTCAGCCTTCCCGCCTCGGCACCCCTCTGCGCCGGGGTGGAAATGGGGCCTCCCGCCCTACCAGACCTCCTCCTCCTGAGCGAACGGCAGGCCAATGGGCGCGGGCGACAGGTCCCATGAACGACCCGTTCGCAGCCTTCAGACACGGCGCCTATTCATCGTCCTCAATTTGTAATGTGACCCAGGCTGCGTCTACTTGACGGCATGGACCTAAAACTCACGGGGAAACGGGCTCTGGCATCGGGCTCCACCAAGGGCATCGGCTTCGCGATCGCCGCCGGCTTGGCCCGCGAGGGCGCCGAGGTGATCGTCAACGGGCGCTCCCAGGCCTCCGTGGACAATGCGCTGAAGAAGATCCGGCATGCGGTGCCGAGCGCTCGCGTCAGCGGCTTTGCCGGCGATCTGGCGGATGCGGTTGTCGTGGATAGGCTCGTAGGGCTGGTTCCAGCGGTGGACATCCTGGTCAATAATCTGGGCATCTTTGAGCCAAAGCCGTTCGAACGGATTCCAGACGAGGACTGGAGAAGGTTTTTTGAGATAAATGTGCTGAGCGGTGTCCGGTTGAGCCGCGCCTATCTGCCGGGGATGAAGGAAAAGAACTGGGGCCGCATAGTCTTTATCAGCAGCGAATCCGCGGAGCAGATTCCCACGGAAATGATACACTACGGGATGACGAAGACCGCCCAACTGGCCGTCTCCCGCGGCCTCGCCGAGACATGCGCCGGAACGGGCGTGACGGTGAACGCGGTGCTCCCGGGTCCGACCCATTCCGATGGCGTCGACCTGTTCGTGAAACAGCTCAGTGGCGGCAAGCCGTTCGCCGAATTCGAGCACGAATTCTTTTCGAGCGTCCGCCCAAGCTCGCTCCTCAAACGGTTTGCAACCACGGAGGAGGTGGCGAATCTGGTCGTCTATGTCTGCAGCGAGTTATCCTCGGCCACCAACGGCGCGGCGCTGCGGGTGGACGGCGGTGTGCTGCGTTCCTGCTTCTAGCAAATGGCGCAGTGGTTTGAGTATTCAGATCGCATTCCCCGCCCATGATGCTCCCCCGCACCGTCCCCGGCCTCATTCTCCTTCTTGTCCTTATCCCGCGCTGCCTGTCGGCTGACGCCCCGGCCCGGCCCGTGACCCCCAACGCCTCGCCGGAAGCGGTGCAGCTGCTGCAGTATCTCTACGACATCTCGGGCAAACAGACCATCATCGGACAGCACGCCGCCCCGCTTGTGGCCACCACCCAACTGGGCCGGGTCTACAAGATGATGAACCATTACCCCGCGCTCTTTGGACAGGACTTCGGGTTCAGCGCCCCCGGCACCTGGGATGGAATCAATTACCGCCAGCAGCTCGTCGACGAGGCCATCCGGCGCCATGACGAGGGGTTCATCATCGTCCTGATGTGGCACGCCGTGCGCCCCATCGAAGACGAGCCGGTCGAGTTCAAGACGTCCGTGCAGGGCAAGCTCACCGACCAGCAGTGGCATGATTTGGTCACGCCGGGAACGGCCATTAATGAACGCTGGAAGTCCCAGGTGGACGTGATCGCCTGGCACCTTGCCCAGCTCCGCTATGCGGGAGTGCCCGTGCTCTGGAGGCCTTACCACGAGATGAACGGCAATTGGTTCTGGTGGGGTCAGAAGCCGGGAGAGGACGGCTACAAGAAGCTGTACCGGATGCTCTACGACCGTCTGGTGAACTTCCACCACCTGAACAACCTGAT
>Ga0181517_10000554_pt1 | contig 48603 bp, 47 predicted proteins | sample PEATcosm2014_Bin_31_FD_119748 | JGI IMG/M metagenome (GOLD analysis project Ga0181517, IMG submission 119748) | Peatland microbial communities from MTU Mesocosm Facility, Houghton, MI, USA - PEATcosm2014_Bin01_30_metaG | ecosystem: Environmental > Terrestrial > Soil > Wetlands > Peat | place... | reverse complement strand
CGCGGGCCTCGATCTCGAGGCGGGCCCGCTCGCGCCAGTCGGCGAGGCCCCGCTCCAGCAGGGCGACCCGGGCGTCCTTCTCGACGAGCAGCTCGCCGAGGTGGGCCAGCTCGATGATCTGGTCGATCTCGTGGAGCTGGTGGGGGAGGACCGCCTGATCGACGGCGGCCTCGACGGCACTCCGCGAGTCGATCCGCAGCGGGGTGGTGGGGTGGCCGATCAACTCGACAACGGGGCCGTCCACGGCGGGCGGCGCGGGAGGAGCGGCGCTGAAAGCCCGGGGTGGGCTCCCGTTCAGGGCCGGCCCCTGCGGGCGTAGGCCCTCGGACGCGGGGGCATGTGCCTGAACCGCCATGAGTCGAACCTCCTGCTGCGACGTTGAGTGGGTGTGAGGGACAGACGTCGTAGAGGCTACACCACCGAGGGCGACTGTGCTCGCTGTGGAAAGGAGACGCTCCCGCGCGCTACCCTCAGGGCCATGAACGCTCGGGATCTCGACGCCTACTGCGATGCCCATCAGCCGCGCTTCGTCGATGAATTGGTCGAATTCTGCCGTATCCCCTCGATCTCGGCCGACCCCGCCCATGCCGGCGACGTGCGGCGCAGCGCCGAGCGGCTCGCCCAGGCGGCCCGGGACGCCGGCTTTGCCACCGCGGAGCTGATCGAGACGGCCGGTCACCCGGCGGTCTTCGCGGAACGGATGGTGGACGAGGGACTGCCCACCGTCCTGATCTACGGTCACCACGACATCCAGCCCGTCGACCCTCTCGGGGAGTGGACGTCGCCGCCCTTCGAGCCGCGGATCGTGGACGGGGAGCTCCGCTGCCGCGGCGCCGCCGACGACAAGGGTCAGGTGTGGATGCACCTCAAGGCGGTGGAGGCCCATCTGCACACTCGCGGCGAGCTGCCGCTCAACCTCAGGCTGGTCGTGGAGGGGGAGGAGGAGATCGGATCGGCCCACTTCGAGGAGCTCATCGGAGCAGAGGCCACCCGGCTGCGCGCCGACCTCTGTGTCGTCTCCGACACGGCGATGCACGGTCGCGGCCAGCCCTCCATCTGCGTCGGGCTGCGGGGACTGGTCGATCTCGAGGTGGAGGTCACCGGCCCGGCCCTGGATCTGCACTCCGGTGAGTTCGGGGGCGCGGTCCTGAATCCCCTGGAGGCGCTCTCCCGGATCCTCGCCTCGCTGCGCGACCCGCAGACCGGACGGGTGACCGTCCCCGGCTTCTACGACGACGTGGTGGAGCTGAGCCGTGAGGAACGGGCCCAGGTCGCGGCCGCCCCCTTCGACGAGGCGGCGTTCCGGGAGGTGGCCGGAGGCGTTCCCGCCACCTTCGGCGAGAACGGCTACACCACCACCGAGCGCCGCACGGTGCGTCCCACGCTGGAGATCAACGGGGTCTGGGGCGGCTACCAGGGGCCCGGGCCCAAGACGATCATCCCGGCCCGGGCGGGAGCCAAGATCACCTGCCGGCTGGTGCCCAACCAGCAGCCGGAGGCCGTCGCCGAGCGGGTGCGGGCGGCCATCGAGGCGGCGGCGCCGGCGGCGGTGCGGGTCACGGTCACGCCGGGAGGAGGCAGCCACCCCATGCTCACCCCGGTCGACCATCCGGGGGTGCTGGCGGCCTGTCGGGCCATGAAGGAGGTCTTCGGCGCCGAGACCTATCTGACCCGCGCCGGGGGCTCGATCCACCCCGTCGAGATGTTCGACAGGCTGCTCGGGCTGCCCTCGGTGCTGGTCGGTTTCGGCCTTCCCGACGACCGCATCCACGCGCCCAACGAGAAGTTCGACATCGGCCAGTTCCACGCCGGCATCCGGGTGCTGACCCGGCTCTGGGATGAGCTGGCCGCCAACCTGCCACGAAGGGCGCCCGCGCGATCCTGACGGACTGGCGGCCGCGCAGTCGGCGCGATGCCGTTGTCGGGCCGCACCGTGTAAAGGCATCTTGACAAGGCCTCCACCCGGCGCGTATTGTGCGCCCCCGTTGGATCAGCCTTGGCGGTGGTGAACACGATGAGCTGGCAGCCTCCCTCGGCGCCGCCCTCGGGCGGCTACGCCCCGATCCCGGGCGGCTATGCCCCGCCTCCGGGCTATCCGCAGTACCCGGGAGCGCCGGGAGGCCCTGGGGCAACCCCCTGGGGGCCGGGTGCCGGACTGGAGTACGCCACCTTCTGGCGCCGGTTCGGCGGCTACATCCTCGACGGGATCATCATCGGGGTGCCGTCGGTGATCGTCTTCTTCATCATCTTCGGCTCGACCATCTCCACCTACGCGAACCAGGTCGCCTACGCGAACCAGAACGGTCTGGCCACCCCAACGCTCGTACTCCCGTCGGGCAGCCTGGTCACTCTGTCCTTGATCGGGTGCGTCATCTCCGCCCTCTACTTCGGACTGCTCGTCGCGGGGTGGGGGAGCACCCTCGGACAGCGGGCCGTCGGAGTGCGGGTGGTCCGCGTGGAGGACACCGCCAGCAATCTGCCGCTCGGGCGCTCCCTGGCCCGTTCGATCGTCTGGTGGGGTCCCGGCCTGCTCGCCTTCGTCTCGGGTGCCGGCACCATCGCGGACCTGGTGGTCCTCCTCTGCCTGCTCTGGGTGGCGTGGGACCCCAAGAAGCAGGGGCTGCACGACAAGCTGGGTCGCGCCCTGGTGGTCAGGCCATCGTTCGCCGTGCCCGTGGGGGCATATGGGGCGGCATACCCCGGGGCGGCATACCCGTACCCGGCGCCCGGTTACCCGGCCGCGCCTCCGCCGTACCCGGCGGCGCCTCCGCAATACCCGGCGGCGCCCCCGCAATACCCGCCCACGCCACCCCAGTACCCGCCCACCCCTCCGCAGTACCCACCGGCGCCGTCCCAGTAACGACGCCGCCCTCAGCGGGCACCGGCAACATCGCGGCGTCCCCAGGAGCGGGGTGGATTGGACCGCCCATGGTCGCCCCCTGCCGATGACCTACGCCCCTGACGTCGGAGGTGTCCCTAGGGCTATCCTCCGGCCATGACCTTCATCGAATCGATCTCCGCCCAAGAGGTTCTCGACTCCCGGGGCAACCCGACCGTCGAGGTTCACGTCGAGCTGGCCAGCGGCTTCGAGGGCCAGGCCATCGTCCCGAGCGGTGCCAGCACCGGCATCCACGAGGCCGTCGAGCTCCGCGACGGCGACGCCTCGCGGTACGGGGGCAAGGGCGTCCTCCAGGCAGTCAACAACGTGGTGGAGGTGATCGCCCCCGAGGTGATCGGCATGGACGCCCTCGATCAGGGCGCCCTCGATGCGCGCCTCATCGAGCTGGACGGCACGGAGAACAAGGGACGGCTCGGCGCCAACGCCATCCTCGGGGTGAGCCTGGCCTCCGCGCGGGCCGCCGCCGAGTCCACCGGCCTTCCCCTCTACCGCTACCTCGGCGGGGTCGGCGCCGTGACCCTCCCCGTTCCCCAGTTCAACTGCCTCAACGGCGGTGCCCACGCCCAGACTTCGGTGGACTTCCAGGAGTTCATGTTCATCCCGTTGGGGCTGCCGAGCTTCGCCGAGGCGCTCCGTGCCGGGAGTGAGTGCTTCCACGCGCTCCGCGCCGTCCTCAAGGCCAAGGGGCACAGCACCGGGCAGGGCGACGAGGGCGGCTTCGCACCCTCCCTGAAGCACAACGAGGAGGCCGTCGAGGTGCTCGTCGAGGCCATCCTCAAGGCCGGCTATGTGCCTGGCAAGGACGTCGGGATCGGGCTCGACCCGGCCGTCTCCGGCCTCTACCACGACGGCCACTACGTCCTCAAGGGCGAGGGGAGGACGCTGGGTTCGGTCGAGATGGTCGAGCTCTGGACCACCTGGCTGGACCGCTACCCGATCGTCTCCCTCGAGGACGGCATGGCCGAGGAGGACTGGGACGGGTGGGTGCTCCTCACGGAGAAGCTCGGCAAGCGCGTCCAGCTGGTCGGCGACGACAACTTCGTGACCAACGCCAAGCTCCTCCAGAAGGGGATCGACCTGGGAGCGGCCAACTCGGTCCTGATCAAGCTCAATCAGATCGGCACCCTCACCGAGACCCTGCAGACCGTCGCCCTCGGCCGAGCCCACGGCTACAACCCGGTGGTCAGCCACCGCAGCGGCGAGACCGAGGACACCTTCATCGCCGACTTCGTCGTCGCCATCAACGGCGGCCAGCTCAAGACCGGCGCCCCGTCGCGGTCGGAGCGGGTCGCCAAATACAACCGGCTGCTCCGCATCGAGCGTGAGCTGGGCGGTTCCGCGGTCTACGCGGGCAGGGACGCCTTGCCACGGGCCCCCAAGGCCAACTGATGCCCAGCCCGGCGAGCGGCCGGGGCGGACGGCGGTAACCCGGTGACGCGTCCGCCGAGCCCGCTCACGGTCGCCGCCCGGGCCGGGACGCCTCATCCGGCTCGCGGTGGCGCGCCCCTTGTCGAGCCTCCGTCGCTCGCGTCGGTCGACGCTTTCCTCGATCTCGACGATCTCGACGCGGCGATGGCCGCCGGCCGCGGCGGCTACCGCCGCTTCGGCAACCCGAGCGTGGGCCGTCTCGAGGAGGCGCTCGTCGCCCTGGAGGGGTACGGGCTCCCCGAACCGCCGCTCTGCCGGGTCACCTCCAGCGGCCAGGCCGCTCTGCTCCTCGCCATCAGCACGCTGGTCGGACCGGCCCGCCGCCGGGTGGTGCTGCTCCGCCCCGGCTATGGGGGCAGTGAGAGCCTGATCGCGGGCCCGCTGGCCGCCCTCGGCATCGAGCCGGTGATGGTGGACCTGCCGCCCCCGGGAGAGGTGGCGCGCCAGCTCGACCAGGTCCTCAAGGTGCTCACGCCGGAGGTCGCCTGCGTGGTCGCCGAGAGCATCGGCAACCCGCTGATGGGGCTGCTGGATCTCCCCGGCCTGGTGGAGCTCTGCCGTTCGGCCGGCACGGCCACCGTCATCGACAACACCTTCGCGACGCCCTTCTTGCTCCGGCCCCTCGAGCTGGGTGCCGACGTCGTCGTGGAAAGCCTGAGCAAGCAGCTCTCCGGGCATGCCGATGTCCTGGGGGGAGCCGTGGCGGTCCGTCCCGGGCACCCGGCGGCCGATCTGCTAGCGGCCCATTCGCGACTCCTGGGAGCGGTGATGGCTCCCTTTGACGCCTTCCTCAGCCTTCGCGGTCTGCGCACCGCCGGGCTGCGGGTCGAACGGGGTGCGGCCGGCGCCGCCGCCCTCGTCCGGCTCGCGGCCGCGCATCCCGCGGTCGTCGCCGTCCACTACCCGGGGTCGCGCGGACCCGAGGAGGAGGCGCTGGCGGCCCGGCTCCTGCCCCGGGGGCGGGGGTCGATGCTGGCGCTGGACCTCGGTGGGCGCGACCACGCCGATCTGCTGCTGCGGGGCCTCCCCGAGATCAGGCTCGCACCGTCGCTCGGGGACGTGGCCACCACCGTCAGCCATCCCGCGCTCAGCTCGCACCGGGGGCTCAATGCGGCCCAGCGCCGGTCCCTCGGCATCGGCGACGGCCTGCTGCGCTTCTCGGTCGGCATCGAGGAGATCGAAGACCTGACCGCCGAGCTGCGCACGGCGCTCGACTCTGTCGCGGGTACCATGGGCCCCGCCAGCAAGTGAGGAGCACCTCCAGATGACCATCATCCGGTTCGTCAACGGCTCGGACGCCGCGGTGCGGCTCTCCGTCGAAGAGACCCTGGTCGCGCTCCAGGCCAAGCCCGGCGCGGCGGGCTTCGTGGAGCTGCCGGGCGACGACGGCCCCATTCACCTCCGCCCGAGCGGGGTCATCGCCCTCTTCTCGGACGCCCGGAAGGGCAGCGCCGGATTCCGGGGCGGGGCCGCCGAAGCCGCCCACTGAACTGTCACGGCCGCCCGCCAGGCGGCCCCACGGTGTCGGCGCCTCGCCGGCGCTCGGTGATAATGGCCGGGATGCCCGGTTCCGACCCCCAACTCTCGATCGTGCCGCCGCGCCTCGGAAACGGCCTCCTCGAGCTGATCGGCAACACGCCGCTGCTCCACATCCGGCTCTTCGAGGACGAGCTGCCCGACGTGCAGGTCTTCGCCAAGGCCGAGTACCGCAACCCGGGGGGCTCGGTGAAGGACCGGCCGGCGCTCCGGATGATCACCGAGGCCGAGCACCAGGGCCTGCTCACCCCGGACCGGGTGATCCTGGACGCCACCAGCGGAAACACCGGGGTCGCCTACGCGATGATCGGTGCCGCCAAGGGCTACCGGGTCCACCTGGTGATGCCCCACAACGTGAGTGCCGAGCGCAGGGCCCTCGTCCATGCGTACGGGGCCGAGGTCACCTTCAGCGATCCGATGGAGGGAAGTGACGGCGCCATCCGCCTCTGCCGCGAGATCCTGGCCGCGGACCCCGACCGCTACTACATGCCTGATCAGTACAACAACCCCGAGAACTGGCGGGCCCACTATCACGGCACCGGCCCCGAGATCTGGGAGCAGACCCGCGGCTCGGTCACCCACTTCGTGGCCGCCCTGGGGACCGGGGGGACCTTCGTGGGCACCGGTCGGAGACTCCGTGAGCTGAATCCGCACATCCGCCTCTACAGCGTGCAACCGGAGGGACCCTGGCACGGCCTGGAGGGTCTCAAGCACATGGCGAGCGCCATCGTTCCCGGCATCTATGACCCGAACCTGGCCGATCAGGGCCTCGGCGCCCCCACGGAGGAGGCATACGATCTGGCTCGCAGCCTGGCCGTCACCCAGGGAGTCCTGGTCGGCCACTCGAGTGGCGCCAACCTCTGGGGCGTTCGCCAGGTGGGGCGTGAGATCGGACAGGGAGTGATCGTGACCATCTTCTGCGACGGGGGCGACCGCTACCTGAGCACCGGCCTGTACGGGCTCACCCCACCGTGAGCCACTCCGCCGTGAGCCCTCCCGGCTGGGCGCCGTGAGCGTCCTGGCCGTGCGACTCGCCGCCTCCGCCGACGCCACCATCCGGCGCCTCGCCGAGGCTGTCTATCCTCACGAGGGCTGTGGGGTGCTGATCGGCGCCTACGAGGGGGACGCAGTCGCGGTGCAGGAGGCCACCTCCGCGCGCAACCTCTGGACGCAGAGGCTCGCCGATCGCTACGACATGGATCCGGGCGACATCCAGGCCGCCGACCGTGGCGCCCGGGCCCGGGGATTGGACGTGGTGGGTTTCTGGCACAGCCACCCCGACCACCCGGCGCATCCTTCGCAGTTCGACAGCGACCGCTCCTGGGCGGACTACGCCTACCTGATCGTCAGCACCGTGGCCGGTGGGAGCGGCGATCTCAACGCCTTCGGCCGCGACGACTCGGGCAGCGGCGGCCTCCAACCGATCGCGCTGCAGCTGGAGGCCGCCCCAGCGTGAGCCCGCCCGCGGGGTCAGTCCGCAACCGGCGCAGCCGCCGGTACCACGACGACTCCGCCCTGGGCCCGGTGAGCGGCATCGTCACCATTGTCGGCCGGCCCAACGTCGGGAAGTCGACGCTCTTCAACCGGTTGACCGGGCAGCGGCACGCCATCGTCGACGAGACCGCCGGCCTGACCCGGGACCGCCTGTACGGGGTGGCCGAGTGGCGCGGGCGCCGCTTCACCCTGGTCGACACCGCCGGCCTCGACCCCGCCCTGATCTCCGAGGACCCGGGCATCGCCGAGCTGACCCGGGGCACCCAGCAGCAGGCGCGGATTGCCATCGAGGAGGCCGACCTCTGCATCCTGATGGTCGACGTCCGGGCCGGCGTGACCGGTCTCGACGAGGACGTTGCCGCGATCCTCCGCACCGGCGGCAAGCCGGTGATCCTCGCCGGCAACAAGGCGGACTCCGCCACCGACCCCTACTACGCCCACGAGCTCTACCGCCTCGGCCTCGGCGAGCCGCGGTTGATCTCGGCGCTCACCGGCACCGACACCGGCGACCTCCTGGACGAGGTGGTGGACCGGCTGCCCCCGGCCGAGGGCGAGGCCGAGGAGAGGGTCGACGAGCTGCGCGTCGCCATCATCGGCCGGCCCAACGTCGGCAAGTCGTCGCTGCTCAACTACCTGGTGGGGGAGGAGCGCGCGTTGGTGTCATCTGTGGCTGGAACCACCCGGGATGCGGTCGACACCCTGCTCGAGCACCGCGGCCATCAGATCCGGCTGGTCGACACCGCCGGCATCCGCCGCCGGGGCGTGGTCACCACCGACATCGAGCACTACAGCCTGCTGCGGGCGATGCGGGCCCTGGAGCGGAGCGACGTGGCGCTGGTCGTGGTGGACACCTCGGAGGGGGTGGTCGCCCAGGACCGGCACATCGCCGGTTACGCCGCCGATGCGGGCAAGGGCGTGGTCGTCATCGCCAACAAATGGGACCTGGTGCCCCAGGAGGACCGCATCGACCCGGAGACCCTGACCAAGATCTCCGCCGCCTTCGACTTCGTTCCCGGCGCTCCGGTGCTGACGGTGAGCGCCCTGCTCGGGCGCAACGTGGCCAAGGTGCTGGACACCGCCCAGCAGGTGGCGGACGCCCGGGCGACCCGGATGCCGACCGCCGCGCTCAACCAGGTGCTGCGGGAGGCGGTGACCAGCCACCCGCCGGCGATGCACCGCGGACGCCGGGTCAAGATCCTCTACGGCGCGCAGGCGAGCTCGCCCAACCCCACCGTGGTTCTCTTCGTCAACGATCCGGAGCTGCTCCACTTCTCGTACCAGCGGTACCTGGAGAACCGGATCCGCGCCGTCTTTGGCTTTGCCGGTGTGCAGCTCCACATGGTGGTCCGCCGCCGCGCCGACCCCGACGGCTGAGCGCGGCGGCGTCCGGTGTGACGGCGACCCTGGATCACAACCAGGGACGCCGCGACCTCCGCTCCCAGTAGCCGGCCGGCGGCTCCCCGATGTCGGGGAGGGTCGGGACGGAGAGGCCGTCGGCTCTCAGGTTGCTCTGCAGCTGATCGACGGTCACGGCGCCGCACAGCACCACGGAGACCCACGGCCGGGCGAGCGCCGCCGCGATGGCGAGCGCGTCAGAGGTCGTCCCCGCCGCCTCCGCCGCGTCTCCCAGCGCGGACCCTGGCGCTCCGGCATCCCCCCGGGGCGTCAACCTCCCGTTGGCGACGGCCTCCTTGACGATCACCGCCCACCCCGCCTGGGCGGCCTCGGCCAGCGCGGGCTCCACCGAAGGTTCGAGCAGATTCCAGGTCGCCTGCACGGCGCCGAAGAGGGGCTCGCCGGCGCTGCGGATCTCCAGCGCGCGCCGGATGGTCGCGGCCTGGGAGGGCCCGGAGGTCGTGATGCCGAGCAGGAGGCCGAGATCGCGCTGGCGTGCCAGGGCCTCGTGGAGGACCCTGTTCTCGAGCACGCCCGACTCCGGGGTCGCGGAATGGACCTGGTAGAGGCGGAGGTGGGCACCCAGCCGTGCACGACTCTCGGCGTGCTGGCGCTCGAAGGCAGCCAGGGAGTGGTCCTTGACCTCATGCACCGCGGCTGCCGGGTTCCAGCCGCCGACGTAGGTGTAGCCCCACTTGGAGCCGACCACGACATCGCCGGGCCTGGTCCGCGCCAGCCAGCCGGCCACGAAATCCTCAGCCGAGCCATAGGACCGGGCGCAGTCGAGGTAGCGGATCCCCGCCGCGTAGGCGGCATCCAGAACCTGCCAGCTCCGGCGGCGGAAGGCTTCCTCGGAGCGATCCTCACCGAGGTCGGCGGCGCGGCCGGCTGTGATGTATGCGGGCCGCCCGAGGGCGGCCAAGCCCAGGCCGATCCGGCTCACCGAGGGTCCGCCACGTCCCAACGACACCGTCTGCACGCGAAGACGATAGACCCGCGGACGATGGACGGCGGACGGAAGGCGTCAGCTGCCGGGGTGCACCGGGCCTCCGGGGTGTTCGGGCGCGGGTGACGGCCGCACATGGCCGTTCTCCATGTACCAGGCGAGCGCCCGCCGCAGCGTCTCCGCGAGCGGTGTGTAGGTGAATCCGAGCTCCAGCGCGGCCGGCGCGCCGTCGTAGGCGTGGCCGTGGGCCAGGGTCCGGAGCATCTCGCGGCAGACCGGGGCACGGCGCCCCGCCGCCCGGAAGCCGGCCCCCAGCAGGGAGGCGGCGGCGACCGCCGGGCCGGGCGGCAGGAAGCGGACGGGATACGTGTGACCGGCGACCGTCCCCAGGGTGTGCACCATCTCCGAGATGCGCTGGGTGGATCCACTGATCACGTACGGGCGGAGCGGCTCGCCGCGGGTGGCGGCGAGCAGGTGCGCCTCGGCGCAGTCGGCCACGTCCACCAGGCTGACCGGTGCATCGACGAGCCAGTGCAGCCGGCCGTTCGCGTAGCTGATGAGCCACCGCGCCGTCCCCGTGGTACGGCCCGGCCCCTGCACCGACGAGGGGTTGAGGCACATGAGCTCGACGCCGAGGCGGGGGGCGAGCTCGAAGACCAGGCGCTCCGCCTCGTACTTGGACCGCTCGTATTCGGAGAGGAAGCGGCGCTCCCCATTGCCCGAACCAGGGGTTGCCGGCGCGCTGTCCAGGGTGGCGGCTGACGACGTGTAGACGATGCGGCGCACGCCCGCCCGGGCGGCGGCGCGCACGACGCTCACCGAGCCCTCGACGTTGTTGCGCATCAGCGGCGCGGGGTCGGGGAGGCACATCTTGTTGAGCCCGGCCACGTGGAAGACGAGCTCACAGCCGCGCATCGCCCCGGTGAGGCACTCGCCGTCCAGGATGTCCCCGCTCACGGGCTCGGCACCGGCTCTCCGGACCCTTTCGGCGGTCTCGGGAGTGCGCACCAGGGCGCGCACCTCGAGGCCGGCCCGGAGCAGTCGCTCGAGAACCGCGCCCCCCACGAATCCCCCGGCCCCGGTGATGAGGACCGGGGCGGTCACCGCGGGGCGGCCGGCGCGGAGTTGCGGAGGGTCGAGGCCGCCCAGCGCGAGAGATAGTCGGCGGCGGAGAGCACGGTCAGCGCCGCGGCGATCCAGAGCGCCCACTCGCCGATGCCGGTCGGGCCGAGGCGCTGGTCCACGCGGAGCAGGAGCAGGATGATGGCGACGAACTGGACCGCAGCCTTGGTGCGTCCGAGCTGGGACGATCGGATCACCTTCCCGGAGACGGCCACCGAGCCGCGCAGGCCCATCACCATCAGCTCCCGGCAGACGATGATCATCGCCGCCCACGGCGAGGCCTGGCCGATGCTGGTGAGGGCGATCAGGACGCCGGCCACCATCACCTTGTCGGCGGTGGTGTCCAGGAAGCTGCCGGTGAGCGTGCTCACGTGCCACCGGCGGGCGAGGTAGCCGTCGAGATAGTCGGTGCCGGCGGCGATCGCGAACACCCCCGCCGCCCAGCGTCCCTGACCGGAGAGGGCCAGCGCCGCCACCACCGGGGTGAGCACCAGGCGCAGCGCCGTGGTGCTGCCCACGAAGGCGGTTCGCCCCCGTGAGCGGACCGCCGCGGAGGGGAGCAGGCTCACCGGGCCCGCCGCCGCACCGTCACCTGCGGGAAGCGGAACCTGAGCTCCGCGTGGAGGCGCGGCGAGAGGGGGCCGGCGAGCCATGTCGGGGAGCAATGGTCGCACGTCCGGCTGCACCCGAGATCAGGCTGCGGACGGCCTTCCCGTCGGCGAGCTGGAGTGCCCGCCGGGCCAGCCGCACGGATGCGCCGGAGTCGGCTGCGCGGACCGCCTCCTTGATCCTCGCCACCGCGGGGACGGCCACCGACAGCTCCCTCACCCCGAGGCCGATCAGCAGGGGGACGGCCTCGACCTGGCCGGCCAGCTCGCCGCACACCCCGACCCAGCGTCCCCGGGCGCGCGCGGCCCGGACCGTCGCCGCGATCAGGCGCAGGGTGGCGGGATGGAATGCGTCCGCCAGGGCGGCGACCTCAGCGTTGCCTCGATCCGCGGCGAGGGTGTACTGGGAGAGGTCGTTGGTGCCGAGCGAGAAGAAGTCGACCCGCTCGGCGAGCCGGGCGGCGCTGAGGGCCGCCGACGGTATCTCCACCATCACGCCCACCTCGAGAGAGACAGCGTCAGACCCGGCGGCCTGGGCGAGCAGGGCGCGGGCCGCGTCGACCTCGCCGACGCCCGACACCATGGGGAACATCACCCGAACCCGCGAGCGCCGGGCGGTCGCCACCACCGCGCGCAGCTGGGCCAGCAGCACCTCGGGCTGAGCCAGCCCGAGGCGGATGCCGCGCAGCCCGAGGGCGGGGTTGTCCTCGTGGACGGAGCGGAGATAGGGGAGGGGCTTGTCGGCGCCGACGTCGAGCGTGCGGATGGTCAGCGGCCGGCCCCCCAGACGGGTGGCGATCTCCGAGTAGATGCGTTCCTGGGCCTCCGCCCCGGGCAGGGAGTCCGCCTCCATGAAGAGGAACTCCGTGCGGAGCAGCCCGACCCCGTCGGCTCCGGCCGCGACCGCCCGCGAGGCCTCCTCGACAGCCCCGATGTTGGCCGCCACCTCGATGACGACACCGTCCCGGGTCACCGCGGGTTTGTGGGCGGCCGCGGCGGCGCGGGCCGCCTGGCGCTGGTCCTCGCGCGCCTGCGCCCGGGCGTGCCGCACCAGCTGGGCCGGTGGGTCGAGGACGAGCGCGCCCCGGCCGCCGTCCAGGAGCGCGCGGCGTCCTGGAACCACACTCAGCACCTCGTCGCCCAGACCCACCACCGCGGGTATCCCCAGGGCGCGGGCCAGGATGGCGCTGTGTGACGTCGGGCCGCCACCCGCGGTGGCGATCCCGATCACGCGGGTGGGGTCGAGTGCCGCCGTGTCGGTGGGCGCGAGGTCGCGTGCCACCAGGATCCCGCGCCGGCGCAGGACCGGCGCGGGCCTCCCCAGCAGACGGTGGGTCACCCTTCGGCTCACGCCCGCGAGGTCCGCGGCCCGTAGCCGCATGGTGGGATCGTCGAGCCGCTCCCAGGACTGGCCGAGCCGGACCGAGACCTCGGACCACGCCCGGGCGGCGGTGAGCCGTCGTTCGATGATCGCCGCGCGCGTCGGTTCCAGGAGCTCCGGATCCTCGAGGAAGAGCAGGTCCGCGTCGATGATCGCCGCCTCATAAGTTCCCGATCGGGTCCTCGTCTGGTCGCGCAGCTCCTCGAGGTCGCGGTGCGTGGCCGCCACGGCGAGCTCCAGCGCCTCGAGCTCCGCGGTCGGATCGGTGGCCTCGGCGTCCGGTACCGTCAGGTCGGCCTCCTCCAGGAATTGCAGCGTTCCGATGGCGATCCCGATCGACGCGGCGATTCCGCGCAGCTCGCCCGTGAGGCCCGTCGGAGGGGCGGGCACCGGCGGCGACGGCCCGGCGGCGGAGGGGGCGGGCGCAACGGCGGGGCCGGTCTGGGTCACCGGGGGTTCGTCGAAGCGGCGCGCCGCCAGGGCGCGCAACGCCTCGATCGCCTTCCCGGCGTCCGGCCCGGAGGCGCGCACCAGCAGCTCGTGACCCTCGCGGACCTGCAGGCCGGCGAGGGCGTTGAGGCTCCGCGCGCTGACCATCGCCGAACCGGTGGTGGCGTTGCCGGCAAGGACCCGGGCGTCCATTCCCGCGCTGACGCGGATCAGCCGGGCGGCCGGACGGGCGTGCAGACCGAGGGGGATGGCCACCGCGATGCGTGCCTCGACGGCGGGTGTGGCGAGATCCGGCCCGGCCGCCGCGACCACGGCCGGCGCGCTCTCGGCGGGGCCACCCACCTGGGCCCGCTTGGCGTCCAGCGAGCCGGTGGCCTCGCTCGCCACCCGCTCCAGCGGCTCCCCCAGGCGCGCCGTGACCGCCGCCGCCACCGCACCCTCGACCAGGGGGGCGGCGCTCAGCAGGACCCGCTTCCGGTGCGTCTCGGGGAGGAGCTCGACCGCCATCTCGGCGGAGAGGACGGCGCTGCCCAGGTCCATCAGCACCAGCACGCCACGTTCGGACCAGGCCTCCTCGATGGCCGCCGCCACCCGGACGGCGTCGGTGCCCAGCGCCGTCTCTGGCGGCGCCATGCCGCCGGCGGCCACGATCCGGACCTCCTCGCCGGCCATCGCCCGGGCCAGCTCCGCCGCGCCCTCGGCAAGTTGAGCGCTGTGCGAGACCAGGACCAGGCCGACCGGCGCGTCGCCGGGCGCGGAGTCGGGGGCTTCAGCGGCCGCCATAGGCCCGGTGCAGCAGCTCCAGGGGATGGATCACCGGGAACCCGGTGGCTTTGGCAATGTGCCAGCGGCAGGTCTCGCTGTCGCAGAGGACGAGGTCCGGGGCCACCTGCCGGATGTCGGCGAACAACCCGTCGCCCACGGCCATCGAGATCGCGTACTTCTCACGCTTGAGGCCGTAGGTGCCGCCCACCCCGCAGCAGTCCCGGTCCAGCTCGACGAGCCGCAGGCCCGGCACCAGGGCGAGGACGTCGAGGGCCGGCTTGCCGATCAATTGATTCTGCTGCTGGCAGGGGGCGTGGTAGGCGACGGTGAGCTCCACGGGGACGAAATCGGTCTTCAACCGGCCCTGCTCGTGCAGGTTGAGGAGGAACTCGAAGATGTCGTAGGTGCGCTGCGAGATATCGACCAGGGCCGGATCCTCGACACCCAGGATCTCACGGGCCTCGCGCTTGAGCATCAGCCCGCAGCTGGTCGAGGCGGCGATCACCGGGATGTCGCGGGGCGCGCGGCGGAGCTGGCCGGCCAGCCGGGTGGCGTAGGTGCGGGCGGCGGGGAAGTTCCCGTTGGACTGCAGCGGCAGCCCGCAGCAGCCCTGCTCGGGAATCTCCACGGCCAGCCCCTGGTGCTCGAGCACGGCGACGACCATCCGGCCGAGGCGGGGCTCGAAGTAATTGGTGCTGCAGCCATGGAAGTAGACGACGCGGTCCGGCGCCGGACGGACCGGGTGGCGTCTCGCCCACTGCCTGAAGGTGCGCGGTGCCAACTTCGGGATCGCGGCCTTGCGGTGGATCCCGAGGATGCGCTCCACCGGGAGGCGTACCAGGAGGGTGCCCATGGCCCAGTTGAAGAGCGGGCGTATCGGCCGGCCAAGCCGACCCATCACGTCAGGTCGAGCCAGCAGCTGGTCGCGCAGGGGGATGCCGCGCTGCTCTTTGAGCTGGGCCCGGGCACGCGAGTTGATCTCGGCGATCCGGACGTCCTGAGGACAGACCCGGCTGCAGATCCCGCAGCCGGAGCAGTAGTCCACCGACCAGTCGGCCGAGAGGGGACCATGGCGGAAGCGCTCCTCCTGGGGCCCGACCGTCTTGGGCCCGGGGAAGTGCTCGGTGACGGCGGCGTAGGGGCAGGCGCTTTCGCAGATGGTGCACTTGATGCATCCGTCGAGAGAGGCGCGCACCGCGATCCCCTCGGTCTCCATCAGCATGCTCATCCCGTCCACCTCACGCGGCGTGCTCACGCCGGTGCCCCACGATGCCCTCGGCGGCGTGCCAGCCGGTGGCCAGGCTCAGTCCTTCGCCCGACTTCTCGCGCCAGGGGAGGGCGCCGGCCAGCACCGCGCCGGCCGCGTAGAGGTTGGTGGCGTGGGGCGCCCCGGCCGCGCCCAGGGGCCGGCCGTCGGCATCCGTACTCAACCCGACGCGGTCCAGCGGGTGCTCCGCCAGGTACTGGTCGCCGAAGGGCTCCTGCCCCGCTGCCAGGCCGGCCACGGGCAGGCCGAAGACAGGCTCCCGGAGCTGACCGTCGGGGAGCCGCAGGATGCCGCCGGTGGCGAAGCCGCCCGTCGCCAGCACGAAGAACCCGGCGCTCACCTCCACCGGGCGCGACGCCTGGGTGATGGTCACCTTTGCGACGGTGCCGTGGCTGTGGGTGGCCGAGATGGCGGTGCTGCCCAGGAGCAGCCGGCCGCCCGCGTCGAGCAGCGCCCGGCGCAGGCGGTCGAAGAGGCGCAGCCCGGGGAGCGAGGGAGGCAGACCGGGGATCTCGAAGACCGGCCGCCCCAGGCGCCGCTCCAGGTCGGCGTGGACCTCGGCTGCCCTCTCGCGTCCGAGGACTGCCGGCATGCCGACCGCGGAGGCGCCACTCAGTTTGGAACGGAGCTGGGCGGCCAGCTGCCGCCGGATCTCCGCGTCCTCGAGACGGCGGGCCAGCCGGAAGGGGGGCATGTCGCCGGCGCCGCCCGGCCAGTCGAGCAGGGTGGCGCGCGCCTCGATCGGATGCGCGGGTGCCGCCGCCGCCCGGCTCAGGTTGGCGGCGAGAAGCGCGGGATGGAAGTCGCGGAATCCGCGGATGCCGGCGATGAGCACCTCGCCGCCACCGCCGAGGTCGGCAGCGGCCATGCTGTGGGGGACCAGCGCAGTCGGGCGGAGGCCGCCCAGGACCGTCGGCACCCACCGGTTCCGGGACAGCTCGCCGTGGTAGCCGAGTGGCCCGGCGGTCTTGATGAACCAGGCGAGGCTCGCTTCGATCCCGGCCGGGCCGCCGATCCGGTAGGGGTGCTCGGGATTGGCGTCGAGGAATCCGGGCAGGGCGTCACGAGGGCTCTGCACCGGCTCGGGGGCGAACCCGAGGACGTCGATGGTCCCGCTGGCGAGGGGCAGGCACCCCTCTCCGGTCGCCACCACGGTGACCCTCAGCCCGCCCTGGGCCAGGCGGATCCCGGCGGTCAGGCCGGCGGTCCCGGCCCCGATCACGAGTGCGTCGGTGATCATGGTGTCACCTCCGGCCGCCGTCTCATGTGGGCAGATGCTCGATGTCGAGCACCCCCTGGAAGATCCACGCGTCGAGTCGCGCCTGACGGAGCTGCTGACCCCAGAGCACCGGGCGCTGACCCTTCCACCGCTCCTGGACGAAGGCACGCAGCGTGGCGTTGGCCTCGGCGCGGTCGTACTCGCCGTAGCCGTGGAGGAGGGCGGCGGTGCGGAAGGCGCAGAAACCACCCTGGCACGGCCCCATCCCGACCCGGAGGACCCGGCGCAGGTCGTCGATCTGACCCTTCGGATGGAGCCGTGCCGCCTCCAGCACGTCGGCCTGCGACACCAGCTCGCACTCGCAGACGATGGGGTTGTCGGCTCGCCCCTTCTCGAAGTCCGCCTGGTGGTCCGGCAACCGGTAGTAGTTGGCGCCGGTGCTGCCCGGAAGTGGGGTCTGGGCGGTCGTGCAGGGCCGCTCCCCTCCCAGCTCCGCGCAGACCGCGTCGACGGTGTCCTCGGCCATCAGGCGGAAGGTGGTCAGCTTTCCGCCGGCGATCGAGACGAACCCGGCGACGCCGTCCCGCTCCCGGTGCCGCAGGACCGTGTGGGATCGCGACACCGCGCGGTCGTCGTCCGCTCCCGCGGCGGTGACGGTCTTGGGCAGGAGCGGGCGGGCTCCTGACCAGACCCGGAGCGCCCGGCTCCGGCTGAACCCGGGGAGCAGGGCATCCGCCGCCTCGAGCATCGCGGCCACCTCGGCCGGCGTCGCCTCGACGTCGTCGGGGTCGTCGACCGGGGTGTCGGTGGTGCCGATGACGCTGACGCTGTGGCTCGGCACCACGATGTCGCCGTCGCCCGTCAGGTGGCACCGGTTGACCACGCTGTTGGCGAGCCGGTGGTTGACGGCGACCATCACCCCCTTGCCGGGGCGGACGCCGACCTCGCAGCCGGCCATCCGGGCGATCTGCCCGCTCCAGGCGCCGGCGGCGTTGACCACGCACTCGGCACGCACCTCGACCTGCCGGTCGCCATTCAGGTCGTGCAACCGCGCGCCCACCACCCGGTCTCCCTCGCGCACCAGAGCGGTGACCGGGTGATAGGTGAGGATCTTCGCGCCGTGCTGCTCGGCGCCGCTCGCGCACCCCCAGACCAGCTTCCAGCTGTCGATGCTCCCGTCGGCCACCGCGAAGGCGCGGCGGATCTTGGGGTTGAGCCGGGGCTCACGGCGCAGCGCCTCGGCCGGTGAGATCTCCTCGACGGCGACCTCGGCTTCGGGACACGCCGCCAGGAAGCGGTCCGCGTACTCGAGGTCGTCCAGTGGCGTGGTGACGAACAACCCTCCGGTGTCCTCGATGGCCGCGGTCGCCACGCGCCGCAGGATCGCGTTCTCCCGGGCGCACTCCCGGGCGCCGCCGGGGTCGCGGACCGCGTAGCGGCCGCCCGAATGGAGCAGACCGTGGAAGCGCCCGGTGGTGCCGGTGGCAAGGTCGCCACGGTCGGCCAGGATGACCTGGAAACCGCGCAGCGCGGCGTCCCAGGCCACCCCGGCTCCCGTGGAACCGCCCCCGATCACCAGCAGCTGGCACTCGAGAGCTTCAGACATGGTTCCGGTTCAGTCTGTGTGCCGGTTGGTCACTCGACCCAGTCGAAGGTGCGGGTGACCGCCTTCTTCCAGAGCTTGAATTCCTTCTCCCGCTCCTTGGGATCCATCTTGGGCTCCCAGGTGTGGTCGACCTGCCAGTTCTTGCGGAGCTCCTCGACCTCCTTCCAGAAGCCGACCGCGAGCCCGGCCGCGTAGGCGGCGCCGAGAGCCGTGGTCTCCGCAACCTTGGGCCGAATGACCGGGACGCCCAGCACGTCCGCCTGGAACTGCATGAGCAGCTCGTTGAAGACCATGCCGCCGTCGACCTTGAGCGCGGTGAGGGCCACGCCGGAGTCGGCGTTCATGGCGTCCAGCACCTCGCGGGTCTGCCAGGCGGTTGCCTCCAGCACCGCGCGGGCGATGTGCCCCTTGGTGACGTAGCGGGTGAGGCCGGCGATGACGCCGCGTGCGTCGCTCTTCCAGTAGGGCGCGAAGAGCCCCGAGAAGGCGGGCACGAAGTAGGCGCCACCGTTGTCGTCGACGGTCTTGGCCAGGGTCTCGATCTCCGCCGAGGTGCTGATCATCCCCAGGTTGTCACGGAGCCACTGCACCAGGGCGCCGGTGATCGCGATCGAGCCCTCGAGGCAGTACACCGCGGGCTGCGAGCCGATCTTGTAGCCGAGGGTGGTCAGCAGGCCGTTCTTGGACTGGACCGGCTTCGTGCCCGTGTTGAGGAGCATGAAGCAGCCGGTGCCGTAGGTGTTCTTGGCCTCGCCGGTCGAGTAGCAGGTCTGGCCGAAGATGGCCGCCTGCTGGTCGCCCAGGTCGCCTGCGACCGGGATGCCAGCCAGGTCGCCGACGCACTTGCCGTAGACCTCGCTGGACGGCCGGATCTGGGGGAGCATCGAGCGCGGGATGCCCATGATGGAGAGGATCTCCGGGTCCCAGTCCAGGGTCTCGAGGTTCATCAGCATGGTGCGGCTGGCGTTGCTCACGTCGGTGACGTGGACACCGCCGTCCACCCCGCCGGTGAGGTTCCAGATGCACCAGGTGTCGATGTTGCCGAAGGCCAGGTCACCGGCCTCCGCCTTGGCCCGCAGCCCCTCGACGTTGTCGAGCAGCCACTTGACCTTGGGGCCGGAGAAGTAGGTGGCCAGCGGCAAGCCCACCTTGGCCCGGAAGCGGTCCTGACCGCCCTCCTTGGCGAGCTCGTTGCAGATGGTGTCGGTGCGGGTGTCCTGCCAGACGATGGCGTTGTGCACCGGCTTGCCGCTCCTGCGGTCCCACACCACTGCGGTCTCGCGCTGGTTGGTGATCCCGACCGCAGCCAGGTCGGAGGCCTTGATGCCAGTCTTCTGCAGCGCGCCGCGGATGACTTCCACGGAGCGGGTCCAAATCTCCAGGGCGTCGTGCTCGACCCAGCCCGGCTTGGGGTAGATCTGCTCGTGCTCTTTCTGGTCGATGCCGACCACCCCGCCGGCGTGGTTGAAGATCATGAAACGGGTGCTGGTCGTTCCCTGGTCCAGCGCCCCGACGTATTCAGCCATATGCGTTCTCCTTACTCCCAGCTCACGTATCAGCCGTGAAAGCCTCTCGGGCTGCCCGAACCAGCAACCAGGAAGAGGTGGCACCCGGGTCCTGATGCCCGGCGCTGCGCTCTCCCAGGTAACTCGCCCGGCCCTTGCGCGCCACCAGTGGGGTGGTGGCATGCATGCCCTGCTCGGCCGCCTCCTCGCAGGCCGCGAGCGCCGCCTCGAGCGTGGCGCCAGCCTGCGCCGCTTCGCGGAGCGAGTCGGCGGCCGGTTGCAGGGCATCGATCATGGTCTTGTCCCCGAGCTGAGCCTTGCCCCTGGCCTTCACCCCCTCGACGGCGGCGTCGAAGGCCTGGCTCCAATCCTCGGCCGACAGCTCGGTCTTGCCCGCGGTGGCGGTGCCCAGCTGGAGGAAGACCGTCCCGTAGAGAGGTCCGCTGGCTCCGCCCACCGTGGAGATCAGCGTCATCGCGGTCGTCTTGAACAGCTGTGACAGGTCGGCCCCCTCCAGGGAGCCGATCTTCGGCAGCACCGCCTGCATGCCCCGGTCCATGTTGGTCCCGTGGTCGGCGTCGCCGATCTCCGAGTCCAACTGGGTCAGGTACGTCTTGTTCTCGGCCATGGCAGCGGCGAAGCCTTGCACGAACGCAAGTCCTCGCTCATACGTGATGGCCATCGCCGCTGCCCTCTAACCGATTCTCTTCTGCTGCTCAGACTCCCCAGCGCAGACCTGGGGTGTTGACGGGGGCGTCCCACAGCCTGGTCATCTCATCGTCGAGACGGAGCAGGGTTATGGAGCAGCCGGCCATCTCCAGGGAGGTGATGTAGGGGCCGATCAGCCGGCGCTCGATCTTCACGCCCACACCGTCCAGGTAGCGCGCCAGCGCCCGATAGACGATGTAGAGCTCGATGAGCGGAGTGCCGCCCATGCTGTTGACGAACGCCAGCGCCTTGTCGCCCCGCTTGAACGGCAGGTCCTCGACGATCGGGCGGGTCAGCATCTCCACGACCTCGTCGGCGGTCGCCAGCGCGCGGCGCTCACGACCCGGCTCCCCGTGGATGCCGATCCCGATCTCCATCTCCTGCTCGCCCAGGTCGAAGGTCGGCTTGCCGGCCGCGGGCACGGTGCAGGAGGTCAGGGCCATGCCCATGCTCCGCCCGTTGGCGTTGACCCGACGGCACAGCTCGGCGACGTCCTTGAGCGACCGGTGGGCCTCCGCCGCGGCCCCGCAGATCTTCTCTGCGAGCACCGTGGTGCCGACCCCTCGCCGCCCGGCGGTGTACAGGCTGTCCTGAACCGCCACGTCGTCGTTGATGACCACCGCCTCGACCTCGATGTCGTCGGCCTTGGCGAGGTCCGCGGCCATCTCGAAGTTGAGGATGTCACCGGTGTAGTTCTTGACGATGTGGACCACCCCGGCGCCGCCGCTGACCGCCTTGGTGGCCTCGAGGATCTGGTCCGGGGTCGGCGAGGTGAAGACCTCACCGGGGCATGCCCCATCGAGCATGCCCATCCCCACGAAGCCTCCGTGCATCGGCTCGTGCCCCGAGCCTCCGCCGGAGAGGAGGGCCGTCTTACCGCTGACCGGTGCGTCGGCCCGAACCACGTAGTTGGGCGCGAAGTGCACCCGCACGAGATCGGAGTGAGCGGCGGCGACGCCCTCCAGTTCCTCTTTGACGACGTCCTCGACGCGATTGATCAGCTTCTTCATGTCGTTGCCGGCTACATCCGGTCGGGCGCGACGTTGGGCTGGGAACGGCCGATCTCCTCCGGCACCGCGTCGGCAGCACCGGTCCGCGACTTGCGTGCGTGGAGCACGTCGCCGATGAAGAAGTCGTAGACGATGGCACCAACGCAACCGCCGAAGAGAGGACCGATGATCGGGATCCAGAAGTAGTTGCTGAACGAGAAGCCGGCGCCGTTGTCGAAGGTCCCGGGCAGGGCAACCTTGCCGTAGCCGGCGATGAACGCGAAGAGGCGCGGCCCGAAGTCACGGGCGGGGTTGATCGCGTACCCGGTGTTGGCTCCGAACGAGGTGCCGACCGCGAAGACGACCAAGCCGACGATGAGTGGCCCGAGGTTGCTGGTCGGCGCCGAGTTGCGGCTGTCGGTCACGGCGAACACGCCCATCACGAGCAGTGCGGTGCCCACCGCCTCATCGAGGAACGGACCACCTATGGATCCGTGGAAATACGGGGCCGGGAAGGTTGCGAAGATCGAGTAGGTGGCCAGCGCGTTCCCGGCCGACGGGACCAGGTGAGCGGCGGTGTTGTAGGCGGCGATGGCGTCGTGGTAGACCCACATGACCATCGCTGCGCCGAGGAAGGCTCCCACCACCTGAGCGATCCAGTAGGGGACCACGCTCGCCCAGGGGAAGCGACGCCTGAGCGCCAGGGCCAGGGTCACCGCCGGGTTGATGTGGGCCCCGCTCACACCGCCGGCGACGTAGACACCCACCATGACGGCGAACGCCCATCCGAAGGTGATCAGCAGCCAGTCGCCGGCGGCCATGAAGATGGTTGTGGACGTGGCGGCCCTGCCCGACCCGGGGAGGGCGGCGACCGCCATGGCGACCACCCCATCTCCGAACATGATCAGGGTCATCGTCCCTATGAATTCCGCCGACAACTCGCCCCAGAGCCCCTTCAGACCGAACGTCTGACGCCCTGCGCCGTGTATCGGTCGATACTCGTCAGCCATGCCAAACCCTCCAATTGATCCAAGCGATAACTTGGCTCACCTGCGGATGACGGGCGAACTCCCCGCGCCCGTAGCACGACACAGCCCTCACGCGCCAGATCCTCCCTGCGCGGACCTCCTCCCCTTCCCAGGGGGCGGTGGGGGTTCGCTTTGGCCCTCGACGCGTTGGCCATTATCCGTTACCGTAGGGCATTGTCAACCCACCTCTCAGAATGCCCTACCGATCAGGTAGGGTACCCAGATGCCGCGGCCGATTCAATCGATTCAACGCGCCGCCCAGGTCATGCACCTGCTCTCCGGGCGAGCTCGCCGGCTCAGCCTGGTGGAGCTCTCGGCGCAGATGGGCCTGCCCAAGGGGACGGTGTTCGGGATCCTCCGCACCCTCCAGCAGGTCGGGTTCGTCGAGAAGGACCCGGACTCGGGGAAGTACCAGCTCGGCGCGGCCCTGCTCCACCTCGGCAGCCTCTACCTGGACGGCAACGAGCTGCGATCCCGCGCGCTCAACTGGGCGGACTCGCTGGCCGCTCGCAGCAACGAGGAGGTGCGGATCGGCACCCTTCACGACGGTCGGGTGCTGGTGGTTCACCACGTCTTCCGCCCCGATGACAGCTACCAGGTCCTGCAGGTGGGCTCGCTGCTGCCGCTCCACGCGACCGCGCTCGGCAAGGCTCTGCTCGCCGCCCACCCCTACGTGCTCTCCGAGCTGGACGGAGAAGAGCTGACCCGCTTCACCCCCTCCACGATCACCGACGCCAAACAGCTGAGCGCCGCGCTCAAGGAGGTCAAGCGGCGCGGCTGGGCTGTCGACATCGGGGAGCTGGTCGATGGTCAGGGCTCGGTCGCCGCTCCCATCACCGACAGGAGCCAGCGGACCGTCGGTTCCATCGCCATCTCGGGGCCGATCGCACGGCTGTGCGATTCCGAGGCGCCTCGCAGCGACCTGGTCGCGTACGTGCGCGAGTCGGCGCGGGCGATCTCGCGCGACCTGGGGGCGATCCCGTGGTAGCCGGGCGGCGCGGGCCGTGGGCGCCAGCCGGGGAGCTTGACAGCGCCTGGACCGCCCGGGAGACTGGGTCCCATCGTGACGCTGAACAGGCCGGTGTGACAGCGTCTGCCATGGCTCCGTCGCCGTCGCCCCCCGGGGGCGAAGCCATACGGGGGGTGGCCTGGTGACGGGCGCCTACGTCGCCTCCATCGACCAGGGGACCTCGTCGTCCCGCTGTCTGCTGTTCGACGTGCGGGGTCGCCTCGTGTCGGTGGCCCAGAAGGAGCACCACCAGCTCTTCCCCCGGCCGGGATGGGTAGAGCAGGACGGGGAGGAGATCCTCGGGAACGTGCTGGAGGTGGTCGGCGACGCCCTCGACAAGGCTGGGCTGAAGCTCGCCGACCTGGTCGCCCTCGGCATCGCCAACCAGCGGGAGACCACCCTGGTGTGGGATCGCCACAGCGGCCGGCCGATTTACAACGCCATCAGCTGGCAGGACACTCGCACCGACAAGATCGTCAACCTCCTGGCTGAGGAAGGCGGGAAGGACCGCTTCCGGGCCAAGACCGGGCTCCCCCTGACGACCTACTTCTCGGGACCGAAGATCCAGTGGATCCTCGACCACCTGGAGGGCGCGCGGGCGGGCGCCGAGAGGGGCGAGGTGCTCTTCGGCACCATGGACACCTGGCTGATCTGGAAGCTGACCGGGCGGCATGTGACCGACGTGACCAACGCCAGCCGGACCATGCTGATGGACCTCCGGACCCTGGAGTGGGACGACGAGCTGCTCGAGGCGATGAAGGTCCCCCGGGCCATGCTTCCCGAGATCCACGCCTCCTCCGAGCTCTACGGGGAGGCCTCCGGAGCGCTGGCCGGGCTGCCGGTGGCGGCAGCGCTCGGGGATCAGCAGGCCGCGCTCTTCGGGCAGACCTGCTTCGCGGCGGGGGAGGGGAAGTGCACCTACGGCACCGGCAGCTTCCTGCTGCTCAACACCGGGGAGCGCGTGGTCCAGTCCACCCACGGGCTGCTCACCACCGTCGGCTGCCGGATCGCGGGCCAGCCGGCGACCTACGCGCTCGAAGGCTCGATCGCCGTCACCGGGGCGCTGGTCCAGTGGCTCCGCGACAAGCTGGGCCTGATCACCACGGCCCCGGAGATCGAAACCCTTGCCCGGACCGTGGAGAACAGCGGCGGCGTCTACGTGGTGCCGGCCTTCTCGGGCCTCTTCGCCCCCCACTGGCGCTCCGACGCGCGTGGCGTGATCGCCGGGCTCACCGGCTACACCACCAAGGGTCATCTCGCCCGCGCGGTGCTGGAGGCGACGGCCTGGCAGACGCGCGAGGTCCTGGAGGCGATGAACAGCGACTCCGGCACCGATCTGCGCGTGCTCAAGGCCGACGGCGGGATGACCGCCGACAACCTGCTGATGCAGCTCCTCGCCGACTGCATCGGGGTGCCGGTGGTACGGCCGATCGTGGCCGAGACGGTCTCCCTGGGCGCCGCCTACGCCGCGGGGCTGGCGGTCGGCTTCTGGCCCAATCAGGAGAGCCTGCGGGCCAACTGGCACAAGGCGGCGGAGTGGCTCCCCCGCCTGGAGTCCGAGATCCGGGAGCGGCGCTACCGGAAGTGGAAGAAGGCGGTGGCGCGCACCTTGGAGTGGGTGGACGACGACGACGAATGACGCTGTGATGCGGGGCGCGCGGCGCGCCCCCGGCGAAGCGCGGCCCTGAGCCCGACCCTCAGCTGACGCGGGAGCCGCAAGCGGGTGACTTGCATCCGCGCGCCCGTCGACCGATAATCTGTGCGGCGATGAGCATTTGCTCACGGCGGCTGGTTGACGGGGTGGTGGGAGCGTGCGGGAGGAGTTGCGCGAGGAATTGCGCGAGGACGACTACGAGCTCCTCGCTCGTCTGGCCTATCGGTACTACGTGGACGAGCGGACCCAGGAGGAGATCGCCCGCGAATTCGCCCTCTCCCGGCCCAAGGTCCAGCGCCTGCTCGATCGCGCCCGGCGCTCCGGTGTCGTCGCCATCCACATCCAGGCGCCGCCCGGGCTCCGGCTGGAGCTCGAGAGCCAGCTCCGCCAGACCTTCGGCCTGAGCGAGGCGATCGTCTGCTCCGCGCGCAGCGACCAGCAGGCGGAGCGCGAGGCCGTCGCCCAACGAGCCGCCGGGTACCTGGAGCGGCGCCTCCACGACGGCTGCGTGGTGGCCGTCAGCCATGGGCGCACCGTCGGTGCGGTGCCGCGCTTCTTCCGGCCCGGGAGCCGGCTGGACGTGACCTTCGTCAGCGCCATGGGCGGCTCCCCGGGCGTCGAGGCGCCGACCAACCCCAACGAGATCTGCCGGGCTCTCGCCGCCGGTTGCGGGGGAGAGGCAGTGAGCCTCTACGCGCCCGCCTACGTGGAGAGCGCCGAGATCCGGGACCAGTTGCTCGCCCAGGAGGCGATCGCCAGCAGCCTGGATCGGGCCGCGCAGGCGACCGTGGCCCTGGTCGGCATCGGGGGCACCGACGACGGATGCACGATGGTGAGATCGGGCTGCCTGACCACCTCTGAGATCGCCTGGCTGCGCAGCCAGGGGGCGGTCGGAGACGTGCTGGGCAACTACGTCGACATCGGCGGACGCCCCGTCCCGTCGCCTCATCAGCACCGGCTGCTCGCCCTGACCGTCGATCACCTGCGCCGGGTGGGGACGGTGGTGGCGGTGGTCAGCGAACCGGAGAAGCCGCGGGCGATCCTCGGGATCCTGCGTGCCGGGGTGATCGGCGTCCTGGTGGTGGACGAGGGCAACGCGCGGGCCGTCCTCGATCTTGCGTCCCATGAGCCGGCGCTGTCGGATCGGGCCGGCAGCGGCCAAGTGGCATCCCAACGGGAGGTGTAGACATGCCTGTCGTCACCACGAAATCCATCCTCGAGCGAGCCTTCCAGGCGAGGTACGGGGTGGCCGCGATCAACGTCGTCAACGACCTCACCATGGAGGCGGTGCTGGCGGCGGCGGAGGAGCTGCGTTCGCCGGTGATCGTTCAGACCTCGGTCAAGCACGTGGTGATGACCGGAGTCGGTGTCATGTACGCGATGTGGCGCGAGATGACCGAGAACATCACCGTTCCGGTCGCCCTTCATCTCGATCACTGCCCCGATCGGACCCTCATCAGCGAGTGCCTGGCCATGGGCTGGAACTCCGTCCTCTTCGACGCCAGCAAGCTGTCCGTCGAGGAGAACAGGCGCCAGTGCATCGAGGTGGTCGATGAGGCGCGCCGTCACGGGGCCGACGTGGAGGGCGAGATCGAGGGCTTCAAGCGAACCGAGGAGATGACCGGCGACGAGGCGGAGCATGTCCAGTCGCTGGCGACGGTCGTCGAGTTTGTGCGCGCCACCGGCGTCGACGTCTTCGCCCCGGCGATCGGCAACGCTCACGGGGTGTATGCGACCGCCCCTCATCTCGACAGCCAGCGGGTCACGGACATCGTCGAGGCCACCGGCATCCCGGTCGCCCTCCATGGCGGGACGGGCATGACGCCGGAGCAGTTCAGCGACCTGATCGGCCGGGGCTGCGCCAAGGTCAACATCTCGACCGCGCTGAAGATCGCCTTCATGAAGTCGGGTTACGAGTACATGAGCGCGCACCCGGGCGTGTACGACCCGCCCGCCATCTTCACGGCCCAGCGCACGGCGGTGATGGAGATGGCCAAGTACCACATCCGGCTCTTCGGGAGCGAGGGGAAGGCCTGGGCATGAGCGCCCTCATCTTCGACTGCGATGGTGTGCTCGCGGACACCGAGCGGTACGGCCACCTGCCGGCCTTCAACCAGACCTTCGGTGAGGTCGGGGTCCCGCTGCAGTGGTCGGAGGAGGAGTACGGCCGCAAGCTGGAGATCGCCGGCGGCAAGGAGCGGATGGCGAGCGAGCTGACCCCCGACTTTGTCCGCGCCCATCACCTGCCCGCCGATCCGGAGGGCGTGGCGGCGCTGCTGGCCACCTGGCACAAGCGCAAGACCCAGATCTACACGGAGATGGTGGCCGCCGGGAAGCTGCCCCCGCGGCCGGGCGTCCGGCGGCTCATCGGCGAGGCCCAGGATGCGGGATGGAAGCTGGCGGTGGCGTCGACATCCGCGGAGCCGTCGGTGCGGGCCATCCTGGAGCAGGCGGCGGGCCCGGAGCGCGCGGCACGCTTCGACGTACTGCTCGCCGGCGACTGCGTCCCGCACAAGAAACCGGCTCCCGACATCTACCTTCTGGCACTCGAGAAGCTCGGTGTGGCTCCCGACCAGGCGCTGGTCGTCGAGGATTCCCGGAACGGACTCGAGGCGGCGCGGGCCGCCGGTCTGCGCTGCCTCATCACCGTCAACGGTTACACGGCGCACGAGGGTTTCAGCGAGGCGGCGCTGGTGGTCTCGTCGCTGGGCGATCCAGGGGGGGAGAGGACCATGGTGATCGCCAACCGGAGCAGTGCACGCCCAGGGGATTTCGTCACATTGACCGACCTGGAGGCCTGCCTGAGGGAGTAGCGGCATGGAGATATCGGGGAAGCTGAGGAGGAGCACACGGGATGGCGGTGAGCGCAATCGATGACGTCGATCTTGTCCTGAGGACGATGGCGAAGACCATCGTTGACAATGCCGTCTACTTCGCCGAGCTCGACGGCGTGGTTGGCGACGGTGACTTCGGTTACTCGCTCCGGAACGGATTCGAGGTCGTGGTCAGCGACTACGACACCTTCGACCGGAGCAGCGTGGGCGCGGTCCTCAAGAAGGTGGGCTTCGTGCTCTCCGGCAAGGTGGGCGGAGTCAGCGGTCCGATCTGGGGCACGGCGTTCCTGCGGGCGTCGCAGGCGGCCGGTGACAAGACCGAGCTGACCGGCGCCGACGTGATCACCATCCTGCGCGCCGCCGTCGCGGGGATCATGCACCGCGGGGGTGCGTCGCTCGGGGAGAAGACGCTCCTCGACGCCCTGGTGCCTGCGATCGATGCGTTGGAGGCCGGGCTGGCCCGGCCCGAGGCGGCGCAGGACCACGGGAGCGCGGCCCTCCAGGAGGCGGCGGACGTCGCCGTCCGGGCGGCCGAGGCCACCAAGCCGATGCTGGCCATGCGCGGCCGCGCCGCCTACACCGGGGAACGCAGCATCGGCTCGGTCGACGCCGGGGCCACTGCCGTCGGCGTCATCTTGCAAAGCGTCAGCGCAGCTTGGCGTGAGAGGAATGCTCAGAGGGAGACTGGCAGATGAAGAAGTTCGTCAACGACCCGAGGCAGTTCGTGCCCGAGATGCTGGAGGGCATCTACCTGGCGAGCGGCGGGAGGCTCAAGTACGAGCCCAAGTACAACCTGATCTACCGCGCCGACATGCCCCAGGCGAACAAGGTCTCGATCATCCAGGGATCCGGCTCCGGCCACGAACCTGCCCACACCATGATCGTGGGCAAGGGCATGCTGGACGCAGCCTGCCCCGGAGACGTCTTCGCGGGCCCGCCGGTGGAGTTCGTGTACGAGACCACCAAGCTGCTGAATTCGCCGAAGGGGGTTCTCCACCTCGTCAACAACTACACCGGTGACCGGCTCGCCTTCGAGCAGGGCCGCGAGATGTGCGAGATGGACGGCATCAAGGTGGAGACGCTGCTCGTCAATGACGATGTGGCCGTCAAGGACTCGACCTGGACGGTGGGACGGCGCGGCGTGGCCGGCAACTTCTTCGTGATCAAAGCGGTGGGCGCGGCGTCGGAGAAGGGCGCGTCGCTCGAGGAGCTGGTGCGCATCGGCAATGACGTCATCGCCAATGTGAGGACGCTGGGGATCGCTCTCAGCTCCTGCACTCCGCCGGTCAAGGGGTCACCGCTGTTTGAGATCGCCGACGACGAGATGGAGGTCGGCATCGGCATCCATGGCGAGCCGGGCCGCCAGCGCACCAAGCTGGTCTCGGCCACCGAGATCGTCGACATCATGCTCAACGCGGTGGTGCCCGATCTCCCCTTCAAGAGCGGTGACGAGGTCGCCCTGATGATCAACGGACTGGGCGGGACGACCATCGGCGAGCTCTACCTCCTCTACGGCATCGCGCACAAGAAGCTCGAGGCTCAGGGCATCAAGGTGTTCCGCAGCTACGTCAACGAGTACTGCACCTCGCTCGAGATGGCGGGCGCATCGCTGACCATGCTCAAGGTGAACGAGGAGATCAAGGGGCTGCTGAACGAGCCGGCGGAGGTGTCCATCAGGGTCTTCTGAACTCACGGGTGGTGCGATCCCGCTCCCGGGCCTTCCCGGTGGGCGACCCGTGGAGCGGGATCCTCTCCCGGGGTACCACGCGCCGCGCCGAGAGGCGGGGCAGCCGGGGATCTCGCGCGGCTGGGGAGGTCGCAGCTCTCGGCGGCTACGCCGTGGCGCCGTCCCTGCAGGCCCCTCAGGGGGCGGGTGGCGTCTCGGCGTCACCCACGGCCGGCTCGACCCCTCGGATCAGCCGGTCGATGTTCTCGCGATGCCGGAAGATCACCACCGCGACGCCCGGCAGGGCCAGGGCGAGGCCGGCGGCGTCCCGGCGGCGCAGCCCCAGGACCAGCGCGGCCAGGCCCCCGGCGATGCTTCCGGAAAGCGAGAGCACGGAGGTCTTCCGGGTGAGAGCGAGGGCGCCGACGCCCGCGATCAAGGAGACAGCGGCGACCGGAGGCGTGATCACGCTGGCGGCGCCGAAGAGGGTGGCGGAGCTCTTCCCGCCGCGGAAGCCGACGTACACCGGCCACGAGTGTCCGATCACCGCTCCCAGACCGGCGACCGCGCCCCCGCCGCGATCGCCGGTGAGGGCCTGGCCCAGCCGGGCCGCGGCGGCGCCCTTGCCGATGTCGAGCGCCAGCGTTATCGCGGCGGGCCCGCGTCCCGCGGTGCGCAGGACGTTGGCCATGCCCATGGCGTGGCTGCCGTGCTCACGGACGTCGATCCCACGGCTCAGGCGTCCCACCACGACCCCCGACGGGATCGATCCGATCGCATAGCCGAGCGCGGCGGAAGCGGCCAGGCGTGCGGCGCGGTGCATGGCAATGGAGTTTGCCACGAATGCGCGGCGAAGCTGCGCGCTGTGCGCGAGACCCACGTCTCCGGGTTGCCGCGCAGCTCTGGCGAGGTCGCGACGAGGTGCCCGGAGGGGTGCCGCGGGGGCCGTCGACGAGGCTCTCCGAGGCTCCGCTACACTGGTCGCGGACCCGTCGGGGAGTAGCTCAGATGGTTAGAGTACTGGTCTGGGGGACCAGGGGTCCGCGGTTCGAGTCCGCGCTCCCCGACAGCCGTCCTCGTTGGCAGAGCGGGGCGGCCGGGGGCGGAGGCGCCGCACCCTCGGGCAAGCATCAGGGAGCTGATGCAGGCCCGCCACGCCCGCTGTACGTTGCTTCACCGCGGCGACGCGCGAGCAGTCGGGCTACCACGGCTTGACGCCGGCGATGACGTACATGAGGTTGCCGCCCGCGGTCGAGAGGCGGCCGCTGCGGATCGCAGCCAGCTCCGCCCGCATCGCCCCCAACCTCGCGGACCAGGCAGCTGGAAACGCGGTGACCGCACCCCCGCCCGCCAGGAAGTATCGGAGGGTCTGGTCACGGTCCCAGAACCAGCGCTCATCCGACAGAGCGGTGGCGCGGGCCTCGATCGAGGCGACCTGCTCGGGTGAGGAATAGGGCGGCCAGAGTGGAGACGTCTTGTCGGAGAGGCAGCAGGCCACCACGCTGAGCCCAGCCTCCGCGAAGCACCCGGGCAGGAGATCGCCCACCGAGTTGTCCCCCTCGCCGAGAGCGGCCTTGCCGGCCTCGCAGGTCGCGTAGAAGGCGAGTGCGGATGCCAGCGCTATGGGGCCCGACTGCGCCGAGACGCTCGTGCGCACGACCTGCCCCGCCAGGTTGTTGGGTTCGGCCACGAGCACGGTCCCGCCGGGGCGAGCCACCCGGCACATCTCCCGGAGCACGGCCACCGCGTCTGCCACGTGGATGAGGACGGTCTGGCAGGTGACCAGGTCGAAGTGACCATCCGGGAAGGGGAGCTGCTCGCCCCGACCCTGGATGACCGTTGCCGTCGTCGTGGGGCGGTGATCTTCGACCAGCACCGCCTGCTCGACCCACGCCAGGTCCGGGTCGACGCCGACGCACTCTGTCAATGCTGGGAGCACGCGGGTCAGCACACGGGACCAGTGCCCCAGCCCACAACCCACGTCCAGCAGAGAGCGGGTCGGTCCGATCCCCAGGCGCGAGACCATGAGTCGGAGGAAGTCCTCGTGCCACCAGAAGTCACGCTGCTCGTCGAAGAAGGCCGCCGAGTGGCCGGACGATCTATCCATGATCACGGGCTGCATCCGCCACCGGCTCACCCGGCGACGCCGTGGACGCGGAGGTGCTCGCGGAAGCCGCGCGGCCGGAAACCGAAGGTGCGCTCCACCGCGTCGAGGTCGGTGGCGTTGTCGAAGCCGAACAGCTCCAGGGTCGCCGGGGTGAGGGGTGGATGAGACATGACCGCTGACAGAAGCCGAGCCTGGAGACGGGCCAGGGGCAGCGGCAGGGACAGGATCATCCGGCGCTTGCCCATCACCTGAGCGATGGTCTGCAGGATCTCCTTGAAGGTGAGCTGCTCAGTGCCGCCGATGGCGTGGGCCCGGTTGAGCAGCGAATCGTCGGTGATGCTCCGCTCCACGCAGGTGACCACGTCGTCGATCCAGATCGGCTGGAAGCGAGTCCTCCCGCCGCCGAGGGCGGGCACCACCGGGGAGGTCCGGATCAACCGAGCCAGGGCGGTGACGAACTCGGCACCGTCACCGAACTGCACCGAGGGCTGGAGGATGACGTGGGGGATGCCGGAGTTCCGCACCGCCTCCTCGAGCGCCCAGCGTGTGGCCATGTAGGTGCCGGCCGGCGCGGGCTGGGTCCCGAGCCCGGAGATGACCACCAGGCGCCGGACGCCGGACGCGCTGGCGGCGGCGGCCAGGTTCTCGGTGCCGAGGCCGTTGACCTTCTGATATGCGCCGCGGTAGGGCTCCTTGAGGTTGGCGGTGATGGCGGCGCAATGGATGACCGTCCCCGCACCCTCGAGCGCGCCGGTGAGTGTCTCTGCCCGGACCAGGTCGGCCGCCGCGACCATGACCTGGGGCGGCGGTGAGTATCGATTGGTGTCGCGCACCATGGCGCGCACGATGTATCCGGCGACGGCGAGCCGGCTCACGACATGGCTGCCCACGAAGCCGTTCGCGCCCGTCACCACGATCAGGTCGCTGTTGCCGTGGCTCATCTCTGACCTCCCTCCCGGTCGGGCGCCAGGCGCAGCACCGCGTGGCGCAGATCCTCGAATGCCAGCACCGCCGCGACGGCGCGATCGATCGTCCCGTGGAAGTCGCGAATCGCCTCCAGCCGCCCCTTGAGGAAGCGGTACTCCTCCCTGGCAATCCGGGTGCGGTCGGCCTCCAGGACGGCGAGCGCCTTCCGGGTGCTGGCCAGCGCCTGATCGAACTCCTGCTTCTGCCGCTCCTTGAGGATGCTGCGGGCGAAGTCCCAGAGGTCGACCTGGGGGCTGTAGTACTCCTTCCGGTCGCCGGGGCGCCAGCCCTTGCTGATCAGGCCGAGCCGCAGCAGGGCTCGGAGATTGGTGCTGGCGTGACCCTTGGTGATGCCGACGGCAGCGACGACGCCGTCCATGGTCATGGGCTCCTGGTTGAGGTAGAGGAGGGCCCAGATCCGACCCATGGCGGGGGCGATGCCCCAGAACTCGCCAACGCTGCCCATGCCGTCGATGAAGCTCGCCCGGGCATGCTCAGCCGGATCCGACCGGCTGCGACCGGCACCGGCTGCTGCCGGGTCCGCGTTCTGAGGACGCTGCTTGGGCATCACCCACCTTCCCTGTGTTTAGTACGTACTATACACAGCCCTCACGGTGATTCCCAGCCGTCCGGGCCCGCGGTGGCTCCTCGCCTCGGGGTGAGCTCTGCGGGTCGGAGCGGGTGTGCCGCTCACGATGCGATCAGAACGGCCACCACGAATGCCGCGTAGCCGGCGATGATCACCCAGCCCGTCCAGCGACTCAGGCCGCGACCGGCATAGGCGAGCGCGAGCGTCAGCGCCGTGAGCCCGACGTACCAGCCGGCGATGAGCAGCGACTGTCCGGAAGGCCTTGCCAGCTGAAGGAAGAGAGTGGGAACGAGCAGGCCGACGGTCACGTTCAGGGTGTTGCTCGTGAATGCCGTGCTGAGCGCTGCCGCACCCCTCCCCTTGGCGGCGAGGTGGACGGCGGCGACAGCCGGGGGCAGGCTGGTGACCGCGGCAAGTCCGAGCCCTCCGACCACCAGCTCGGCCACGCCGTAGTCCTGGCCCAGGGTCGACCCTCCGCGCTCCATCACCACCGTGGCGAGGATCACGACGACGAGCGTCGGGACGGCCACCAGGAGGTCTCGCAACGTCCCCCGCCGCGGACGTATCGCAGCGACCAGCTCGAGCTCCTCCTCATCGACCGCCGACGCCAGCCAGGTGGTCCACTGGCGGGGGAGGGGAAGCCGCTGACGCTCTGTACGACCAACGCCCAGCAGCACGACGTAGGGCACGAGCACGGCCAGCACGAGGACCAGCCCCGCCGCGGAGTCCACGATGCCCATGACGGTGATGAGGCAGACGGCGGCAACCCAGAGGGCGACCGCGCCGCTCAGCGCCACGACCTTGCGGTGGAGGACGATCCGGCCGGCGACAACCGCTCCCAGCCCGAGCAGCGCGGCCAGGTTGAAGATGTTGGAGCCGATGACGACGCCGGCGCCCAGCGCGCGCTGCTGATGTGCCAGCGCCGTGATCGCGGCGGCGATGTTGGCCTGGTCCGCCGCCAGGGCGGCGAGCAGACCGAGGAGCGCCTCGGAGAGTCCCAGCCACTCACCCAGCCGCTCCACCCGGGTGACCAGCAGCACGCTGCTGGCAAGGCTGACGGCGGCGCCGCCCACGAAGACGACGAGCGCGAGCCCTACACCCACCGGGATCGCTGGCCGCGACGACCATCCACGACACGCCGCCTCAGCGCGTGGTGACCCGCAACCGGGGGGCGATCAACCTGGGTCCTCATGCCGGCTCCACCGCGCGAACGGATGACGTGCCGACCAGACTTCCCGGCTCTCCTCCGGGGATCATACGGTCCGGCGATGCCCGACTGCGAGGGATCGCGGCCGCATCGGAGCTTCCTCGAAAGGACGCCACGTCAGAGCCATCCTGCCCCGTTGCGGTCCCGCGAATTCGACAGCGGACCGCCACTCGGGCGATCGGTATGATGTGAGCCAGGTCGCCAGCATGGTCTTCGGATCCGACGTCGAAGGGGGTGCGGGGCTGGGGACCACGGGGGCCGATGATTCCTTGCACGCTCCCGAAGGTCGTGCATCCACGTCACACCACAGGAGCAGCGCTGGTCATGAGCCGTCCACTGCCCCCCGACGCACCCGTGCGCGGATCCGCCGGTCTCTCGCTGATCCCCGCCTTCCAGGCGCTCCCCGGCCCGGTGCAGCGGCTGCTCCGGGCCGTCAAGGTGGATCCCGAGCGGCGTCATGCCTCCCCGTCAGCGATCCGCTGGGTGGCGGCGCTCATCGTCGCCAACGGGGGATCGCTCATCACGGATGCGATCCTCGTGGCTCTCGGGAAGTGGATCTTTCCCTCGACGCAGAACTTCTCGCATTTTCAGTTCTCGGACTACGCCAAGCTCACCATCGTGGGTGTGACCGTCGCCTGCGTCGCCTGGCCGGCGGTGACCTGGATCGCGTCCCAGCCGCGCTGGCTGTTCCTGCGGCTGGCGGTGCTGGTGACCCTCGTGCTCTGGCTCCCCGATCTCTGGATCCTGGCCCACGGGGAACCGATCCGCGGCGTGGGAGTGCTGATGCTGATGCACCTGGCGATCGCCTTCGTCACCTATCCCGCGCTCGTGCGTCTGGCGCCCGAGGGCCCGGCGATCGTGCCGACCCGGAGGGTTGAGCTCGACGGGTAGGGGCGGAGCTCGGGCTCAGATGGGTAGGGACCCGTCTCCCTCCAGCGTCCAGCCGGGGTTGTGAGCGACCTCCCACACGTAGCCGTCGGGATCCGCAAATGCCCCGGAGTATCCGCCCCACTCGGCGCGCGCGGCCGGGCGCACGATGGTCCCCCCGGCGCGCTCGGCCTCGACGAGGACCGCCTCGACCGCCTCGGGCGACCTGACGTTGTGGGCCAGCTCGATCCCCGGCGCACCATGGCCACCCAGCGCGGTCCAGAGACCAAAGACCATGCCGCCCGCCTGGAAGAAGCAGACCTCATCATCCGGCTGCTGGGCCCCGTGCCATCCCAGCGCCTCGTAGAACGCCCGGGCCCGGGCGAGGTCGGCGACCCCGAGGGTGACCAGGCTGACCCGCTGCTCCATACCGTCAGGATGCCATCCCGTCCTGGCAGCCGTCACGGGCCCGCGAGGGCCCTCAGGCTGGCCAGGGCCAGGTCACCCGTGTCGTCGGGGAGCGAGCACCCGGGCGCGACCACGAAACGCGTCCCCAACTCCCTCACCAGGGCGTCGATCCGGGCCTGCGCCGCCGCGTCCGCGGGACCGGAGCGGTCCTCCCGGATACCTCCCATGACGAACTTGCCGCCGAGCGCCGGCGCCCCCTCGACCAGGGTGACGGAGCTCTCCACCTCGCTCCAGCCGACCACCTGCACCGGGTAGCCCGCATACCGTTCGAGGCCGCCGTCGACCGCACCGTGAAGGTGGAGGAGGCGGAACTCCGCCTCGGCAGCTCCGCGAAGGCCGGCCAGGTCGTAGGGGACACCGAGCTCGGCGTATTGAGCCGAGCTGAGCACATCCTGCCCCCAGCACGAGTAGTAGACGCCGTCGGCGCCGGCCTCGCAGCACGCCGCGGCCAGATCGTGAACCACACCGGCGAGCGCCCAGAGCACGGCGTGAGCGACCGGGCGTTCTCCCTCGGCCATCTCGCGCAGCCCGGCCGGACCGCACCACAGCCCGATCAGGGCAAGGGGCGAGAAGAGGGTGACCAGCAGGACGTCATCCGCGTCCAGCGCGCTCCGGGTCAGCTCCACGGTGCGCACGTACTCGGCGGCGCGACCGACCGTCTCGATGGGGCCGAAGCGGCGCAGCTGCGCGACCTGCGACCAGGAGGAGAGCGCGCGATCCTCGAAGAGGAGCGGGATGTCCGGCATCAGCTTGGCCGCCGCCAACCGGTTGTCGCGGTAGAACCGCACCGTCCGGCGGGCCAGCTCGCGCGGCTCGTCGATCCGGAAATGCTTCCAGAGCAGGACCGGGGGATGGTCCAATCGCTCTGATCGGATCAGTGAGCGCAGCGGGCTCCCTTCGCTCGGGATGTTCATCCTCGCATCGTAGCCAAGCGGCCGCCCGAGCCCGGGCGCGGCGTTCGTGACGCGAGCGACGCCCCGCGCCGCACCTCACCGTGCGGCGCAGAACTGTTGCTGCGATCGTTGCGACGCCGCCCGCAGAGTGAGCGACACCCGGCGCCACAGGTTCAGAGGGCCTCGGGGTCGAATGACCCGTTGGAGGGACTTCCGTGACCGAAGCGCAGGTGCAGGACCCCGTCGTCAGCTTGTCCGGGAAGAGCGCGCGTGGCACGACCGAGACCGCGCCGATGGCGGTCGCTCCCCCGGTCCGATCCGTGGCCCGCCCCGCCCCCCGCACGGCCTGGCCGCACACGTGGTCCGGCCGGTCGGTGATCCGGCTCGTCGAGCTGGCCGCGGTGGTGGCGCTGGCCTTCCTCACGCTCGACTTCGTGTTCCATGCCATCGGTGCGCTCAATATCGGGTTTGCGGCGCTGACCTTCACGGTCGGCTCCTTCCTGGCCTCCCCGTTCGTGGGCATCATCAAGACCACCTCGGCCACCCAGGGGAACGTCTTCGTCTGGGCTGATGTCCTGGCCATCGGTGCCTATGCCGTGGCTGCCGTCATCGTCGCCAGTGTGGTGGGGCGGCTCGCCCGCAGCGCGATGCGCCGTACCGCGTAGCCCTCGCGACGACGCGCGTCAGACGCCGAAACCGGCTGCGGTTCCGGCGTCCGGCCACCCCCGGATGATCTGGCCCGGGGCCCCGGTCCGCCGCGGACCGCGATCCGGAACCTCACCCCGAGAAGGAGACCACCGCCATGACGACCAGCAGCGGAAGCCGGAGGTGGTGGGCGCTCGGCGCGGTCTGCCTGGGTGTTCTCGCGGTGGGGGTGGACGGCACTGTCTTGAGCGTCGCCCTGCCCACGCTCTCGAAGGCGCTCAACGCCTCCGAATCCGACCTGCAGTGGTTCACGTCCCTCTACTTCCTCGTCATGGCCGCATCCATGCTGCCGGCGGGGCTTCTCGGCGATCGATACGGGCGCAAGCGGGTGATGCTGATCGCGCTCGGGCTCTTTGGGCTGGGGTCGGCGGGCTCTGCATTCTCCACGTCGGTGGTCGAGTTCCTGGCCGCCCGCGTGCTGATGGGGATGGCGGGAGCCGGCGTGATCGTGATGGCGATCACGGCGCTCACCGTGCTCTTCCCCGCCAAGGAGCGGCCCAAGGCGGTGGGGGTCTGGGCCGCGGCCAGCTTCATCTCCTTCCCGATCGGCCCGATCCTGGGCGGATGGATGCTCACCGATTTCTGGTGGGGCTGGGTCTTCCTCATCAACGTCCCGATCGCCCTGGTGGGCCTGACCGCGCTGATCGCCCTGGTGCCCGAGACCCGCGCCGCGGAGCGTCCGGGCATCGACGTCCTCGGGATCGCCGCCTCGGCCGCCGGGCTGGTGACGCTCACGTACGGCCTGATCCAGGCCGGCGAGAACGGTTGGGGGGACATCGGCGCAGTGCTCCTGATGGTCGTCGGAGTCGCCGTGCTGGTCGGATTTCTCTTCTGGGAGCGGAGGCTCAGCCGCCGGCCGGGAGGCCAGCCCCTGCTGGACATGACGCTCTTCGACTCCGCCTCGTTCACGTGGGGCGTGATCCTCGCCGCGCTGCCGCTCCTCGCCATGATCTCCATCCTCTTCGCACTCCCCCAGTACTTCCAGGGAGTGGTCGGCACCAACGCCATGGGCTCGGGTCTGAGGCTGCTGCCGATGATCGCCGGGCTCATGCTCGGCGCCGTTCCCGCTGCCCGGGCGGTCCAGCTGGTGGGTGCCAAGGTTGTCGTCGCCGTGGGCTTCTTCCTGCTCGCGGCCGGGTTGGTCGTGGGAGGGATGACTGGCCTCGGTTCGAGTGGCCTGTTCGCGGCGGCCTGGATGTTCGTCGCCGGGGTCGGGGTCGGCATGGCCATGGCGACCGCGACCTCCGCGGCACTCGTCGAACTCTCGCAGGAGCGCAGTGGTGTCGGAGGAGCCGTGCTGCAGGCGGTCAGCAAGATCGGCGGCCCGATGGGCACGGCCATCCTCGGGAGCGTTCTGAGTGTCGGCTACCTCGCCGGGCTCCACCTGGCCGGGCTCCCCGCGACCACGGCGGCCGCGGTCCGTGAGAGCGTCTTCGGCGGGGTGGCTGTCGCCGACAGGCTGGGCTCTGCGACCCTGCTCGCCTCGGTGCGGACGTCGTTTGTCCACGGCATGGACACGGCGCTCCTCGTGGCAGCCGCCATCGCCGGGGGCGGGGTCGTCATCACCCTCGTCTTCCTGCCGGCGACCAATGCCGCCAAGGACACGACCATCGCCGTGAGTGGACACGGGGTCACGCACGCTCGCACCGCATACGAGGCCGAGGATGCGAGGGCGGCGTGAGCCCTCCCGTCGCGGCTGCCTGGCCCCGCGGGCGCGCCACGACACCATCTTCGGAGGGGGATGAGGCGCCAGCCCTGGCGCTCTGCCGCCAGGAGGCCGGCCGTCCTGCATCTCTGACGTGGCAGTGCCTCCGTCCTCACAGGCGGCGACCACCTGAACGTAAGCTCTGACGAACGGTGCCGAGCGCAATTGCCGAGACGCTTTCCGGGCTGCTCCTGGTCGCCACGCTCGTGTGCGCGATCATCCGGCCCCGGGGACTGCCGGAGGCCCTCGTCGCCGTGCCGGCCGCCGGCCTGCTCCTGCTGTTCGGAGTCCTGCCGCTCAGCGAGGCCGCAGCGGAGGCGAGGAGCCTCGCTCCGACCATCGGCTTCCTGGCCGCCGTCCTCCTGCTGGCCACCTTCGCTGATCGGTTTGGTCTGTTCGAGGCCGCGGGCTCGTGGATGGCCACCGGCTCTCGGGGCAGGCCGGTCACGCTCCTCGCGCTGGTGTTCGCCGTCGCGAGCACGGTGACTGCGGTACTCAGTCTCGATGCGACCGTGGTGCTGCTGACCCCCGTCGTCTTCGCGACCGTGGCGCGCCTGCACCTCAGGTCCAAGCCACCCGTCTACGCATGCACCCACCTCGCCAACTCGGCCTCCCTGCTGCTGCCCGTCTCCAACCTCACCAACCTCCTGGCCTTCAGCGCCAGCGGTCTCTCCTTCGCGCGGTTCGGCGCCACCATGGCGCTGCCCTGGCTGGCGGCGATAGCCGTGGAGTGGCTGGTGCTGCGGAGGTTCTTCGCCGCGGATCTGATCGGGCACGCCGAGGCGTCCGCCGTTCCCCGGCGACCGGCCCCCGTGTACGCATGCCTGGTGCTCGGGCTCACCCTGCTCGGCTTCTTCCTGACATCGGTCTTCGACGTTGCTCCGGCGTTTGCGGCGCTGGGCGGTGCCATCGCGCTCGGCATACCCCTGCTGCGGAGCGGGCGCACCACCGTGCGGGACGTCGCCCTGGCGATCCAGGTGCCCTTCCTTGCGTTCGTGCTGGCCCTGGGGCTCGTCGTCAAAGCCCTCTCGATTCACGGGCTCGGCTCCCTGGTCACCCACCTCGTCCCCGGGGGAACGTCGCTCGGCTCGCTCCTCCTCATCGCGCTCGTCGCAGCCGTGCTCGCCAACCTCATCAACAACCTTCCAGCCGTGCTCCTGCTCCTCCCGGCCGTGGTCGGTGCCGGAGCCGGGCCGGTGCTCGCGGTCCTCATCGGCGTCAACGCCGGGCCCAACCTGACCTACGTCGGATCGCTGGCGACCCTGCTCTGGCGTCGTGTCCTCCGTCAGCGCGGGGAGGAGCTGCCCATCTCGGAGTTCATGCGCCTGGGAGCTCTCACCGTGCCGCCGGTGCTGGTCGCCGCAACCGTCGCCCTCTGGATCTCCCTGCGGGTGGTGGGATGATGCCGTCCGTGCGCATCGTGATCTGGGTGGTGGAGGGGACGTGGCAGGGCTGCGTCGACGCAGCCCGCCGCAGCATTCCCGCGGGAGCCAGGGTCGCCCTGCTTCACGTGACCCCCTCCGATGTCACCGGCGTTGCAGCAGCGGCCCCGGCGGGGCTGCTCGGTCGGACCTTCGCCGGGCGCCGACCGACCTTGCCTCTCCCCGACGTTGCCGGCGCGGCCGCGTCAGAGCTGCTGGCCGCGGCCGCCCAGAGGCTCGGCCGTCAGGATGCGGAGCTCCTCCAGCGTCGGGGACGGGTCGAGCGCGAAGTCGTCTTGGCGGTCGCTGAGAACGTCGACCTGCTGGTGGTGGCCCGGGACGGGGATCACTCCCGTCTCGGTCCGCACAGCCTGGGCCCGGCCACCCGGTTCGTCGTCGACCACGCTCCGTGCGCCGTGCTGCTGGTCTGGCCTGATGAGCCGCCCGGTGTGGAGTCGATGCCACCACCGCCGCGCGGGTAGGGCCCGCGGCCGTTCAGCGCGTGGCGGCGTCGGGCTTGGGCAGGGCGGTGACGCGGTGGGGTCACCTGCCCCGAGCTTGCGCTCAGCGCAGAGCGGCAGAGCGGTCAGTCAGTGTTCCGAAAGGTCAGGGAGTAGCCGCGGCCGGGTCGATTGATGAGGTCGCAGGGGATGCCCAGGCGAGCCAGGATCCTCCGGACCCGGGTGACGTAGTTGCGGACCTCCTCGGGGAGCAGGGCCGCGTCGGACCACGCGAAGCTCGCGATCTGTGAGGTGGAGTAGAAGCGGTGAGGATGCTCGAGCAGGAACTCGAGCAGCTCGAACTCCCGCGTGGTGAGGGCTGCCTCCCCACCCTTGTGGCGCACCACCCGGCCGTTCGGATCGAGCCACAGGCCCTGGAGCTGCCACACCCGCCGGTACCAGAGGTCGAGCCGCGCATGGTAGCCGGCCATCTGGGCCTCGATGAAGGCGACGTCGACGTCGGCCGCCCTCTGGGCCACGGGATGCAGCTTGGGCAGCTCCCGCTTCACGCGCTCGAGAAGACCGACCTTGAAGCGGATCAGGTCGTCGTAGATGCTCATCCAGTGGCGCGCGTCCTCCCAGTGCTCGGTCTCGATGTTCTCGCCCTCGAGAGGGCCCCGGTCCGACGCGATTGCTTCGCTTTCCAGCATGGTGGCTATAGCCTACAACCCGGAGGAACCCCGGAATCGGAGGGCTGACGGGCGCCCTTGCGGGGCAATTGTGGGTCAGTTGCTGAACTTCTTGCGGTGCCGGGTGTATCCAGTGACCATGGATTCCACGCAGGCAGGTCAGGATCGCCCCGACATGGTCGCGGCGTCCCGGGGAGGAGACATCTCGATCCGCATGGAGGGTGAGCCCGACCCGGCCACCGCCTCCCTCGAGCTGGCGCTCTTCTGGAGGAGGATCTACAGCGAGATCCTCACCATGGAGGAGGCCGTCCTGGAGCGCATCCGCACGCTGATGGCCGATCAGTCGTCCGAAGCCCGGCGCGAGGTCGAGCTGACCAACGTCCCGGTGGTCGTTGCCCAGGCTGATCGCTTCCGGGTGAGGCTGGGCTTCTGGGAGGCGTGCGTGCGGGCGTGGCAGCATCCGCTAGCGTCCGCCGGCGACCCCGTTGCTGCGGTTGTTGCGACCCCGCTCACAGACTGAGATCCACACGGAGCCCCAGATTCGGAGGCTTCGGGGGGAGCAACCCCAAGGAGGCCTCAGGTGGCTGACACGCAGGTGCAGGACCGGGTTGTGAGCAACGACGGTCAGATCTACAGCGGCGTGACGAGCACGACGCAGACCACGTCCGACCCGGTGACCGGAGTCGCAACCCGCCGGAGCTCGACGCTTTCGTGGTCGGGCCGGCCCCTGGCCAACCGCATCGTCGCGCTGATCGCGGGCATCGTCTTCATCTTCCTCGGCTTCGACTTCGCCTTCCACGCGGCGGGCGCCGCCGACGTCGGGTTCGGAGCGTTCATCTACGCGGTCGGCGGGGCATTCGCAGCCCCGTTCGCAGGCATCTTCCGGACCATCTACACGACGTCGGGGGCCCGCATCGTCTGGGCGGACCTGCTCGCGTTCGCGGTCTACGCCATCGCCGCGGGGATCGTGATCAAGGTGATCTCGATGACCATCGACGAGCACGCGAGGAAGACCGCCTAGTTCCGTCGCCCCCCCCAAAAGGTCACGTATCCGGGGTCACGCTCGATCCCGGGCGTGACTGAGGGGTCGGATGCTGGGACTGAGAGCGGCCGCCGGGAGACGCTCCGGGCAGTCATGGGAAGAGTGGAGAAGGAGGTGTGCCATGCATGAGCAACAGACCCAAGGCGCGGTGCGGCGCCAGTTCCGGGGGACCGGCGTCTCATGGAGTCTGGTTCTCGCCCTGGTGATGGCGGTCGCGATCGTGGTGGGCATCATCCAGAACTCCCACGCAGTCCGGCTGGACTACCTGGCCTGGCACGGGAATGTTCCGTTGATCGCGGTGCTGCTGGCGACCATCGTGCTGACCGTCGCCCTCACCAGCCTGGTCGGAGTGGTGTGGCGCCGTCACCGCCGGCAGCGGCTGACGGATTCGGTGGAGCTGCACGAGCTGCGCGCGAGGGTGCGGCCTGCGGAGCGCACCGAAGGCGTTCCGGGGACCGGAGACGAGGCCGGGTCGCCCAGCCCGGGAGTCTCACCACGCTGAACGCTTCGGTGACGCCTCGCGGGGCGCATCGAGCGGCCGGCGGCGCGATGGGTGGGGCGGCGGCGGTTGTGGCTGCGGACGTGCCCCTGTACCCCCTCCTGTTCGCGCCGATCCTCCAGTACCGCCTCTGGGGCGGGCGGCGGCTGGCCAAGCTGCTCGGCGCTGCCGCAGACGTCGAGGGCCCGATCGGCGAGGCGTGGATGCTGAGCGACCGGCACGACCATCAGAGCCGGGTCGTCGCCGGGCAGCTCGCCGGCCGCACCCTCGGTGAGCTGCTGGAGGAGTACCCCGACGCGATGCTCGGGAGGCTGGCCGGGAGGTTCCGCCGCTTCCCGGTGCTCCTCAAGTTCCTCGATGCTCACGAGCTCCTCTCCGTCCAGGTGCATCCGTCCGACGAGCGTGTGGACTACCTGCCCGCCGGCGAGTCGGGGAAGACCGAGGCATGGGTGGTGCTCGAGGCGGGGGCGGCGAGTCGGATCTACGCCGGGCTTCGACCGGGCACCACGGCGGACGACCTGCGTGACGCGCTGGCCACGGGAGCGATCGCCCAGCAGTTGGTGGGCTTCACCCCGCAGCCCGGCGACGGCGTCTTCCTCCCGGCCGGAACCGTGCATACGCTCGGCGGCGACCTGGTGGTGCTGGAGGTGCAGGAGAACAGCGACGTCACCTTCCGCCTCCACGACTGGGGTCGTGTCGATCCGGTCAGCGGTCTGCCCCGCTCTCTGCAGGTCGACCAGGCCCTGGCCTGTATCGATTTCGGCCAGGGGGTGATCGGGCCGGCGCTGCCCGTGGTGGAGACCGAGACGCCCGCGCGGCGTCAGCTGCTCTTCGACTCTGAGCACTTTCGCGTCTGGCGCAGCGAGGGTGAGCTGCCGTTCTGCGTCGGCGCCGCTGGTCTGCCTCGGGTGCTCGTCTGCATGGCGGGGACGGGCCGGGTCGAGCACGGCGGAACGGAGCACCCCATCGGGCGCGGTGACGTGATGCTCCTGCCCGCGGTGGTCGGCGAATGCACGCTCCGGCCTCGCGGGCCCGTCTGCGTCCTGGAGGTCGCGCTGCCCGAGGCGCCGGGACCCCCGTGGGGTGAGTACTCCGCCGGGCCCACCGGAATGCTCGGCGTCGGGGCTCCGCAGGCATGAGGCAGGCGTGAAGCGACTGATCGTCTTTGACCTCGACGGCACCCTCGCCCCGAGCAAGTCGCCGCCCGACGCCGTGATCGCCCTGCTGCTGCACGACCTGCTCGGGATCGTCAAGGTCGCCGTCATCTCCGGGGGCAGCTGGCCCCAGTTCGAGAAGCAGCTGCTGGCCAAGCTGCGGACCGACCGGAGCCTGGCCAACCTCTCCCTCCTCCCGACCTGCGGAACCCAGTTCTACCGGTACGAGCAGCACTGGGTGAGGGTCTACTCCGAGGACCTGAGCCCGGACCAGAGGGAGAAGATCGTGAGATCTCTTCAGAGGGCCCTCGACAACACCGGCTTCGCGCCCGAGAGGGTGTGGGGCGAGGTCATCGAGGATCGGGGAAGCCAGATCACGCTCTCGGCTCTGGGTCAGCGGGCCCCGCTGGAGGAGAAGGAGAGGTGGGACCCCGACTTCTCCAAGAGGAAGGAGATCGCGGCCGTGCTCGACACCCTGATCCCGGAGTTCTCCGTCCGCATGGGGGGCGCGACCTCGATCGACGTGACCAAGCCGGGGATCGACAAGGCCTACGGCATCCGCAAGCTCCGCGACATCCTCGACATCCCGATGAGCGAGATGCTCTTCATCGGTGACGCCATCTTCGAAGGGGGGAACGACTACCCGGCGGAGCAGGCGGGGGTTGACTGCATCCCGGTGCGCGGCCCGGATGAGACCAAGCTGGTGATCGAGACGATCATCGCGTGCCTCGGCGGTGCCGGAGCCGGAGAGGCCGCCACGCCGGTGGAGAAGCCATGAGCGGTTTCCAGATGCGCCGCCTGTGGCCGGTCATGACCCCCGAGCCCGGGAATCCGCAGGAGGCCGAGGGCGTCCTCAACCCGGCAGCGGTCCGGGGCCCGGACGGCGAGCTCTACCTCTTCCCTCGACTGGTGGCCCGCGGCAACTACTCGCGCATCGGTCTGGCGCGGGTCCTCTTCAACGGAGACGGCGACCCCTTTGGGGTCGAGCGGCTCGGCGTCGCCCTCGAGCCCCAGGCCGAGTACGAGAAGCGACCCGATGGCGGGGGCGGCTGCGAGGACCCCCGGGTCACCTTCGTCGAACCGCTGGGGAAGTTCGTGATGACCTACACCGCGTTCTCTTCTGCCGGCCCGCGGATCGCCCTGGCCGTGTCGGACGACCTGCATCGGTGGGAGCGGCTGGGGCTCGCCCGCTTCGGGCCGTATCCGGACATCGAGCTGGACGGCGTTGATGACAAGGACGCAACCCTCTTCCCCGTCTTCATCCCCAACCCGTCCGGTCGCCCAGAGCTGGCCATGCTGCACCGGCCGCTCTTTGCCGGCGCTCGCCGTGAGGAGAACGTCGCACCGCAGCCACCCGGCGACCCCGACCTCGATCGCGAGAGCATCTGGATCTCGTACAGCCGGTTGATCCAGGAGAACGACGGATCCCACAGCGTCGGGCGGTTCAGCTCCCATCACCGCCTGGCCGCTCCCCTCACCTCCTGGGAGAAGCTCAAGATCGGCGTCGGCACGCCGCCCATCCTCACCCGCCACGGCTGGATGATCATCTACCACGGCGTGAGCGAGGTCGAGGCACCGGCTCGAGACGGACGATCACGCTGCTACTCGGCCGGCGTGATGGTGCTCTCCAGCGCTCACCCCCGCGTGATCCGCTACCGGTCCCCGGACCCGCTCCTCACCCCGCAGCTGCCCGAGGAGCGGCTGGGGACGGTCGGCAATGTGGTCTTCCCCACGGGCATCGACCGTCGCGACGATCTCGGATCACCCGACCGCTTCGACGTCTACTACGGGATGGCCGACGACCGGATCGGGGTGGCGCGCCTCGACCTTCCCGAGCTGCTACCCGACGAGGGTCGGCCGCACCGGGCGCCGACTCCCGGACTGGTCACGCTCGGCTCCTGAGCCCAGGGTGGGCAGGACCCAGCCCCGCAGGGCTGGGCGTCTCGCACGCTCAACCTAGGCGGGCGGCATGACCGCGAGCAGCTCGACCAGGACGCTGCCCAGATCGGGTCGGACCGCGTAGGTCGTGCCCGGTTCCTCTCCGGTGGCGAGCAGGGCGCCGGTGGCGGAGAGACGATCCAGCTGGTGGCGGACCTCGAAGGGCGGCTGTCGCGTGAGCGTCGCCAGCTCGGGAACCGTTCGCGGCTGTCCGAGCAGCAGGCTGACGAGGCGCAGCCGGTCGGGGTCGCTCAGCGAGTGCAGCAGCTCGGTCGTCGGGGTGAGGTCCTCGCGGGTCCACGAGAGGAGGGATCGGGCCGTCCTGAGGGCGGCGCGTGGTCGGAGCGCCAGCCGCTGGCCGGTCGCGTAGCTGGTCTGCAGCAGCGCCTCGCCCACGGTGGCGCCACCGCTCCGGCGGGCGATGACGACGTAGAAGGCGGCGACCACGAAGAGCGCGACCACCGCATCCACCCATCCGGCCTGGAGGCCGAATCCCAGAAGCCGTCCGAGTGCGACCAGCCCGGTGCTGACGCTGGCCACAACGCCGATGTCGAGGGCGGCGGCGATCACAACGCGCACCGAACGAGGCACTCGCACCAACCCGGCGCCGGAGGAGGCGGGGGTCTTCCTGATGGCGACGTAGCAGCCCACCCCCATGACGACGAGGATGACGCCCTGGACGGCCAGCTTCTGGACGGCCGTGAAGAAGTGTTCGATGGGGACTCCCACCAGAACGCCGAGGGCGACGTAGACGGCCATCCAGACCACGGTCGCCGGGACCATGCCGAGGAGAAAGGTCCGGCGGGGCACCCTGACGGCGCCGGCCACGAGCGTCGTGTAGATGCGGAGCCCGGGGATGAGCCGGCTCACCGCGATACCGCCCCACCCCGCCGACCGGACCCGCCCGGACACCCTGTCGAGGGCGTGCTGCTGGTGAATCCGGCGGGCGAGAGCCTGGAGGCCGCGGTCGCCCACCACCCGTGCCCAGGTGTAGCCGACCAGCGAGCCGGCGATGCAGGCGACGAGGGCCACCGGGACGAAGACAAGCGGGTCCAGCCCCCCCGCGGCGATCAGCAGACCGGCGGCGAGCAGGGTCAGCTCCCCGGGCGCGAACGGGAGTGGGACCCCAGCCTCCTCGGTGAACAGCAGCCCGCCCAGCAGGACGATGGCGACGGCTCCATGCAGGCCTTGCAGGAAGTTCACGCGGGGTGGCCACTCCGATCTGGCCGGCCAGCGACGATGGCCGTTCGCCGCAGGGTACACCGGACCCTGGTTTGTCGCCCTCCTCAGCGAGCAGGCGGCTGGGGGTACCGCGTGATGACGGCCGTGATGTCGAGATCGGGCCCCTGGGCGGCCGCCTCCTCGACGATCGTGCGGGCGACCGCGGTGACGGGCGCCTCCACCCCTGATTTGTCAAAGAGCTCGCGTGCGAGATCGAGATCCTTGAGGAGGTCGCGCACCGCGAAGAGCGCCGGCTGATGCCGGCGCTGCAGGTAGCCTGCCCGACGCATCTCGAGTGCGGGTGCGAGGCGGGCGAGCGCCCAGAAGACCTGCTCGGCCTCCAGCCCGGCCGCCTCGCCGGCCGCCTGGAGCTCGGCGGCGGCCGTGATCACCACGCCGAGCATGCTGTTTGCCACCAGCTTGAGGCGGGCGCCGCTCCCCAGCGCACCGACGTGGCGCACCTCGCCGAGCAGCTCCAGCACAGGCCTTGCTCGCGCGACGTCGTCCGGCGCACCGCCGGCCAGGATCGCCGCCGCGCCGCGGAGCACCACCGTCGGAGCGCCCATGATGGGCGCGTCGATGAGGGCTGATCCGGAGGCACGCAGCTGGGCCGCGAGCTCCTCGAGGACCGCGGGCCCCGACGTGCTCGTCTCGACGAAGAGCTGCCCGTGCGCCGCCGTCAGCGCGCCATCCGATCCGCCCATCGCGGCGCGGACGGCATCGGCGCCGGTCAGGCTGATGATGACGATGTCGGCATCACGGGCCGCATCGGCGGGCGTGGCGGCGACGCGTCCCACACCCACCTGCGCGGCGCGGGAGCGCGTCCGGTTCCACAGGGTGGGCTCGAAACCGGCGAGGCACCGTGCGATCGCCGACCCCATGCGTCCCGTACCGAGAATGGCGATCCTCGTGCTCATGCCGGCGCCTCCACGGTGACTCTGCGGTCACGAGCTCGCGGCGCGCCTCGGATGCTGCGTGCCGCAGCCCGAGCCCGCCGTCTCACCCGTCGCAGCGATCCTATCAAGCCCGTTCCTCGACGTCCGGCTGCGCCGATTCGACGCCACCGGTTAATCGGTTCATCACCCGGGGGGTGGAGCGCCGCTGCAACACTGGTTCGCGAATCCGGGTTGCCAACCGGCTCAGCAGAAGGGGAAGACACGCCATGACCGACGTGACCGCGCTG
>Ga0181517_10000552_pt1 | contig 48847 bp, 33 predicted proteins | sample PEATcosm2014_Bin_31_FD_119748 | JGI IMG/M metagenome (GOLD analysis project Ga0181517, IMG submission 119748) | Peatland microbial communities from MTU Mesocosm Facility, Houghton, MI, USA - PEATcosm2014_Bin01_30_metaG | ecosystem: Environmental > Terrestrial > Soil > Wetlands > Peat | place... | reverse complement strand
TTCGACAATGTTAGATTCCCTCGGTGGAACCTTGCCAAGCGGCCCACTCGGGCCGAGGGTAGTTGAGTGGTAGTAAACGAGGGAAAGCCTGCATTTTTGACCCGGACCGCTGGGGCATTCCCAAGGCAGCGGTCAAACGTTTGGGAGCGGATTTACGACGGTTCTTCCGGCGTTTCCGGTCCTGCTTCAAGACCCGCACTCGGGACACCAGCGCGTATGCGTTGCGCTATCTGCGCGGGCAGTTGACCATGGAAGACGCGCGCAATTTCGCCAATATCGAGCGGCGGCTGGAGCCCGGCAAGGATGGCCAGCAACTCCAACAGTTTATGAGCGATTCGCCGTGGTCGGCGGCGGCGGTTTATGAGCGCATCCAGGAGGAGATACGACAAGACCCGCGTCTGGAGCGGGGTGGGATTCTCATCGTGGATGAAACGGCTGACGCCAAGGCTGGCGAACACAGCGCGGGTGCCGGTCGCCAACACAATGGCCGGCTGGGCAAGGTGGACCTGTGCCAAGTGGCCACGTGCCTGAGTTTTGTCCATCCGCCCAGCGGGGTGTGGGCCTTGGTGGACAACGAGTTGTTTTTGCAGGAGCACTGGTTCAGCCCGGACTACGCCCCTTTGCGTCGGGAAGTGGGCGTGCCGCCGGAACGAACCTTTCAGACCAAGCCACAATTGGCCTTGGCCATGGTGCGCCGAGCGGTGGCCCGAGGTTTGCCCTTCGAGCGCGTGGCCGCCGACGATCTCTACGGGCGCAACCGCGCCTTTCGCGCCGGCTTGGGCCAACTGCCCTATGCCTTGGAGGTCCCGTTGGACACGCCGATTAGCCTCTCGCCCCAAGCCCATCACTGCTTCCCGGCCATGGAGGTAGCTCTCTGGCACCACACACCCTGGCAGCGCCTGGCGGTGGGGCCGGTGGAGCGGGGCTTGCTTGCGGCTGAGTTTGCAGCCTTGCGGGTTTGGACGCCCGACCACAACGGGCAACTGGAGGAACTGTGGTTGGTGGTGCGGCGCGACCTGGATGGCCGGCTGACCTTTAGCCTGCTCAACGACCCGGAAAAAACCGATCTGGAAACATTGGTCCGCGCCAGTTGTCAGCGTCATTTTGTCGAGCGCGTCATTGAGGACGGCAAATTCGAGTTGGGGTGGGATGATTTTTGCGCCCGCAAGTATCGGGCTTGGGAACATCACGTGGCCCTGACGGCGGCGGCCCTCTGGTTCGTGGCCGGAGTTAAACTCAATTGGCGGGAGGATTATCAACGGGACCCCCGGTTGAAAAAGACATTCGAACTGGAGGTGCTTCCGGCCCTATCCACGGCCAATGTGCGCGACCTGCTGCAATCGGTTCTGCCACTGCCACGCTTGGGCGTGGCACAGGCTCGGAACATGGTGGCCAAACACTTGGTCAATCGCGCCCGCTCAACCAGTAGCCGACTCAAAAAACAGCGTGAATCCTCAGCCTAATCTAACAATGTCGAACTATTTAGTGCGTGCGTTGTCAAGTTCAGCCTCGATTTCCGCCACGGTCGGCAGGCTGCCTTTCAAATTCCTGGGCAGGGATTCAACCAGTTTGGTCTGCCATTGGGCGACGCCGATGGGTTTTTTCAAATCGCGCAACGCATACTCAACGGTCAGATGGTCACGTTCCTTGCACAGCAGCAGGCCGATGGACGGTCTGTCATCGGCGTGGCGCGACTGGTCGTCCACCGCTGAAAGGTAAAAATTCATCTTGCCCGCGAATTCCGGCTCGAGAGCTTTCATTTTCAAATCAATCACGACGTAGCACCGCAGTCGCAGGTGGTAAAACAGCAGGTCGAGATAATAATCCTGGCCGCTGATTTCCAGGTGATATTGCCGCCCGACAAACGCGAAGCCGACGCCGAGTTCGAGCAAAAATTTCTGGATGTGGTCGAGCAAACCCTGTTCGAGGTCGCGCTCGTGCGCGTCGCTGTGGAGTGTGAGAAAATCGAAATTGTAGGGATCTTTGAGTGTTTGTTCGGCGAGATCGGACTGCGGCGGCGGCAGCGTGCGTTGAAAGTTGGTGACGGCTTTGCCTTCGCGTTTGTGCAGTTGCGTTTCAATGTGGTGCGTGAGCACCGCGCGGGACCAGCCATGTTCGATGGCCTTCTGGGCATACCAAAATCGCCCGGCATTAAATTCGAGCTTGTGCAGCAGCAGGATATTATGTCCCCACGGCAAGGAGGCCATTGGTTCAGGCGGCACGATGGCAGATTCTGTCACAGGCTGTGACAGTTTTTGCGGAGATGATTCTGTCGCAGCCTGTGACAGAATTCCGGCTTGATTGCGGTAAGCAGAATAAAAAGCCCGCATACGCCAGAGATTAAGCGAAGACATTCCCGCCATGCCGGGAAATTCCCTTTGCAGGTCTTCCGCCAGGCGTTCCACGACCCGCTTGCCGTAACCCCTGGTCGTTTGCGCCTCGACAATGATTCTGCCGATGTCCCAATAAAGCAGAATCAACTCGCGGTTGACCGAAACCACCGCGCTAAGCTGCGCCGCGCGGACCCGCGCCTTGAGGTCGGCGAGGAGCGTGGTGTAACCAGCGGGAAGCGCGCCGGGCAGTTTGCCACCCCGTCCGCTGGTTTTTGCCAAACCTGTGGCTGTCGTGTTTCTTTTCGTCATACAAAGAATTTGCCCGCCGTTCTGTTCACAACAATCCTCAATTGATTTCGGAGACTTTGGCATGATGCCGAATTTTGCCGGCGTTGAAAAGTTATTCGCACACATGACCTGGCCGGTGCGGTTGGCCATGCTTGCCACAAGCAATTCTCCACGCGCCAAATCCTAAACAGCAAACTCCCGCAACCGGGCGGCGGGTCAACGGTGGAGCAGTACGACGATGAGGACTGAAGTCGTCAGGGTAAATGAAATCATTGCCGCCTGTGTTGTAAGGCGGGTCACGTTTCACGCCAATGTCGCTGCACAATTAGACTGTTTCTGGACCATTTCTGGACCGATTTCGATTTCACTTTCCATTAAGCGCTGCCCTGCAACCACTTGCAAAACCACTTCCGAAAAACGGTCTAAATCCTGGTTGACATTGGCCAAGTAAGAACCGTGGAACGGGCTCTTTATCGCGCCGCTTACAGGGCGCGGGGAGGCTGTGGCGCGGTTTCCTGGGCCTGCGCTCGCATGGCTCGCTACAGCCCAGACATCGGGGAATGAAGGCAGCGGGGCCTTGTGCCCTCAGCCTGATTGGGCGCGGTTCGTTTCCGAAGAATCAACTCCGGTCAAGGCAAGCTCGCACGATCGCGCCGAGCATCGCGGTTTGCACCGGCTTGGGGAGATAGACGATGCCGGATTTTCGGAACGTGTCGCCTGCCGCCATTTCGGCGTTATAGCCGCTGGAGATGATCACCTTCAAAGACGGCGCGTCGTTGCGCAACAAATCCCCAAGCTCCTTCCCGGTGAGGCCCTCGGACATGATCATGTCCGTGAAGAGCAGCTTAATGCGGGAACGATGAACGGGCCAGAGCTGCAGGGCTTCTTTGCCGCTGGCGGCTTCCAGGACCTCGTAGCCCAGGCGCCGCAAGTATTGGGCGAGAACGCGGCGCAGAGCCGGCTCGTCTTCCACCAACAGGAGGGTCTCCGTGCCTCCGCGCGGAGCTTCGGCCCGGGCATGGGCAGCCGGCTCTTTCGAGGCGGCGGATCCCGCCGGCAATAAGACGCGGAAGGTGCTGCCCTGGCCAGGCTGGCTTTGGACCTCGATCCAGCCCTGGTGCTGCTTGACGATGCCATAGACGGTCGCCAGCCCCAAGCCGGTGCCCTTGCCGATTTCCTTGGTGGTGAAGAACGGTTCAAAGATCTTCCGGAGGGTCGCCTGGTCCATCCCGCAGCCCGTATCGCTTACGGAGAGGCTGATGAAACGGCCGGGGCGCCGATCCGGGTAAGCGGCCACCGCTTCCGGGGTCAGATCAACCACGGTGGTGACGATGGTCAACCGGCCACCGTTGGGCATGGCATCACGGGCGTTGACCGCGAGGTTGACCAGCACCTGCTCCATCATGCCGGCGTCGGCGTCCATCGACGGCAAGGCGCCGTGGGGGCGGTATTCCACTTGAATGTGCTCGCCCAACAGGCGCGTCAGCATTTTGAGCACATCCTCAATGATTCGATCCAGATTCAAGGGCGCGACTTGCATCACGGACTGGTGCCCGAACATGAGCAGTTGCCGGATCAGCCGGGCGGCCCGCTGCGCCAACGCCGCCAGCTCTGCGACGGCGAGCCGGGTGTCGGCATCTTCCGGGCCGGTGGTGCGTATGAGGTCCAGGTTCAGCACCATGGCGGCCAGGATATTGTTGAAATCATGAGCGATGCCGCCGGCGAGCTGGCCCACGGCTTCCATTTTCTGGGCCTGCCGCAACCGCGCTTCCAATCGCTTGCGGTCGGTGATTTCCATCACAAACGAGCCGACCCCCTCATTCTTCCCCTCCACGTCCGCGACGGGGAAAAACGACACCGCCCAATGCCGCTCGACTCCCGGGGCGTGAGCGGTTTCTCCGCTGAGCTCGACGTTCAAGATCACTTCGCCAGTTGCCAGCACTCGCTGCACGAGAGGTTCCAGCGCGGGGGCCATCTGGGGCAGGACCTCGCGAATCGTGCGGCCGAGATGCTGCTCGACCGAAAGCCCGTCGATCGCGGCCAGGGTCTCGTTGATTTGGACGATCCGCAGGTCCCGGCTCACGAGGATCAGGCCGGCGGTGGCGCCCTTGAAGAACGAGGCCAGCCGCCGCTCGGATTCCCGCAGGGCCGCTTCCGCTTTCTTGAGAGAGCTGATGTCCCAGTTGGTTCCCAATATCCGCACGGCACGGCCGGCGGCATCGCGCTGCACCTGGCCGATGGCCTTGATGTAATGCACCGACTGGTCCGGCCACACGACCCGGAATTCAGTGTCGTATTCCTTTTTGCCGGAATTCGCAAATTGGACTTCCTGATGGACCTGGGCCCGGTCTTCCGGATGAATTCGGCTCTGCCAATTCTCGTAAGAGGGTTCGAACGTCTCGGGCGTCGTGCCGTAAAGGCGGTGCATCGATTCGTCCCAGACAACATGGTTCCCGACCAGGTCGTTGTCCCAAATGCCGACGTTGGCGGCGCGGGTGGCGAGCACCCAACGGTCGGAAAGCCCGCGGAGTTTTTCCTCGCCCTGCCGGCGTTCGGACCAGAGCGCCGCCAGCAACAGGCCCGAAAAACTCGCCACCGCGACAAAGACCTGGAGCACCAGGGTGCGCTCGGGCGAAAGCGGCAGAACGGAGACACCATCGGTCTGGAGCGCGGCCTGCTGGGCTATCAACCCCGCCAGGATTAACGAAAAGACCGATACTCCTCGCGTCCCGAACCGGTTGGCTATCCATCCAAAAAAAGGGAAAACCAGGAACTTCAATCCGCCGGCGCCGTGGAATTCCCTGAAGGCGACAAACCAGGCGGCAACGGAGCTGAGGGAAAACGCAATGACGATTTCCACCACCCTTACCCGGTTTCCGGGCGAAAAAAGGGAGCGCAGTTTGCCGGCCCAGGCGAGGAGCACCGGGGCTGCCACCAGGATGCCTGCCATATTTCCGCTCCACCAGGAGCCCCAAACGAGGGCGAAATTTTCCTTTCGCAGCCCGACGGTGAGCAACGCCGCCACCGTTGCCATGACGGCAGGGACACCCACCGCGCACACCCCGATGAAGAGCCTCGTGTCCCAGACCAAATCCAAGCGGGGGCGCGGCGACACAAACCGGTGCATCAGCCAGGCCCCGGCCAGCGCCTCGAAACCGTTGCCTCCGTGGCAAAGGGAACTCCAAAAGAACGAATGGCCCCGCCACAGATCGAAGGCGACGCCGGACGGGAGCGCGGCCAGGACGAACAGCAGCCACCGGCGCGGCGGGCTCAGCAGCAGCGCCCCCAGCAGCAGGCCGGCGGGCAGGCTAAAACCGGTGTAATTGCCCGCGTCGAACGACAGCCAGTCTCCGACATAATCGCAAAAAACGTAGGCCAGGGCGAGGAGAAGGACGCGGATCCCGGCAGGGAATCCTCTCTGGTTGCTGACATTACTGCTCACGCTGATTTGACAACGGCGATAGTTAATTTGTTTGAGTGTGAGGGGCTAACGCTTCTGAAGGGGCGGGTTGAGAAACCCGGGTTGGTTGCTCCGGCATTTCCCGATAAAACGGCGCCGCTCTCTCGATGGCGTCGATGATCTGCTGGTAGCCGGTGCAGCGGCAGAGGTTCTGGTAGATGGCGCGGCGGATCTGGTCGCGGGTCGGCGACGGGTTTTTCAGCAGAAACGCGTGGGCGGTCAGCACCATGCCCGGCGTGCAAAAGCCGCATTGGATCGCGCCGGCCTCGATAAAGGCCCGCTGCAAGGGGTGCAGCGCGCCATCCGGTCCGGCCAGGCCCTCGATGGTGAGTATCCGCCGGCCCGCCACGTCCTTGACCCGCCGCAGGCACATTCGCGACGGCTCGAGATCGACCAGGATCGTGCAGGCACCGCAGGCGCCCATGTCGCAGGCGTTCTTGGCTCCGGTCAGGTCCAGGTCCTCGCGCAGGAACTCCACGAGCCGCTTTTCGACGAGCGCCTCGGCGACCTCGATTTCTTTGCCGTTGACGTGCAGCTTCATGGGATGGGAGCGGGATTTTCGGGTCCGGTCTGAAACGGAGCCACTCGGATCGGCAACGAGAAGTGGCGCCGTCCGGTCGCGTGGTAAATCGCGTTGGCGATGGCCGGGGCCATGATTTCGTTGGCGGGCTCGCCGATGCTTTTGGCGCCGGAAGGGGAGATGGGATCGGGATTCTCGATGATGATGGCTTTCATTTCGGGCAGATCCATCGAGCGCGGGATTCGGTAGGTGTTGAGGTTGGGGTTGGTAATCCGGCCCTCGGTCATCCTCACTTCCTCGTGGAGGGCATAGCCGGTGCCCATGGCCATGCCGCCGTAGAATTGGCCTTCAACCATGCTCGGGTTGACGGCCCGGCCGACGTCGTGGCACGCCGTCTGGCTGAGCAGTCTCACCTTGCCGGTCCGCTGGTTGACCGTGAGCTCCACCACCTGGCAGCCATAGACCCAGGTGAAATAGGCTTTGCCCTGGCCGGTCTGCTCATCCCAGGTCACCTGCGGAGCTTTGAACACCCCGAAGGCATAGGGGAACCGCTGCGTCCGCCACATGTGCCGCATCGCCTCCGCAAAGGACACCGGCTCGACGCCGGGTTTGCCGAAAAGGCAGTCGTTCTCGAAGCGGATGTCCGCGGGCAGACAGCCCAGCTTCTCAGCCATCGCAGCCGCTATCTTGGCTTTGAGTTCCCGCGCCGCCATCGTCACCGCCCCGCCGCCCATGATAGTGCCGCGCGAGGCGACGGTGGTGCCGCTGTCGGGAATGTTCGACGTCGACGCGCGCCGGTAGCGGATGCGGTCCACGCTGACGCCTAATTCTTCGGCCAGCAGCAGGCACATCGCCGATTCGGAGCCCTGGCCGTTATCGTGAATGCCCGTCTCGAGGAGGATCGAGCCGTCGGCTTGGGCATTAATGATCGCGGCGCAAAAATCGACTCCTTCGGCGCCCAGGCTCACGCCCCGATAGCTCATGGCCAGCCCGATCCCGTAAAGCTCCTCAGTCTCGGATTTGCCGAACGCGCAGCGAGCAAGCTTCGATTCGTAGTCGGTCTCGCGCAGGGCGGTGTTCAGCACCTGCTCCATTGCAACTTTGTGGCCCTCGAGTTTCTGGCCGGTAATGGTCACGCTTCCCTGCCGGACCATGTTTCTGCGGCGAAACTCGATGGCCGGCATCCCGAGCTTTTCGGCGGCGATCTCCACCATTTGCTCGATGACAAAATTCATCTGGGGGGAGCCGAACCCGCGCATCGCGCCGGCGACCACATTGTTCGTATAGACGCCCAAGGCGTCGCAGTGAACATTCGGCACCACATACGGGCCGCAGCACTGGACGGTCGAGCGCCAGGTGACCCAGGGCGTCACCGAGCAGTACGCCCCGCCGTCGGCGACAATCCGGCATTGGACGGCGGTGATGGTGCCGTCCTTCGCCAGGCCCATCTTGTAGCGCACACGGTAGGGATGCCGCTTGTAGCTTTCGCGGATCGACCAGTCGCGCCGGTACACCATCTTGACCGGTCGCTGCAACAGCCGGGCCGCCAGCGCGGTCCGGGCGCAGACGATCGCGGCGGTGTCGTCCTTTCCGCCAAAGCCCCCGCCCAAGGGCGTGCCGATGATTTCGACTTGAGCCAGCGGCATCCCGAGGCAGGCGGCGACGAACCGGCGCGTGCTGAACGGGTGCTGCATGCTGCCATAGACCTCAAGCACGCCGTCCGCCCGCGGCACGCACACGGAGACCTCGGTTTCCATGTAGGCGTGTTCGATGAATTGCGTCTGGAAACTCTCTTCGAGAATAACCGCCGCCTGGCGAAAGCCTTCCTCGACATCCCCGCGCCGGATTTTATGCGTGTTGATGACGTTGGTGCCGTGGTTCTCGTGGATCAGGACGGCGTCGGGCCGCAGCGCCGCCTCGGGGTCGAGCACCAACGGCAATGGCTCCGCCACCAGCTTTACCAGATCCGCCGCGCGAATGGCGGCGCCCCGCGACTCGGCTACGACGACGGCGATGACATCGCCATGATACCGGATTTTGTCGTCGGCGAAGATACGGAAGTCCTGGATGATCTGGCCGAAGCGGTTGGCGCCGGGGACATCCCTGGCGGTGAGGACCTTGAGCACGCCGGGCGCGTTCGCGGCTCTCTGGGTGTCGATCGACACAATCCGCGCGTGGACGTAATCCGAATAAACCGGCACGGCATGGGCCAGGCTGGGGATTTTGAGGTCGTCGGTGAACTTCGCCTTCCCGGTCACCTTGGCATAAGCGTCATTGCGCCAGCTTGCTGTCTTGGTGTCGGAAGCGGGGACGCTCATAGAAGAGCCGGCTCGATGGCGGGCGGTATCCGGATGGTTTGCATCGCCGCATCAACGTCCTTCAGGCCGTGACCGGTGATCAAGAGCACGATTTGTTCTTTGCGCCCCAGGCGTTCGGAGTTGCGGAGCTTTTTCAACGCGGCGGCCGTGGCGGCGGCGGCAGGCTCGGCGAAGATGCCGGCCTTCCGAGCGAGCGTCCGCTGGCCGGAGAGAATCTCGGCGTCGGTCACGGTGACGGAGAAGCCGCCGCTTTCGAGCACCGCGTTGCGGGCCATGTGGGCGTTGGCGGGAATCGAAACGGAAATGGAATCGGCCACGGTGTCGGGCCGATCGGCGTTGCGGTATTTGCCGGTGCGGATGTAGTTGTGGATGGCGTTGGAGCGTTCGGCCTGCACGCAAACCAGCCGCGGCAGCCGCTGGATTAAACCGGCCTCTTTCAAATCGCAAAACGCCTTGTGGACGCCGGCAAGAATCACGCCGTCGCCGACCGGCACCAGAATGGCGTCGGGCACGCGGCAACGGTTTTGGTGATAGATCTCCAGGCCGGCGGTCTTCTTGCCCTCGATGGTCAGCGGATGGTAGGCGGTGTTTCGATTCAGGCCGCCTTTCCTGGCCGTGTATTCGAGCGAGAGCCGGAACGCATCGTCGTAGGAGCCTTTGATGGGAATGACCCGGGCGCCGTAGAGGACCATCTGGACCAGCTTGGCTTTGGGGGCGTTTTCGGGGACGAAGATGATCGCCTGTTTTCCAGCGGCGGCGCAGACGGCTGCGAGCGCGCTGGCGGCGTTGCCGGTCGAAGCGGCGACGATGGCGGCAGCGCCGAGGCGGTTGGCTTCCGCGACAACCAGGAACGAGGCGCGGTCTTTCAAGGAGCCGCTCGGATTGAGGCCATCGTTCTTAATCCAGACATGGTCGAACCCGAATTCCGCGCCCAGGGCCGCGGCCTTGAAAAACGGAGTGTTGCCCGCCGGATAGGGCGGATAGTATTTCGGCTCGACGGCGGAGAAGAGGTTCCAGTCAGGCGCGGTCTTTTTGAAACGCTTTCGGATGGCATCGTAGTCGAATTGGGCGGACAGGACCCCGACCAGCGGAATGCCGGGGTGGTATTTCTTCCCGCACTCAGGGCAAAGATAGCGGACCTCGTCGCGCTGGTAGGTCTTGGCGCAGGTGGCGCAGCGGTATCGGAAGAAAATCATAGGCTGTTGTGCGGCCAAGCGTGTCGCAGCCCAGACGTCCGGCTGTTTTGATTCCCGCATCGCGGAGCGATGCTTCGAAGGTAGCCGTGCGGCTTTAGCCCACGGGCAGCCCAACCCCAAGAGGCCTGTGCGTCGCGGAGCGACGCTTGATTCCCTGTCGCCCGATGTCGAATGAACCTCTCGCCTTCAAGCGTCGCGACGCGACGCGGCCTGCTCCGGCGGCAGCCCTCCGTGGGCTGAAGCCGCACGGCTACCTTCATTTCATCGCTACGCGATGAGGCTGCCGAGACAGGGAGACTCAAGCCTTGTTGGAAACTTCGGTCCATCTAAATCCTCGCGTTCAATTTCGCCACCAGGGCGGTGTAGAAGGCGACGGCGGCGCTGAGGTGCTCAACGGGACAGGCCTCGTTGGGGGCATGGGCATAGACTTCATTGCCGGGGCCGAAGCCGAGGCAGGGGATGCCGTGCAGGCCGGCAATGGCCACGCCGTTGGTGCTAAAGGTCCATTTATCGACCAGCGGCGCCTTTCCCAGCACCGAGCTGTAAGCCGCCACGGCGTCCTTGAGATAGGGGGAGTTCTCGTCAAGGACCCAGGTGGGATAATACTTTTCCATCGGATAGACCTTGCCAGTATAGGCGGCTTCGGCGTATTCGAGCACAAACACATGGGCGTCGGGATAGCCGGCCTTGCCGGCCGCTTCCCGGACCTCCGCCATGGCGCTCTCCTTGGTTTCGCCCAGAGTGAGCCGCCGATCCAGGTGCAGGCCCGCGCCGTCGGCGACGGCGCAGAGGGAAGGCGACGAGGAGCGGACCTCGGTCACCGTCACCGTTCCTTTGCCCAGGAACGGATCCTGGCGCAAGCGCCCGTTGAGCTTCTCGATCTCGAGGGCGATGCGGGAGATCTTGTAGATGGCGTTATCGCCGCGCTCGGGGGCCGAGCCGTGGCAACTGAGGCCTTTGACCTCGACGCGTATTTCCATCCGGCCGCGATGGCCGCGGTAGATGTTGAGATTGGTCGGCTCGGTGATGACGACGAATTCCGGCTTGAGCTTCTCCTCGCGAATGAGGTGCTGCCAGCAAAGTCCGTCGCAGTCCTCCTCCATGACCGTGCCGGTGAAATAGATGGTGAACTGATCGTTGAGGCCGAGCTCTTTAATGAGCCTGGCCGCATAGACCATCGCGGCCATGCCGCCCTTCTGATCGACGGTGCCTCGGCCCCAGATTTTGCCGTCTTCGACTTTTGGCTGGAACGGGTCAAAGTGCCACTGGTCGCGGTCGCCGGGATAAACGGTGTCGATGTGGGCGTCAAAGGCAATCACTCGGGGGCCGTTTCCGATGCGGCCGATGATGCTGCCCAGCTCGTCAATGCGCACCTCGTCGAAACCCGCCTGCTCCATTTCTTTTTTGATGACCGCGATCACCTTGTCCTCCTTGGAAGAGAAGGAGGGCGTGCGGACGAGGTCGGCCAGGAAACGGACGGTTTCTTTTTCGAGCTGTTTGGCTCGTTGGTGGATGATCTGACCGTTGGTGTTCATCGCTGGTATTATAATCGTTTCCAGAGCTTTTGCGCCAGCTCGCGCGCGCGCGCGTTGGCCTGCGCTTCGTCGATGCCGAGCGTGAGCCGCTTTTGCTCCATCAGGATGCGCCCCCCGACAATGGTGGTGTCGACCGCCGCTTGCGAGGCCCCGAAAACCAAGTGGCCCAGGCAGTTGTCGCGGGTCAGCGGCGTGGGTGGATCGTAGTCCAAGAGCACGATGTCGGCGGCGAACCCTTCGCGCAATTTGCCCAGGGGGAACTGGAAAATCCTTTGGGCGATTTTTGAGTTGTTGCGGAACAAGGCGGCGGTGGTTTCAGAAAAGCCGGAGGACGGATTGCTGGAGGCCAGGTGCTGGGCCCAGAGGGCGACGCGCAACTCCTCGAGCATGTTGGTGGTCATCGCATCGGTGCCCAACCCCACCAACACGCCTCTTCGGCTTAGGCCGATGACGTCGGCGATGCCGACGGCGTTATTCATGTTCGATTGGGGATTATGGACCACCATGGTCCCAGTCTCGGCCAGGATGCCGATCTCTTTGCGGCTGACATGCACGCAATGGGCGGCGATGGTTTGGGGGCCGAGGATGCCGAATTTCGCCAATCGTTCCACGACAGTCCGGCCATGATGCGCGCGCGAGAAGGATTGGTCGCTCTTGGCCTCGGCCACGTGGATATGGAAGCCGGTCTGGAGCTGGGTGCCGAAGAAGGCGGCTCTGGCGAGCGTGGAGTCCTTGAGGGTGAAAGCCGCGTGAAGGCCGAAAAGAGCGGCGAGGGTTGGATTGGGTCGGGTGTCGGGTGCCGCGGGGGCTTGCTCTTCTGCGCCCTCGACACCCGACGCTCGACTCTTTCGGAGACGAATGAAGGAGTAGTTTTCGCTGAGCCCCTGGTTTGCGATGAGGGAGCCGTCGCGGTCGGAGAGTTCGTAGCAGAGACAGGCGCGGAGGCCGGTTTCGCGGACGGCTCTCTCGATGGTGTTGAGCGAGCCCAGCACGGCGCCCGGGCTGGCGTGATGATCGATGACCGTGGTCGTGCCGTGGCGGATCGATTCGATGAGCGAGATGAGGGCGCTGTAATAGCAGTCTTCCACCGTCAGGGCGGAGTCCAAGCGCCACCAGAGGTTCTTGAGCACGTGAACAAAATCGTTGGCCGGCCGGGTTCTGGTCAGGCCCCGCGCGAAAGTGCTGTAGAGATGGGTGTGCGCATTGATAAAGCCCGGCAGCACCAACTTGCCGGTGGCGTCGAGGCGCTTGCCGGTGAAGCTCCGGATGCGGCCTTTAGGCGCGATGCGGGTGATCCAGCCGTTCTCGACCAACACCGAATGATTCGCCAGCACCGCCGGCTTTTCACCGAGTGTTAACAGCGTACCATTCTCAATCAGGAGCGGCGTATGCATGCGGGGTTACGCGGGATTTCGACAGCGTGAGCGACGAGGTGCCGGTCGGGTATCGAGTGCCGAGTGCCGTGGAGGCGGAGCGCCTTCACGTCGTGACACGGCCATTCCGCGCCGCGGAGCGGCGACACGACGGTAGGCGTGGGCTTCAGCCCACGTACAGGAGGTGGATTGGGCGCGCGCCGCGGAGCGGCGCTTGACAGCGCTGAGACGAACAGGATGCAACGAATGACGGTGAGCGGCGAGGGCTGTCTCAAGCGTCGCTAACGCGACGCATGATTCTCCTGCGCAACGTTCCGGGGGCTGAAGCCGCCCGGCTACCGTCGCGGCATCGCTCCGCGATGCAGGAGGATCGTCCGCCGGGTCTCCAGAAAGCATCCGTCGCGCCTCGGTGTAGCGCAGACCTCTGGTCTGCTGTAGCGCAGGCCTCCGGCCTGCAAAGACTCCTGAAGTCGGCTGACTTTCAGCAATACCTGCGCCTCTCGCATCGTGGCGTCCGCGCTCCTGCGCGGGTTGGGCCGTTGGTCTCATCCGGTCTGCCCCTCCGTCATTGCCGCCAGTTCCTTTGGCGTGCGCGGGCGCATGGCGATGGCGCCGGCGAAGCATTTCTGCGCGCAGAGCGAGCAGCCGATGCAAAGGGCCGGATTGAAGCGCGGCACCCCTTTCCGATCCAGCGAAATCGCCTGATACGGACACCGGGCGCAGTTGCCGCAGTGCTGGCATAGTTCGGGCGTCACCGCGGGCAGCTTTTTGACCGCCGAGAGAGCCATGAAATCGGCAATCGGATTGGGCAACGCCGAGCCAATCAATTCTTTCACCGAGTTGAGGCGGCGATCTTCGAGCAAGAAGCTCAGTCCGGAGTGCAGGTCATCCACGATGCCCAGCCCGTATTTCATGACGATGGTGCAGAACTGGACGGTCTGGGCGCCGAGCGCCAGGAAGTTGGCCGCCGCTTTGTAATCCATCGGGCCGCCGTTGCCCGACACCACGAGGCCCATGCCCGAGACGCGCGCCAGCGTCAAATAGCTGATCGGCAGCACTCCTTCGCCGGACATCCCCACGATAACCCCCTGGTCCCACGGGCGCGGGCGGGCAGCGAGGGCAGATCTGGATGCCGGTTGCGGCCGAAAGGCCAAAGCGGGGAAGCTATTGGCCAGGGTCACCCCGGCTTTCTTGTTTGGGTACTTGGCGAAGACTTTCTGGATAGCGGCGATGATCGGCCGGATCGCCGTCACGGCGGCGGTGAGCTTGAACAGCTTCGGGTTGTCCTCCGCGCTGGCTTCCATGACCCAGTCAATAATCCTGGCGGTGAGCTCGGCGTTTTGGGACACGACATCGCCGTGCGTTCCGTCGCCGCCCTGCGGGCACGAAAGGCTGTACTCGACCCCCATGGCGCCGCAGCTTTCGAGCTTCTTCGTGTTCGATTGCCAAACGGCCTTGTCCTCGTCGTCCCGGCCGGTAACGGGGCCGCCGGTTGACGCCAGTGTCAGCCGGTCGGGAAACTCTCTCACCAGCCGTTCGGCCTCGCGCCGGACCCGGTCCAGGGAGTGGGCGGACACATTGTCGCAGTTGCCGTAGGTGGCTGGGCCGAACACCGTCATGTATTCGGCGGGGACATGGATCGGCACGTTGTCGAACGCGGTCTTGATCACCGCGCCGGACCAGCCGCGCTCGTAAGCGGTTCGCACTGGATCGTAGCCATCGGTGTGCGGAGCGGCCGACAACAGGAAAGGCGATCGGATTTTGCGTCCGAAGAAATCGGCATCGAGTGGGACCGGGCAGCGATTGGCGCCGGCCAGGATGACGCGGCTCTTGCGTTTCTTTGCGCCGCCCGGCGCCTTGGCCCCGCGGATGAACGCGTCCGCTTCCATCGCCGCGTTCTTGCCGCTGGCTACCGCCTCAACCACCGTCGAGGAGCCCAGCACCAGGTCGCCGGCGTAGAATACACCCTTTCCCTTCCTGAGCGGCATCCGCGCCCGGCCGCCGATGGCGGAGATGACGATGTCGAACTGGCGGAGGAATGGGGATTCCTTGTCGTTGACGACGAAGTTCCGCGGCAGCGGGGTCTTGCCTTTGGGCAGCATCATCCGGGCAAGGCGCAGACCAGTGATCCGTTTGCCTTGATGGACGATTTCGAGTGGTTTGGAGCAACCGCAAATCTCGATGCCCTCGCGCAGAAGACACTCGCGCTCGAAGGCGGTCAGGGGCATGTCCTGCTGCCGCCGGCGGTAAACCAACTCCACCGACAGGGCTCCCTGCCGCTTGGCGGTTGTGGCGCAATCGACCGCCACGGCTCCGCCCCCGATCACGGCTACGCGCTGGTGCCGCACGCTGGTCTTGCCGGGCTGCGCCAGGTATTGCCGCCATGAAAGGGCCAGGTCTTCTCCGGGAATGTCCAGGCGCAGAGGCTCTTGCAGCCCGGCGCAAACGATGACCGCGTCGTGTTCGGGCCGGAGCTGCGCCGGGTTAGCGATCTCCCGGCCAAGCCGGAATTCGATTGCGCCCAATCCTTTCACGAAGCCGATCTCGGCAGCCAGGACGCGCTTGTCCAACCGGAAATCCGGGATCAGGTTGGCCATGCCGCCAGCCTGTTTCTGGCCGTCGCAGATTGTCACCCGGTAGCCGAGTTGCGCCAGCACGGCGGCGGCGCCGAGTCCGGCGGGCCCCGCGCCGATGACGGCCACCCGCTTTCCATTCCAGGCCGGGGCCTTGAACGGACGGAGGCCGGCGGCGCGCGCGCGTTTCATGATGGCGGCCTGGACGGCGGGAATCTCGATGGCACGATCAAATCCGCGGCGCGAGCAAGCCTCCATGCAGAAGGAATCCGGGCAGACCGTTCCGCAGATCGACCCGAGCGGGTTGGAGCCGGCGATAAGCGCCCCGGCGCGGCGCCGATCCGACCGATCGCCCACACGCGCCGCCATGATGAAATCCGCCGGCGAACAGTGAACCGGGCATGCTTCCCGGCACGGCTTCTCCTCGCAAAACTCGCACCGGTCCAGTTCGGCCCGCAACTGGGCGTCGGTCAACGAGCTATCGATCTTCTTCATACAGCCCGGCCTCAACAGGGCAAATGAGTTTTTAGGGCCTATCTCGACAGGGCGGACTCTCTTTCGGAGGGCCGAGCTCTGCGAGGCCCCAATACCCAGGCCTCGCAGAGCTCAGCCATCCGGTGAAGAGCCGGCCTGGCTGAAACAGGCTATTAAGATGGCAACGTGAAAACTCGAAAGCAACAACACAAGGGTTGGCCGAAGCTTGGCATTTATTGCCTTTGGGCTGACAATGAGAGGGTGGAGGGTCGGGTGCCGGGTGTCGAGGGGCACGGTGGGGCCCCACGCTCTGGACGCTTGCGAATGAATGGGCGAAAGGCGCGGGCGTCTAAACTGGAGACAATATGTTTTGATGTTATGAAGACGAATTCGTTCCTGGTTGGGTTGTTCATCGTGGGAGGCGCGGCGGTAGCCACCGGCTGCGTGGAGCGCCGGGTCGTATATGTGCCCGCGTATCCGGCTCAGCCAACTTATGCCTATCCTGCAACGCCTGCCCCCCCGTCTTCCCCGCCGGGCGCCCCGACGGCGAACCCGCCGAACCCATCACCGCAAGCTCAGGCGATCGCTCCGCAGCCTGCGCCCACTACGGCTCCGCCCCCGGTGCAGGCGGAAGTGGCGCCCGCGGCTCCCGGACCGGATTACTACTGGGTGCCGGGCTATTGGGGCTGGAACGGGAACGTTTGGGTCTGGGTCGGCGGGGGTTGGACACCCCGGCCTTGGCGCGGCGCGGTGTGGGTGGGCGGCCACTGGACAAGGCGCGGGCGCGGCTATGTCTGGATTGGCGGCGGTTGGAGATAATCCGGCTTCGCTATTTCTTCTCGCCATCCTTCTTGTCCAACACCAGAGCCGCAAACAGAGCGATTGCAATAATAGCGAAGACTGCCAAAAGCCCGAGGAATCCGAGGCTATGGAGTCCGTGTCCAAAATGTGCCAGCATGATATTCATATGCGTCAGTTACACGACTAAGGTTCTTCGGAGTTGGACGCTTTAGGCCCGGCGGTATTCAGCAGCGGAACTCAGACCCCATCCCGGAACCGCAGCGAGTGTCGAGTGCCGAGGCGTTCTGCCGTTCCGCCCCCACAACACCCGACCCTTTCTACGCTCCACGCTCCTCACGCTCCACGCTCCTCGGCGCGTCGAAGCGGAGCGAAGACGGCCACGCTCCCGACGCTCTCACGTCCCTGTTCACCAGTTCTTATCGGGCGGGAACGTCCCTTCGCAGATGCTCTCGCGGGCGGGGCGGCGGCTGTTGGGGAATTCAAGCTCACGTAGTTGCGCAGGGAGATCCTGCGGGTTGCCCGGGTGGCCCAGCGCGAACATTGCGGCCACGGCGAAATGGTCGGGCACATGCAGCGTGGTTCGCGCCTTTTCGAAGTCGAACCCGGCCATGCCGTGGGCCACCAACCCCATGGCGGCCGCCTGCAACGCGAGGTTTTCCCAGGCCGCCCCGGCGTCGAAGATATGGACCGCGTTGGGTTTGCCATTGTGCGTGAAGACCTTTCGGGCCAGGACCACGGTGAGCACCGCGGCGCGGGCGCACCAGACCTGGTTGGCCTCCATCAGCAGGCCGAAAAAGAGCGGCCATTGCGGGGTGTCGCGCCGCCCGTAGAGAAAGCGCCATTCCTGCTCGTTGTAGCTCGAGGGCGCCCAGCGCGCCGCCTCGAACAGCCGCAGCAACTCCTCTTCGCTAAGCGGTTCCCCGCTCATCGCTCTCGGCGACCAGCGCCGGACAAACAGCGGTTCAATCTGGTGATCGGCTTTGCGCGCCGATTTCGCATCGGATATAGAGCTCATAGTTTGCATTTCTCTTGGGAACTTCTCCGCGGCCGGGTCGGGAACGACAAAACGAATCGATCCCCCTCAGACTCCTTCCGCTCATTGATATACAGGTAATGCCGAAACGGAGATTCCTCAACTGGGGTGCGCCCGTCCCCGGGCGCAGCGGGTAACGAATAGTGCCTGATTCCCGATATTCGAACGGCCTCCCCTAAACAGAGTCGAAGGCTTTTGTCCACGTCTGGAACTCCGTTGGCCCCATTTTACCCACGCGCATAGTGTAGCGCTTGCCGGTCCGGAGCCCCGCTAGGGGCGGCATATTTGTAGCCACAGACCGCACCCATTCCCCTTTTTTTTGTTTTTCAGCGGCGCGGACCAAGGTCGTCAGCAGGACGGACTACGGAAAACACCAATCCCATCTCCAAACGGCTCATCGCCAGGATCAGTTCCGAAGGCAGGTATTGCGGGCGCTGAAGCATGGCCTCCTCGGTGATCCCGAAATCCAAAACCAGCTTCTCGGCGCCGGCGTCATTCAACTGGTGGAGCTCCTCCTCCCAATAATCCAGCGCCCCCAGGACCTGCCCAACCAATTCCGGATACTCGTCCTCCCCGACCAGCACGACGAATCCCGACTCGGTGAGAGCCTCCCGCGCCGGATTGTTCTCCGCCAGGATTTCTCCTTTGCGGTAAATGTGCTGTGGCTTGAACGGGCTGTCCTTCAAGTATTCATCGACATCAAAATCCACCCCGCTCGCCACCAATACGCATACACCCATGAAGGAAATGGTGCGCATTCGCGGCAGGAAATCAACCTTCTTGATTGGGGGATGCAACTGATCCTGTGCCCATCCTCTCGAAAATCTCTTTCCCTCTCTCTCGCCTTGGGCTAAATATCATGGCGTATGGAATCCCCAACCGCCAGCAAGGGACTTAGGGCCTGTCCGGAAATAACCTTGATAATTTGCCTTGGTCTTTTGCCGCGCCGCTTCGTTGCTCGCTCGTCACAGATCCCGGGGATATGCTCCTCGCTCGCGCCTCGCTGCGCGGCAAAATCCCGGCGGCATCTTTCCAAGGTTATTTCCGGACAGGCCCTTGAAGGGACGAATTGATCTGAAAAAAAAGGAAGAGCCTATGCCTGAAACCATTGCTTTCAAACTCAATGACAAAAAGGTCAGCCTCAGCGTGGATGGCGAGCGGACGCTGCTTTGGGTGCTGCGGACCGACCTGGGATTAACCGGCACCAAGTTCGGCTGCGGCGAAGGCCATTGCGGCTCGTGCACGGTGCTCGTCAATAACGTGGCCGTCCGCTCCTGCCTGCTGAAGACCAAAAACGTCAGCGGCAAGGAGGTGGTCACCATCGAGGGGCTGGCCAAAGGCGGCAAGCTCCACCCCTTGCAGGAAGCCTTCATGGCCCATGACGCCCTCCAGTGCGGCTTCTGCACCCCGGGCATGATCCTCTCCGGGGTCGGGCTGCTCTATTCGAACCCGCGGCCGACCCGCGAGCAGATCCTCCACGGCCTCGAGAACAACTTTTGCCGCTGCGGCGCCCATACGCGCATCGTCGATGCGGTGCAGGAGGTCTGTAAAACAGCGTGAAGCGTGGCCGTCTTCGCTTCGCTCCGACGCGCCAAGAAGCGTGGGGCGTGAAGGCGGCTCGGCGCTTCGCCTGTTTTAACTTTTAACCTATCAAACTTTCTTTTCGCACAAATATGAAGCCTGAAACTGTCGAGAACTACCTGGAGATGGATTTTCATGACATCCCGACGATGAAGCCGATGGATCGGCGGGATTTTTTCAAGCGCCTCGGGGGCGGCATCCTGATTTTTGTGTCGCTGGATGTGCTGCTCGCCCAGGAGGGCGGGCGCGCCCCGCGCAGCGGCTGGCCTTCGCTGCCTTCGGATTTCAACGCCTTCCTCAAGATCGGCGAGGACGGGCGGGTGACCTGTTTCACCGGCAAGGTCGAAATGGGCCAGGGCCCGATCACTTCCCTGCCGCAGATGCTGGCCGATGAGCTGGATGTGCCGCTGGACCATGTCGATATCATTATGGGCGACACCGCCCTTTGTCCCTGGGACATGGGCACCTTCGGATCGATGACCACGCGCAATTTCGGTCCCGCCATGCGGGCCGCCGCGGCCGAGGCCAGGGGTGTCCTGCTCGAGCTGGCCGGGGACGCGCTCAAACTGCCCCAGGCGCAGCTCGTCGCGAGCGAGGGTTCCGTCTTCGATTCCCAGAACAAAGCGAACCGCGTCACCTACGCCCAGTTGGCCAAAGGCCAAAAGATCGAACGGCACCTCAAAGACAAAGCCGTGTTGAAAAAGTTCTCCGAGTTCAAGCTCGTGGGCAAATCCCTGGTCCGCCGCGACGGACGCGACAAGGTCACCGGCAAGGCCCAGTATTCCGGCGATATCCGCCTGCCGGGCATGCTCTACGCCAAATTGCTGCGGCCGCCCGCCCATGGCGCGAAGCTCAAAAGCGTCGACGCGGCGCCGTGCAAACAGGTTGAGGGCGTCCAGCTCGTTCAGGAGGGCGACCTGGTGGCCGTGCTGCATCAATTCCCCGACGTGGCGGAGGCGGCCCTGGCAAAGATCAAGGCCGAATGGGACGTCCCGGAAGCCAAGGTGGACGACAAGAACATCTACGACCACTTGCAGAGCATCCCGGGCCAATCGCGAGTCGTGACCCAGGGAGGCGATCTCGAGGAAGGCCGCAAGGCTGCCGACAAGAAGTTCGAAAAGACCTACCTTGGCAGCTACGTCGCTCATGCGGCGATGGAGACCCACACCGCGCTGGCCCACATCGAAGGCGACAGCGCCACCGTCTGGACTTCGACACAGAATCCCTTTACCGCCAGGCGCGAGATCGCCCAGGCGATTGGGTTTCCGGACGATAAAGTGCGGGTCATCACGCCCCTGGTTGGCGGCGGTTTCGGCGGCAAGACCCAAAACTCGCAAGCCGTCGAGGCGGCGCGCCTGGCCAAAATCACCGGCAAGCCGGTCCAGGTCTGCCGCACTCGGGAAGAGGAGTTCTTTTACGACACTTTCCGCCCGGCCTCGGTCGTGAAAATTAGCTCAGGCATCGATGCCGCGGGCAAGATGACGTTTTGGGATTACGATGTGTTCTTCGCGGGAGACCGGGGTGCGGCCCAGTTCTACACCGTGCCCAATCACCGCACCGCTTCGCGCGGCGGCGGTTTTGGCGGCGACCAGGCCCATCCCTTTGCCACCGGCGCCTGGCGCGCTCCCGGCAACAGCAACAACACCTTCGCGCGCGAATCCCAGATCGACATCATGGCCGCCGCGGCGGGGATCGACCCGGTCGAGTTCCGCCTGCGGAACCTGTCCGATCCCAAGATTCTCGGCGTGCTCAAGGCGGCGGCGGATTGGTTTGGCTGGAAGCCCGCTGCGTCTCCGAGCAAGCGGGGCTATGGCGTCGCCTGCGGCCAGGATGCCGGCGCCTTCGTGGCCGCCATCGCGGAGATCGAAGTCGATGCCAAGACCGGCGGCGTCAAAGTCAAACGCGTCGTCTGCGCCCAGGACATGGGGCTGGTGGTCAATCCCGAAGGGGCGACGATCCAGATGGAAGGCTGCATCACGATGGGGCTGGGCTATTCGCTGACCGAAGAGGTTCATTTCAAAGGCGGCCAGGTGCTCGACACCAACTTCGACACCTACGAGCTGCCGCGCTTCTCCTGGCTGCCGAAGATGGAGACGGTTTTGATGCATTCGCAGGCCGCCCCTCAGGGCGGCGGCGAGCCGGCCATCATCCTGATGGGCGCCATCATCGCCAACGCCATCTTCGACGCCACCGGCGCCCGCCTGCTCCAATTGCCGATGACTCCCGACCGCGTCAAAGCCGCGATAGCGAAGATTTAGCGGACCACTCAGCGGGGTGCGCCCGTCCCCGGGCGCAGCGGGCCACGTTGGCCGGCTGACTTCGGACGTATCGGATGGCGCACTCCCAGCGCGTACGGATGTCAGCCGGCGTTCGGTGCCCGCTGCGCCCGGGGACGGGCGCACCCCACCACTCTGCGCGCCTCGCGGGCGACCATCCATTCTTCGCGGGTGTGGACAACCACAATCCGGGCCGGGGAATCCGGCGCGGCCACATCCGTGTCGGGAAGGGCGGCGCGATTGCGCTCGGCATCCAGCCGCAAACCCATGAACTCGAGGCCCTGGCAGGCCGCGGCGCGAAGGGCGGGAGAATTCTCTCCAATGCGGTCGGTAAAGACCAGGGCGTCCACGCCGCCCAGGCCGGCTGCCAGCGCGCCGATGGCGCCTCGCACACGGTCGGCAAACATCTCGAACGCCAGGCGGGCGCGCTCGTTCCCCGCAGCCGCCGCCTCCTCGATGCGCGCGAGGTCGGGCGAAACGCCGGAGATGCCCAGCAGGCCCGAGCGGTGGTTGAGCGCGTGATCGATCTGTTCTGCGGTCAACCCGCACTCGCGCTGCGCGTGCAGGATAATGCCCGGGTCGATCGACCCGCACCGGGTTCCCATCATCAAACCGTCGAGCGGGCTGAACCCCATGGTCGTGGCGGCGGCGACTCCGTCCCTGACGGCCGTCGCCGAACAACCGCCGCCCAGGTGACAGGAGATGAGGCGCAACGAAGCCAGCGGCCGGCCCAGCAGTTCGGCGGCCCGGCTGGCGCAATAGGCATGGCTTAGCCCGTGAAAGCCGTAGCGGCGAATGCCCCAGTCCCGGTGCCATTCGTAAGGCAAAGGAAACATGAAGACCTTGGGAGGCAGTTGCGCGTAAAACGCCGTGTCAAAAACCGCCACCTGGGGCACGCCCGGCAGGACGGCTTCAACCGTTTCGACAACCTTCAGCGCAGGCGGGTTGTGCAACGGGGCTAATCGGCTGAGCTTGGCCAAGGCCATCTTGACCTTCTGGTCAATGCGCATGCTCTCGCGGAACTCGGCGCCGCCGTGAACCAGCCGGTGTCCGACCACGGCAATGCCATCCGCCCCGATGCCGGCGGCTTCAAGAACCGATTCAATGGCGCGCGCGGCCGCAATGCTTTCGTCCGGGACCTGCACCTGGGAGCGGCTGGTTTTGCCGTTGGCCAGAAGGGTGAGCTGGGCGCGCTGCCGGTTGCCATCGGCCCAATCGATGTCTCCCGACACCATCGGCTCCGGCGCCGTGTCGAACAACGCGAACTTGAGGCTGCTGGAGCCGGCGTTAAGGGCCAGGGCATTCATTCTTCACACGCTCTCACGCTCTCACGCTTTTACGCTCGTACGCCCGCCTCACCGCGCCTCGATCTTCGCCTCGGCGGTCTTGATACCGTCCGCGCTTGCGTGCACGACGATCTTCCCGGGCCGGCCCGTCGACCGCACCACGGCCAGGCAGAGTCCGTTAAAGGCGCTATGGGTTGGGGACTGGAACGGCTCGAAGCTGGTGGGGTCGCCGTTGTCGGTTGCGATAATTTCAGCGGGGCCGGCGATATCGAACGAGATTTTGTTTTTTGCGCGCGGCGCCAGCCGGCCGGCGCTGTCGGCGACACGGACCGTGATATAGGAGAGGTCCTGGCCGTCGGCGTTGATGGCAGTGCGGTCGGCAGCGATCAGTAGTTTCTTGGGCGAACCGGCAGTGGCTACGGAATCCCGAGCCCAGAAGAGGCCGTTCTTGTAGGCGATGACGCTCAGCTCGCCCGGGTGATAGATGACATTGTCCCAGCGGAGACGGTAATCGTAGGGACCGCGTTTTTGCCGGCCGAGCGATTTGCCGTTGAGGAACAGCTCGGCTTCGTCGCCGGAGGTATAGACGAAGACGGGGGTGATTTGGCCAACGCGTTCAGGCCAGGTCCAATGGGGCAGGATATGCGCCATAGCCACTTTGGAGCGCCAGCGGGCTTGGTAAAGGTAGAAGCGATCTTTCTTGAACCCGGCGAGGTCGATGATTCCGAAATAGGAGCTGCGCGAAGGGACGTGGATCTTGCCCAGCCGTCTCAATTCCTCGGCCATCTGCGCCCGTAGGGCGGGGTCGGTGAAGTTGGGCAAAGTGCTGGTGTCGGAGCCGTAGGGAGTTGGCTCGCCGAGGTAATCGAAACCGGTCCAGACGAACTCGCCGGCGACGAACGGGCATTCGTCCTGGCCATGGAACTCGACATCGGGGATGGTGGCCCAGGGCGGGGCGCAAAGGTCGTAGGAGCTGACCTGGAAATTGGCGCGGCCCTGCGATTTATCTTTCATGACCGGGAAGAAGTATTCGCCGCGAGAGCTGATGCAGGAAGCGGTTTCGCTGCCGAAAAGCGGCTGGTCGGCATGGGCCTGGCGGAACTTGCCGTACTCGAATGGCTTGTAGTTGTAGCCGAAGACATCGAGCTGGTTTTGGAATCCGTTATAGCCGGACTTGGTCTCGTTGCAGGCTGACGTGACAGGCCGCGTCAGATCTTCGCTGCGGACGATGCCGGCAAGCTCGGCGGCGAGCTTCAGGCCGTTGGGCGCGGTCTGTTCGGGAATTTCGTTGCCGATGCTCCAGAGGATGACGCACGGATGGTTGCGGTCGCGCCGGACCAAGGCGCGAAGATCTTTTTCGTGCCAGTCCGCGAAGAGCCGGTGGTAATCGTTCTTGGTCTTGCCCCGCAGCCAGCAATCGAAGGCCTCGTCCATGACCACAAAGCCCATACGGTCGCAGAGGTCCAGCAGCTCGGGCGCGGGCGGGTTATGGCTGGTGCGGATGGCGTTGCAGCCCATCTCGCGCAGGAGTTCAAGCTGGCGTTCCAGCGCGCGCGTGTTGATGGCCGCGCCCAGCGCACCCAGGTCGTGATGATCGCACACGCCGTTGAGCTCGACCTGGTACCCATTCAGGACAAAGCCATGGTCGGAGGTGAACTGAAGGGAGCGAATGCCAAAGGGAGTTTCGTACTTATCAACGATTCGGCCGTCCTGTTCCACGGTGGTGACGGCGACATAGCGCCGCGGATCTTCCAGGAACCAGAGGCTCGGGTTGGCGATGCGTGCCGTCGCGCTGGCGGAGCTCGTGGCGCCTGTGTCAATATTGAGCGCGACCGGCGGCATCGCAACCACGGGCCGGCCCACCGGCTCGCCGCGGCTGTTGGCCGGGTAAATCTCCGTCCGAAGATTGACCTCAGCCTCGACCGCCGAGTGGTTCTCGACGGCGACCTGGAGGTTCACGGTTGCGGATTGCGGGCTGACCTGGGGCGTGGTCACATACGTGCCCCAATGGGCGATGTGGATGGGAGAAGTCTTCACCAGCCAAACATTGCGGTAGATGCCGCCGCCGGGATACCAGCGCGATGAATTGGGCGGGTTATCGAGGCGGATGGCCAGCAGGTTTTCAGCTCCGGCTTTGATATAGGGGGTTAAATCGAGCCGCCACGAGGCATAGCCATAAGGCCAGCCGCCGACGAATTGGCCGTTGAGCCAGACGCTGGCGTAAGCCATGGCGCCGTCCACATCGAGATAGATTTGCCTGCCCTGGTCGCCGGCCGGGACTTCAAAATGCTTCCGGTACCAGACCGCTCCCCACCAGGGAAGCTTGCCGGTGTCGCCCGGGAACTCCTGCTTGAAGGGGCCTTCAATGCCGAAGTCATGCGGCAAGTCCAGCTTGCGCCAGGCCGAATCATCGAATCCCGGCTGGGTGTAGGCCACGCTGGCGCCGGGATTGCCCTCGGGCTTGGGCGCGGGCGGATTGGTGCTCAGCTCCGACCCGGTAGCGGCCAGCCACGGTTTGAGGGTGGCATAGTCGAGGCCATTGGTGACACCGGCCGGATCGCCTTTGGCAAAATACCAGCCGGCATTGAAGGAAAGGCGCTCCCGCAATGGGGCGCCGGCCGGAGCGGGCGCGGCCGCCAACGGATGAATGCCGGCGAGCAGGCCCGTCAGCATCAGGGCTTTGAGATTCGAGACGAGTTTGGTCCGCGATGTGGTGGTTATCATAAACCTGCGATCACCATAATGATTTGGCGGCTCCAGGGTCAAGCAAGCGGTCGCGCTTCACGTTTCACGTTTTAACGTTCCACGCCTCCCGTCACCATCGCCGTCGCCCGCCTGACCAGTTGGAGCGCCGTGCCCCACGGGTCGCGCAACATCACCAGATCATCGCCGGCCGGTGAAGTGATCATATCTTCGACCACCTTTGCGCCGGCTTTGACCAGGCGGTCCCGGTCTGCCGCCGGGGCCGTGGAGCTGAAGGCCAGGTGCATCAACAAGGGGTCCATTGCCGCGTAGTCCGGCACGGCCACCTGTGGGTTGCGATAGATCTCGATCATCACCGACCCGGCGCTATCGAGGATAAACCGCGCGTGCGACGGCTCCCCGCCTTTCCTGGCCACGGTGCAGCCCAGATGCTTCACATACCAGTCAGCCATCGCCACTGGCTCCGCTACCTGCAAGGCAAAATGCTCTACTTTCATACCGCCCTCATTCTGCGCAAAGCCGTCCCCAGCGCCAGCAGGTTTTTTGGGTGTGCAAGGGGAGTTCCTGAATGAATCGTCGATTGACAAACCGACCGATCCCGTTACGATTGCCCCCAGGACGATTGAGAATGGAAACCATGAAAGCAAAAACCCTCTCCGTGGTGTTGACCTTTACGGCCGCCCTGGCCTGGCAAGCCCCCGCGCAAACCTACGACACGAACAATGAAGTGGTTCAGACGTTCGCCGGGTATGGCATCCCCGGCTACGTGGATGGGCAGGGCCAGCTCACGGCGTTTTCCGCTCCCTCCCAAATCGTCGCCGACACCGCCAGCAATCTGTATGTCTGGGACAGCGGCAACGCCCGGATACGAAAAATCACGCCGACGGGAGCGGTCACAACGTTTGCCGGTGGTGGAAGTTCTTTTGACGGTTATGGGACCAACGTTTCGCTGGCCTGGGGTTCGAGTGGCGCGCTGGTGATCGACCACGCGAACACCCTGTGGCTGGTGCTGGCGCCGGATAGCTACTCTGGCTCGACCTATCTGCTGACCATCGGCACGAACGGTTATGTCTCTATCGCCAACGGCGGCTTGACCAATCTCGGCACCGGCAGCGGCCTCTGCTTTGATTCGGCGAACAACCTCTATTACTCCGGGGGAAATCGAATCTACCGTTACAACCCCGCCACCGGTGTGGTGCAAGCGATCGCCGGCAGCGGGATCGCAGGCAACTTCGACGGGACCGGGACGCAGTTTTCGGCGTTCAACTATCCCGGCGCGCTGGCGTGCGACCAGGCGGATAATCTTTACGTTTGGGATGCGGGAAACTCCACCATCCGCCGAGTGGACCCCAGCCAAAACGTGACCACCGTCGCCGGGAGCAGTGGCTATTATTATAATTCAACCGCGGATGGTGTGGGGACCAACGCCACTTTTTCCAGCATCGACACCATGTTTTTCGACAACCAGGGAAACCTCTACTTGGTGTGCGGCAGTTCCGTGCGCCGAATGAACGCGCAAGCCAGCGTGGTGACATTGGCAGGAAGCTTTGACCAAAATTCCTTCGCCAACGGCCCCGGCTATCTCGCGCGGTTTGACGGCGCGGCGGGCGGCTGTCTTTCGCAAGGTATGATCTTTGTCGCGGACGCCGGCAACAACCGGATTCGGAACATCGCCTTCAACCCGCAGTCGCAGGTGGTGTCACCATCCAGCCTGCAACTGAATACCTATCCCGGGCTTCAAATCAGCGGCACGGTGGGCCGCACGTATCAAATCCAGTCATCACCCGATATGAATTCCTGGAACCCGCTGGCAACGGTGCTGCTCACCACCAGCCCTTACCTTTGGATCGATCAGAACCCGGTGAGTGGAAACAAATTCTACCGCGCCTTGATGCTGCCCTGACCAGCGGGTTCCTCTGAATCCTTGGCTTAGTCATTGCCCCCCTCTTTTTCGCCGCTCTTTCTGGCCGTTTTGGGCGGTTCGGGCAACTCCAAACTCTCTAAGCAATTGTAATGGACCCTAACGGCCGTTCGGGCAAGAGTGGGGCTGAGATCCGATATTCTTAGATTGATCGCACTTTGAGAAACGCCATAATCCGGCCATGCGAAGTCAAAGCACCAGCGCGAGGTTCCGCAGGCAACGCGAGTTTTCCCGGACCCGGCGCGGGTTGCGCGGGAAACGGGCACGAATCAGTTAACAATCCAACTCACTCTATTTATGACCGCACGCGGCAAATTCGTTCTGACTATCCTGTTACTTGGCGTTGTGGGTTTCGGGGTTTGGCGGTGGTGGGAAAAGATCCGGCCGGCCTCGATCACGAAACCGCCCACGGTGGCCGGCACGGCCCCTGGGCCGATCAATCTGGGTTCGGCCCAGGCGGTGACTCCCGCTCCGGCGGCCTCCAGCGTCGTCTCCGCGCCGGAGCTGGTCGACACGTTGACCGAGACCCCGAAGCTGCCGCAGGCGATGGCTTACCAGCCCAAGAACAACACGATCGACGTTGAGCTGAGCGAGTATGCCGGCTACGCGGGATTCATCGCCGCCAACGGCGGCTTGGCCCCGACCGAGGATTCGGTCTTCTTCAAGAACTACGGCTTCAAGGTGGCCATCCGGCTCAGCGAAGAAGATAGCTGGCCGGCGCTCAACACGGGCAAGATGGCCGCCTCGGCTACCACGGCGGACGAGCTGCCGGTTTACGGGCGGCCGTTTCAAATCATCGTGCCCGCCCAGATTGGTTTTTCGCGCGGGGCGGACGGGGTCGTGGTGCGCAGCGAGATCAAGCGCATCAACACGCTCAAGGGAAAGATCCTTGCCACGTCGCAATTCACCGAGGCGGACTTTTTCATTCGCTACCTGGCCCAGGAAGCCGGCCTGGGAGTCAACATGCTGCCCGACCTGAAGACCTCGCCCGATCCCGACAAGCTCAACCTGATCTACTGCAAAGACACTTTTGCGGCGGGAGACCTGTTCCTGCGCGAGATCAAAGAGGGCGGCAACGTGCTGGCCGGGTGCGTGACCTGGGACCCCAAAATCACCGAGGTGGCCGATGGCAGCGGCGGCCGGGCCCATGTGCTGATTACCAGCAAGAACCTGCTGGTGATTGCCGATATTCTCATTGTCAACAAAGGCTTTGCCGAGCAGAACCCGAAGATAGTCGCGGGGCTGGTCGGCGGGTTGATCGAGGGCAACCGCATGGTGAGCGACAATCCGCAATCCTGCTATGATGTCATCGGCAAAGCCTTCAAGTGGGACCGGGCCAAAACGGAGCAGAATCTGGCCAAAGTCCATCTCTCGAACCTGCCGGAGAACCTGGCGTTCTTCTCCGAATCGATCGAATCGGCCGGCAGCTTTGGAGGCATTTACCAGTCGGCCGTGCTGGCCTATGGCAACCAGCTCATCAAGGAGCCGGTGGACAGCGACCATTTCGCCGACACGCAATATCTCAAGGCGATCGATAAGTCCGGCGTTTACAAGGACCAGCGGATTGCCATCGCGCCGATTCACAGCGGGGGCGCCGGGCCGGTGGAAACCGATCCGCTGCTGAGCAAAGACATCCGGTTTCTCTTCGCCCCCAACTCCGCCAACCTGGACCTGACCAACCCGGACAATGTCCACAATCTCGAGGCGTTAAAACGGCTATTGCAAATCAGCCCGGGATCCACCATTCTCCTGCGCGGTCACGTCGACAACTCGCTGGTGGATCAATTTCGCCGGCAGGGTGGCGACGCCTTCGTTCGGGAAATGTCGCTCAAAGCTGTAGATTTCAGCAAGCAGCGCGCGAACGAAATCAAACGGTTGCTCATTGAGAAGTACAACGCTGATCCGAAGCGCCTCGATACCGTCGGCCGCGGCTGGGAAGAGCCGATGAGCACGAATAACGAGCAGAACCGCCGGGTGGAAGCCCAGTGGTTTACGCTTGAATAAAGGCGCGGCTTCAGCGTCAGTACCTTTGCTTTTCGGGCGATTCGTTTGCTTCCCGCCAGGGGCGAGGAAGTCTTTTGTGAGCAGAAACCAATACAGGAATCTTATGAGACTGAATAAACTAAACTGGGCCCTCGCGATTGCGGGAGCTGTGGCTATCCCCACGCTCGCGCGCGCTGAGGAGCAAAAACTACCATCCGTACTAACCTCCGTCGCCTCTACCACGCTGAGCGGCTATGTCGATACATCCGCGCAGTGGAACTTCGGTACCGGCAACGCCAACAACCCGCCTTATTCCTTTGGCGGGGCAAGCAAGGCCGATGGGTTCAACCTGAACGTGGTCGATTTGGCCCTCGACCATCCCATCGACGAATCCCCCTGGGCCGCCGGCTACCACGTCGAGCTCTGGATGGGGCCGGATGCCGACTCCCTCGGCACTCAGTCCTTCTTCAACAACAATGTGAAGGCAAGCGCCGGCGACTTCGCCGTCCGCCAGGCTTACATCATGTTGCACGCCCCCATCGGCAACGGCCTGGACTTCAAGGTCGGCGTGTTCGATTCCATCATCGGCTACGAGGGATTCAGCTCCCCCAGCAACCCGAACTACACTCGCTCCTATGGATTCACCATCGAACCGAGCCAGCACGTCGGCGTGCTGAGCACGTATAAATTCACCGATTCATTCTCCGCTTCTGTGGGCGTGGCCGATACCTATGGCCCCGCCATTAACGGCCGCGCTGATGCCGAATCCGTCAAGACCTACATGGGCTTGCTCACCTTAACCTGCCCGACCAATTGCGGCTTCCTCGCGGGCTCGACGTTTTCGGCCGGCGTCGTCGATGGCACCAGCACCGAGAGCGGCGGCGTTCTCGGGAATGACCTCACCAGCGTGTATGTCGGCGGCACGATCAACACCCCGATCACCGCGCTTAAGTTCGGCGGATCCCTCGATTGGCTCGACATCCATAATGCCGTTCCGGGCAACGATGGCAACATCTGGGTGTTCGGCGTTTATGGTTCTTATCAGGCCACCGAAAAGCTCGGCTTCTATCTCCGCGGCGAGCACGTGAATATGGACGGCGAGGCCAATGCGGGCAATTTTGCGCCGCTCGCCATACCCAGCCCCAACGACCTGGAAGAAATTACGTTCACCGCCCAATACGATCTGTGGAAGAACGTCCTGAGCCGGGTTGAGTTCCGATGGGATCACGCCGAGCACGGCGATGCCTTCGGAGGTACCGTGACAGGCACCCCCACTCGCGAGAACGCGTTCATGCTCGCGGCCAACGTCATCTACAAGTTCTAAGCCAGAGCTTCTTTAGCTTGGCCGGCCGCCGAGGCTCCCTCGGCGGCCGTTTTTTTACGTCCTGAGGGGTCTAGCCAAACCCTGAATACAACCAAAGAGTTATGCGTCCATTGTCAGTCCATTTAAGAGCTTTTGCGGCTTGCTACTGGGTGCGGCGTACTTAAAGTGGTCCAATGAAAAGAATCGGGTTATGGCTGAGTCTCGTGTTGGCTTCGCTCGTGCCGGCGGCGGCACAGGTGACGGTTGAAGTGTCGCAGGGGCAGGATCAATTTCTGCCGGGGGAGGCATTGCGCACTGTGGTGCGGGTCATTAATCGTTCCGGCCAGTCCCTTTCTCTCGGCGCCGAGGACAATTGGCTGACCTTCTCGGTGGAGAACCGGGACGGAGGCGTGGTGCCCAAGGTCAGCGAAGTGCCTGTGACCGGGGCCTTTGTTCTGCCCTCCTCCAAAACGGCGGTCAAACGGGTCGATCTGGCCCCTTATTTCTCCTTCGGCCAGGCCGGCCGCTACCAGGTGACCGCCACCGTGCGGATTCCTACTTGGAGCAACGAGGTCACCAGCGACCCGAGATACTTTGATATTGTGGGAGGAACCCAACTCTGGGAGCAGGATTTTGGGGTGCCCCCCACCAATGGCGCGCCGCAGGGGACGCCCGAGGTCAGGCGTTATATCCTTCAGCAGGCCAACTACCTCAAGGGCCAGCTCCGGCTCTACCTGCGCGTGATGGCCGCTTCGGGTAGGCCGGTGCGGGTGGTGCCCATCGGCCCGATGTTTTCCGTCAGCCGGCCCCAGCCGCGCGTTGATTCCCTCAGCAATCTGCACGTGCTTTACCAAAACGGCGCCAGCTCCTACAGCTACACCGTGTTCAATCCCGATGGCAAATTGCTCACCCGCCAGACTTACGACTACGTCGATTTACACCCGCGCCTTAACGTCGATGAAGAAGGCAAGGTCGTGGTCGCCGGCGGCGTCAGGCGCGAGACGGCGAGCGATTACCCGCCTTCGCCGGCTCCCGCTTCCGCCGAAACCGCTTCCCCAAACCCCTCTGCCGAAACCGATGCCAAGCCTGCCAGCCCTCCCGATGACGCCACGACGGCCAAACCCTGAACTTTGCTGTTCCCGACCGGTCGGCGGGCCGCCGCAGCGTTGCCCGGTTGGAAGGCGCTTCGGCGCCGCTCGAGGCTGGTTCCTGTGGCTCCTGGTGGTGCTCCTGCCGGCCATGGCCACGGCCCAGACGGTGGTGCTGCATATGAAAAACGGCGACCGGCTTGCGGGAACCTTGGTATCGGAAGATACCAACCGCGTGGTCATCACCACTCCCTGGATCAAGGAATTGGCGGTTCCGGTGGGGCAGATCGAGCGCCGCGAAACGTTCACGGCGCAGACCGAGACCAATCTCGCGCCCGCCACGCCGCTGGCAGGGCCGAAGCCAACCAACGCCCTGCCCCTGAACCCCGCCTCGCCGATCGCCGTGGCTGGCGTGCCTCCTCCCTCCACCAACAAGCCGCCCAAGCGCTGGAGCGGTGAGGCGCGCATCGGCGCCGACTTTCTCTACGGCGCCAACTCGCAGCAGATTTATAGCGGCAGGCTCAAACTCGCTTACCAGCGGCCTTACGCCTCCGACCCCAAGGAGTTCTTCCGCGACACGTTTGATTTGACCGCCGACTACGGCTGGACCAAGTCGACCCCCACGTCCGGCGGCACCACCACCAACAGCTCCACCGGCGCCACCAACACCTCGTCCGGCAGCAGCAGCGTGCTGTCGGCCAACCGCGTCGATGGCAACGACAAGGTTGAAGTCGATATCGGAAAAAGATGGTACCTGTACTCCATCGCCGGCGCCGGCTATGATGAGGTTCTGAAAATCAATTTCCGCGACCAAATCGGCCCGGGCCTGGGCTATCGAATATCCCGGGACACCAATTTCGTGGTCAACGCCGAAATGGGCTTCGACTACGAGGAGGAATATCGAACGGATCAGCCAAACGTCCATGACTTCTATTACCGCGTGGCCGAAAACATCGCTTGGAAAGTCAACAAGAAGCTGACCTATACCGAAAAATTCGAATATCTCCCCCAGTTCCCCTCCTACAACTACCGGTTCCGGTTTGAATCGACGCTGAGCTACGCCCTGTGGCAGAATATCACTCTCAACCTGACGGCGCTGGACCTCTATAACACCCAGCCGGCATTGGGTGTCCCGGAGAACGACCTCCAGATCCGTTCCTTGCTGGGACTGAAGTTTTAGCTCGAATCACGGCTGGCCTTCCGCCGGTTTCCGGGGAATATTACCCCGGATTTCAGCAGCGTAAGCGAGACTCGGTTAACTATGCCCGGCCAACCATTACTCGATACCAGCCAGAAGGCGCGCCAAATCAACCACGACGCCAGGCGCTACGGCACGTTTGCCGAGATTGGCGCCGGGCAGGAAGTGGCGCGCTGGTTCTTTCGCGTGGGCGCCGCCGCCCACACCGTGGCCAAAACCATTTCGGCCTACGATATGGCCGTCAGCGACGCCATCTACGGGCCGACCGAGCATTATGTGAGCCGGGGGCGGCTCAAATCGATGCTCGAGTATGAGTATGATTTGCTGCTGGAACGCCTGGACCAAAAGCGCGGCGGCAAGAGCGCCTTTTTCGTCTTTGCCAACACGGTTACCACCCGCAAAGAGGCCGGCCATGGCTGGCTGGGGATTCGGTTCCAGGCCGAGCCCGGGGCTGATCCTTCCGAGATATACATTCACGTGCGAATGCTGGACAGGGAAACGGTCCGCCAGCAGGAGGCCCTCGGCGTCATCGGAGTCAATCTCGTCCACGGCACCTTCTACCTGCATCGCCAGCCCGACGCGCTGATCCGCTCGCTGCTCGACAGCCTCACCTGGGAGCGGGTGGAGGTCGATATGATCCGCTTTGCGGGGCCGGCCTTTGCGGGAGTCGACAACCGGCTGATGGCCCTGCAACTGGTCCGCGAAGGGCTGACCGAGGCCGCCATGTTCACCGCCGAAGGCGAGGCGGTCCAATGGGCTGAGGTTCTTTACAACAAGCCGGTGCTGGTGCACCGCGGCAGCTTTCGACCCGTCACCCGCGCCGCCCTGGACGTGCTGGAGCGCGGGCTCGATCAATTCGTGCGGGAGCCGGATCTCAAAGGCGAGCCGCCGGTCGTGCTCATGGAGATGACCTTGCGGCACCTGACCATGGGCGAGGGCATCGACACCGCGGATTTCCTGGGCCGGGCCGACACCTTGAAAGCGCTGGGTAAGACGGTGCTGGTATCCAATTTCCGGCGGTTTCACCGTTTGGCATCCTATTTGTCCCGCTACACCCACCGGCCCCTTGGCCTGGCCCTCGGGGCCTCGAGCCTGAAGGAAATCTTCGACGAGAGCTTTTACAACGAAAGCGAAGGCGGCCTGCTGGGGGGCCTGGGCCAGCTATTCAAAAACCCCACGCGGTTGTATGTCTATCCACACCTGGACTTGGAGTCCGGGGCGCTGGTGACGGCCAAGACCTTTCCTGTCCCGCCGCGCCTGCAGCATCTCTACGCCCATCTGCTGGAGAATGGATTCATCCAGGACATCGGCAGCTTCAACCGCGAGCTGCTGCCCATCCGGCACCTGGAGGCGCTGGCCCGGCTCCAGGCCGGCGACCCAATCTGGGAACAATGGGTCCCGCCTAAACTCGTCGAGATCATTAAGCGCGAGCAGTTGTTCGGATATAAAGCAACCCGTCGCGAGCCGTAGGCCCGGCGACGCCGTCGCCCCCCCTATACCCTCGACCCTCCCCTACCTCGCGTATTGGCGGATGAAGGTCTGCCACCAGGCGGCCAAGGATTCGCCGGGGCGCAGCCAAACCTGGCGGTGCAGCCAGGACATCGTTTCGGCGTCCGAGAGCACCAGGAGCTGTTCGTTGGCTCTCAAGGCCTCGGGGCCTTCGGCCAGCAGTTTCTCGCCCAGAACACGCACGCGCGGCTGGCCGACGCCCATCGCGGCGAGGGAGTCCTGGTTCTCGGGGTTGATCCCCTTTTCGCGCAGGAGCGAGACATGGATGGCATTGACGTATGGGTCCAGCACGGCTTCGGCCAGGCCCGAGTTGGGGGCGGCGGGAACGGTTTCGCCCGCTTTTTCCAGCGCGGCCATGCGGGAAGCGACCGCCGCCAGCTCGGGCGGCGGGGAAAGCTCCTCCGGGGTGCGGAACAGGCCCGCGGCCCGGGCGCGCGCACCCCAACTGCCGCGGCTGGTGAAGACGCTTAGCGGGATGGACAGGATCATGCCGGCCACCACGGGCGCGAACCACCAGAAAGTGCGCGGATCAATCCACCACACCAACGCGCCCCAGCCCAGGCCAATCACCGTGTGCTGCCAATGCGCCTGAACCGCCGCCAGCCAGGCAATGCCGTCGGCAGTCCGCTTCTGCGGCCCCCACTGGACCCCAATGCCCAGGAGAATGGTGGCGACAAACTTGGAATGCCAGAGCATCTGGAGCGGGGCGTGGAGGGTGGAGAAAAAGGTTTCGGCAACGGCGCCCGCGGCGGCGTGGCGGAGGCCGCCGAAGGCGCGGCGGCGCGCGGGATGCAGCACCAGGTCGAGCAGGGCCAGGACCTTGGGCAGGAACAGCACCGTCATGCAAATCAGGAAGATGAGGAAGGCGTGCTCGGGGCCGTTGAGTGTCATGAACGGGGTGCGGCCGCGGACGGTGATTTCCGACAAGCCGGTGTGCATCTTGAAATAGAGCGTGGCGTTGAAGGTCAGCAGGAACAGGAGCCAGAGAGGGCTGGCGAGGTAGCCGAAGATGCCCAGGAGCAGGTGGATGCGGCTGATGCCCCGCAGCCCGCGCGCAAACAGCACGATGCCGTGCTGGAGGTTGCCCTGGCACCAGCGCCGGTCGCGCTGGGCGTTCTCGATGATCCCCTGCGGCGCCTCCTCGTAGCTGCCCTCCAGGTCGTAGGCAAACCAGACCTGCCAGTTCTCCTTGAGCAGCAGGGCCGCCTCCACGAAATCGTGGCTGAGGATCTGGCCGCCAAAGGGTTTGATCCCCGGCAGGTGCGGCAGGTCGCAGCATTGCATGAAGGGCTCGCTGCGGATAATGGCGTTGTGGCCCCAGTAATTGCCGAAGCCTTCCGTCCAGAAATTCAAGCCGGTGATAAAGATGGGCGCATAGAGCCGGTTGGCGAACTGCTGCATGCGGCCGAAGAGCGACTCGGCGTTGACCAGCGCCGGCACGGTCTGGATGAGGCCCACCTGCGGGTTGGCCTCCATCAGCTTTACCAGGTCCACCACCGTGTCCCCGCTCATCAGGCTGTCAGCGTCAAAGACGATGAAGTAGCGGTAGCGCCGGCCCCACGTGTTGAGAAAATCCCGGATGTTGCCGCTTTTTTTGCCCTCGTTATTGAACCGGTGCCGGTAATAGATGCGGCCCAGCGCGTCCAGGTCCCGAATCAACCCGAGCCAGCGCCGCTCTTCCTCGATCCATTTGTCCGGGTTGGTCGAATCGCTCAGAATGAAAAAGTCGAACCTCTCGATCTCGCCGGTTTTTTCCAGCGATTCGTACGCCGCCCGCAGGCCTTCATAGACCCGGGCGACCTGCTCGTTGTAGATGGGAAAGACGATGGCGGTGCTGGTGCCGGCGATGCTGCGGGAGCGGTAATCGTTCAGATGGGTGATGCCCCGTGGGTCGCCCATGATGCGCAGCACGAACCCGCACACGGCATGCATCAAGCCGACCGCGGTCAGCAGGAACAGAATGATGAACAGCAGCAGCAGGATGGTGCTCGACGTATCCCAGCCGGTGCGCCAAAGCAGGTCGGCAAAGAGCAGCGACACCAGCCCCGTCAGCAACATCGTCTCCGAATAAAAGAAGAACACCCGCCAGCCCCGGTGAATGCGCGGCATCGGCCCGGCAACCAGCCCGGGAGTGGGCGCGGACTTGGACGGTTCGGTCGGAGGTTGAGGCATGGGCGAAAGGAGATCGGGATCCTGTGTCAGAACTTATGCGTGAGCAGGAAGACGGCTACGAGGACCAGGGCAAAGAGCACCCAGATGGCGATCATCCTGGCGTAGGGCAGGCGGCTGATAGCGGTGAGGGTGGTCAGCGGCTCGAGCAGGTCGAGCGGGCGGGGAGCCATCTTCGAGAGTTGAAAATCCGGGCCGGCGCGCAAGTAAGTCTCGCGCATGCGGTTGACGAATTCCTCGGGCCAGGGGCCGGGCTGGAGGAACTGGTCCTGCCATTTGCCCGGCATGTCGGCCAGCAGCAACGCCAGGCGGCCGCGCGTCGAGAGCATGTGGTCGGCCCCGGTAGGCGGCTCTTGCAGAACCTGGCCGAACCACTCGGTGACGACGCGGTCCATCTCCTCGGCGGCGAGGTGGGCGGCGGGCCGCTCCGGCTCGGCCGGGGCTCGGCGCATCGCGCGGTTCAACACCTGGATGACCAACCGCCCCAGCAACACTTTGTTGCGGACGCGCAAGGCGTGGAAATAGCTCTCCACCTTCGAGTAGGCGGCATTCCATTCCTCGAGCGGCCGGCCGGCGATGCGGCCCGTAGCTTCAGGGACGGGCTCGCGGCCGCTTAAAGCGGACTCCAGCGGTAGGTCCATGTCTCGCTGACGACCTCCTCTCCTTTCTTGAGCGTGCACCGGAGATCGACGTCATCGGTGTTCCCCGGCTTGGGCTGCAGCCGGAGGATCACCCGCCAACTGTTCTCGATGCCATTGCGGAATACCTGGTTTTCGATGATGGCCGCGTTGGGGCTGCAACTGGCGATGGCCTGCGGCGGCGCGCTCTCCGGAATGGAAGAGAGCGCCGGCCCGCTGAAATCCACCACGAACTGGCGGCATTGCGGGTCACGCGGATCCACTCCCATGCGGGTGCTGATCACCCGGTTGGGCGACACGAGCTGATCCTTGTCCCGCGTCCAATACAGTGTGTAAGCGAAGCGCATGGGCTGCAAAGGCTGGGGTTTGACCTTGGGGTCCCAAAAGGCGACCACGTTGTCCAGGCCCTCGTAGCTGGTGCTCAGCTCTACCAAATTGATTTCGCCTTCACCCCAATAGCCCTGGGGCTCGACCCACACGCTGGGCACCTCGTTGTAGAGATTGAACAGGTCCTCGTAGTCCGCAAAGGCGCGGTCGCGCTGGCACAGGCCGAAGCCGCGGATGTTCTTGGTCGCGAAACGCTGGTGGCGCAACGAGGGCGGATTGTTCAGCGGACGCCAGAGGATCTCGCCATTGTCCATGTGGATCAGGAGCCCGTCGCTGTCATGGACGCCGCGCCGATAGTCGGGAAACCTGCGCTCCGAGGCATCGCTGAACCAGAACATGCTGGTCAGCGGGGCGATCCCCAGTGTCCGCAACGGCTTGCGATGCGGATCCGCCGCCAGAATATTGTTGGTCTCCCGGAAATAAAGGATCGCTTCGATCTCGGCCACCGTTGTGTCTCCGGGCTTGATCAGGAACGCATAGGCGCCGACACAACTGACCGAATCGAGAATGGCGTAGAGCCGCAGCTCGTCGTCTTCCTTCTGGGGCTTGCCCAGCCACCAATCGGTGAAGATAGGAAACTCCTCGGGCCGATCCGTTTCCCCGCAATCCAGCGCCAGGCCACGGGCGGACTCACCGTAACGCTGGCCTTTGCCCAGCAGCCGGAAATAGCTGGCCCCGAGAAAGGCGCCCAGCTCGTCCCACCGATCCTCCGCGTTCAACGGACACAACAGCCGGAATCCCGCGTAACCGGTATCCGCGGGAATCTGGTCCGCAATCCGCAGGCTGCGGTAATTGAAGAAGTCCTGCACGAACCGGATCGGCTGCACGTGGATCAGGGTGAACTCGTTGACCCGAATCGGCTCCTGGTAAAGGTAGCCGGGATGGAAAAACTCCACCCGGAACGGTAATTTGTCCGCCGCCCAAAGCGCGCGCTCATGACGAAACTCGATTTCGCGGTACTTGTCGTAGTCGAGCTTGTCGGCCTTCAGCACGTCGGGCAGATCGGCCCGAGGCGAATGAAACGGCTTGTGCGCCCGCTGCTCCGCCTTCTTGGCGACATAATCCAGCGTTACTTCCGCTCTCTCATACGCCCGACACGGGAGCGCCACAACCAGACTCAATAAAACCAAGCGACCCAATCGCCACATATCGTTCTGGTATATGAGCCAAAATGGGGGGGATTTGCAAGATCGACCGGGCGAATGATGCCAATGAGCGCACGATGACTGTGTTATATGTTGCTCATGCACAATGCCTTATATAATAACTGGGATTATCCCGGGTTTCAACTTCCTGAGCGCAAGCGTGTCAAGTGTCGTGGTTCGCGGGTCGTGGTTCGTGGGTATTCGCCCCTGGCACTTCACCCGTATTAAAAAGCAGTTCGCCGGGTTGCGCTTCTGGCCGGGAGGCTTAGGTTTTTAAACTAGGAAAGCAGGCGCAGCAGTATGAAGGCGCGGAGTTGTAATTGTAATATAGGAGCCAGGGTTTCAGCAGTCGGTTTGGCAGTGGTGATTTGTATCCTGACGGTAGCGGCAACAGGAGAGCAGGTCTTTGGGGCGGTCTTAGCCCCTTCTACACCCGCCACAAATTCCCAACCCCCGTCATCCGCCTCCACCACCAACGCGCCGGGACTGTCCGGCGCCGTGGCCGAAGTTGTGCGGATGGCGCGGGCGGGGACGAATGAGAACCAGATTCTGACTTACATCCAGAACACGCCGGCGGCTTACGTGAACACGGCTCAGGAGGTTGTGACGCTGAGCAGCCTTGGCATCTCACCGCGCATCCTGACGGCTTTGCTGGAGCGTCGGCCGGCGCCGTCCGCGGAGAAAGGCCCTGGGGGACAGGGTGCGGAAGCGGCAGCCGAGGAAAGCCGGATTGCGGATTACAGCGCGTTCTACAACGGTCTGGCGCCTTACGGCAGCTGGCGGAATTTCCCGACGTACGGTTGGTGCTGGCAGCCGGTGGCGGCCACGGTCAACCCCGATTGGCGGCCCTATGCCAGCGATGGCCGCTGGGTTTGGTCTCAATCGGGCTGGTATTGGAGCTCGTATTATTCGTGGGGTGCGGTCCCGTTTCATTTCGGGCGCTGGTGGAAGCATCCGATCGATGGATGGTTCTGGCAGCCGGGGCATGTGTGGGGACCGGCGTGGGTGACCTGGCGCGAATCCCCCAACTACTGCGGCTGGGCGCCGCTGCCGCCGGGCGCGGATTTCGCGGTTGGACGAGGCTGGACTTTCCAGGGCCGTGGCGTGAACCGGCGGCTTGGTTTCGGGTTGCCAGCGTCAGCCTTTACGTTCGTGCCCATGGACCGGTTTAACGCCCCATCCCCTGGCGACTACGCATTGTCGCCCGAGCGCGCGCAGTGGGCCTTCAGTTGGAGCGAGGGCATTGATGGCTTTGTGCTGGGGCCAAACCGCCTGCCAATCAACCTCGGCATCGATCCGCGGCAGGTCGGAGCCGCGACGGGGAACCCGATGGAACCGATGGCGCTCGCCGATTTGGACGGAGGGGCTTCTCCGACGTCCGGTTCGGCTGGGGATATGGACGGGGACAACGATTCCGAGGCGGCCGACGGGACTGCCGGCCCAGGCTATTACGGGGGCAAGAGTCTGCTGTACTATTATCCGGCCTATGTTCCCGCAGGCGGCCGTTCTGGCACTCAATTGGCCTTCCAGAACACAACCTCATTCGGCCATGGCGGGTTTTCGGCTGGCGGAGGCAAATCTCTGGGTCTCTCGTCGCCAAGCCGGTCGAGCCAGAAAACCGTCACCTTTTCGACCGCGCCGTTTGCGCCGGTTGGATCGATCCAACCGGCCGCAGGAGCCGCTCCCTGGGGACCGGTCGGTTCGGTGGCGCCGACTCCAGGCGGCTCTCCCTTTGCGCCGGTCGGCTCAGTGGCAGTCAATTCGAGCGCGGGCTCTTGGGCTCCCGTTGGCTCCGTCCGGCCCGCAGCCGGGACCGCAGCCTGGGCACCTTCGGGTTCGACCCGCTCAGCAGCCGGGACCGCCTCAGCCTTCGGAGCTGCCGTTGGCCGCCGGTAGCAGGTAGTAGTAAGGCCGGCGTGCCTTACGCGTTACGTTTTACGTTTCACGTTCTAACGTTCCACGTTTCACGTTCCACGTTCCGCTTCCATCCTCTCAAACCTCCCGTACCTGAGCGCCAGCGACGGCAGCACCACGAGGTTCAGCAGTGTGGACGTGATCAGGCCGCCGAGAATGACCATGGCCATGGGCCCTTCGATCTCACGTCCCGCCTCGCCCGCGCCCAGGGCCAGCGGCAGGAGGCCCAGGGCGGTGACGGTGGCGGTCATCAGGATGGGCATCAAGCGCTCGGAGGCGCCGCGCATCATGGCATCGGGGCCCCACGACATTCCTTCTTCGTTCACCAGATGCTCGAAATGGGAGATCATCATGATCGAATTGCGAGTGGTGATGCCGAAGAGAGTGACGAAACCGACCAGCGATCCGATGGTGAGCGAGCTTTCGCCCGGGTGCAGGACATTGGCGAGCCAGACGGCCAGCACGCCGCCAACCAGGGCAAACGGCACGTTCACCAGCACGAGCAGCAGGTTGCGGACATTGTGGAACACGATGGTGAGCAACAGCAGGATGCCTACGGCGGCGATGGCCGAGTGGATCAGGAGCTCGCGCTGGGCTTGCTGCCTGGCCTGGGCCGCGCCGCTGAACACCGCATAGGAGCCGGCCGGAAAGGAGACCTTTGCCTCGACCTGCCGCCGGGCTTCCTCGACGAATGACGAGACATCGCGGCCGCTCGTAGCGCAGGTCACGGTCTGGCGACGGCGGGCCCCTTCGTGCAGGATCGACGGCCGGCCGCTGGTCGATTCAGTGTCCGCCAGCTCGCGCAGCGGCATCACCGCGCCCTGGGAGCTGGAGAGCAGCAGCGAGCCGATGGTCTCGGGGTCGCGCCGGCAGGACTCGTCGAGGATGACGGCGAGGTCAGAGGTCTGGTTTCCGCGATGGATCTGCGCCACCACGGCCCCCTGGCAGGAGGTCTCGATGGCTTCGAGGACTTCCACGGCGCGGAAACCGAATTGGGTCAAGCGCTCGGGCCGCAGATGGATGGCGACCCGCGGCGCGCCGGTCTGGGATTTCACCTGCACATCGGCGTGGCCGGGCACGCTCTTGAGCACCTGGGCCACCTCGCGGGCCTTGGCATCCAGCAGGTCGAGATCGTCGCCGAAAATGTTCACCACCACCGGGGCGGTTTCGCCGGCGATGGTCTCCCCGATCCGGTCGCCAAGAAAAGTCATTACCTCGAACTGGATGCCGGGGAATCGCTTCAGCACCCCGCGGATCTGATCGGCTATTCCCTCCTGATCCTCACCCGAAATTCCCGGGCGGAGTTCGACATGGAACTCGCAGCGGTTCGGTCCGAACGTATCCTCGCCCAGCTCGGCGCGGCCGACCTGTTGTGAGACCGTGGCGATATTGGTCAGGCTGAGGATGTCGCGCTCGATTTGGGCTCCCAGCTCGACCGTCACCGGCAGGGAGGTGCCGGGAGCGGCGGAGACGCCGAGGACAAAATGGCCTTCGCGAAAGTCAGGCAGGAACTCGCCGCCGAAGAAGGGGACGCGAGTGGCGGCGGCGAGGCAAATCACGGCCACGCACGCGATAATAACCCGGGGACGGCGGGCGACGAGGCCGAGCACGCGCCGATAGGCGGCTTTGAGCCAGCCTTGCAGGCGGGGATCTTCGGCCCTGCCCGGGCCGCGGTCAAAGAGGAGAAAGGCGAGGGCAGGGGTGAGCGTCAACGCCACGAGCAACGAGGCCAGGATCGCCAGGATGTAGCTCAAAGCCAGCGGTGCAAAAAAGCTGCCTTGCAGGCCGGTCAAGGTCAGAACCGGCAGGAAAATCAGGGCGACGATGAAGGTGGCATAGACCACCGCGCGCCGGACTTCCAGCGAGGCATCCAGGACCACGCTGAATGCCCCGCGGGGCTTGGGCAACAGCTTGTTTTCGCGGAGCCGGCGGAAGATGTTCTCCACGTCGATGATGGAGTCATCGACGACTTCCCCCAGGGCGATCGCCAGCCCGCCCAGGGTGATCGTGTTGATGGTGATGCCGCATTTGTCCATCACGATGACCGCGGTGAGCAACGACATCGGGATGGCGAGGAGGGAGATGCAGGCGGTGCGCACGCTGCCGAGCAGGAGAAACAGAACGACCGCCACCAGGATGCCGCCCAGGATCAGTGAATGCTTCACATTGGTGAGGGCGGCCTCGATGAAGGTGGCGGGCCGATGCAGCCGCGGATAGAGCGTAATGCCTTCCTTGGCCAGGACCGGCTTCATTTCTCCCAGGGCCGCTTCGAGCCGTTTGGTCACGTCCATCGTGTTGGCACCGTATTGGCTCGACATAGTCATCAGCACGCCCCAGCGGCCTTGAATGACGGTGTCGCCAAATTTCGGCTCCGCCCCTTCCACCACGCGGGCGACGTCCTTGAGCCGGACACTGAACCCATTGGTATGGGCGACGACGACCTCGCCCAAGATATCCGGGGTAAGGGCCTGGCCTTCAGTCTGGAGGGTGATGCGCTGGTTGGCGGTCTCGATGAAGCCGGCGCCCATGACGCCGGTGGCGAGGCGCCCTGCCGCCAGCACATCCGAAAGGGTGAGATTGTAGGCAACCAGGCGGTCGGGCTGGACCTGAATTTGGAGCTGGCGCACCTCGCCGCCGAAGACGCTGCATTTGGCAACCCCCGGCACCGAGAGCAGGCGCGGCCTGAGAGTCCAATCGGCAAAGGTGCGCAACTGCATCGGCGTCATCTTGTCGGATACCATGCCGATCTTGAGCAAGTCCATGGTCGCCGAGGTCAGCGGCGTCATGCGGGGCGGCTTGACGCTGGTGGGCAATTCGGTTGCCGTTTCGGAAAGCTGCTCGGCCAGCATCTGGCGCGCGCGGAAGACGTCGGTGCCCTCCTTGAAGACGACCGTGATGACGGACAGGCCTTCGATGGATTCGGAGCGGAGCGATTCCATGCCGCCCAGGCCGTTGATGGCGGTTTCGAGCGGGAGAGTGACCAGCAATTCAACCTGCTCGGGCGCCAGGCCGGGGCATTCGCTCTGGATGGCCACCTGCGGCTGGACGAAATCCGGGAAGACATCCAGCTTGGCGTTGCTGGTGAGATAGAGCCCGTAACCGCACAGCACACAGGCCAGCGCGATGACCACGCGCCGATACTTGAGAGAGAATTGGACCAGGGAACGAAGCATGTTTTCTTAAACTGCCGATTTTACTCTTCCCCTCCCTGGCCCCTGGACTCGATGGAAAGCAATTGTTGGGCGCCCTTCGCCACCACTCTGTCCGAGGCGGTCACGCCCTTCGCGACGAACCAGCCCGCGGCGGTAGGATGGTCCAGCGGAATCTCCGTGCGCGTAAAGGCGTCGGCGTCTTTGCGGCTCTGGACGTAAACCCAACCGGCGCCTTCGGTCCGCACGACCGCTTCGCGCGGGACGACCACGCCGGACAGCGGGTCGCCTTGGGCCTGCAGATACCCGACCAGGGCTTCGCCGGGAGAGAGCCGCTGGGCATTGGAGCTGATCTGGAAGAAGAACCCGCGGCCTTGCATCTGCGGGTCAACGCCGGGGGCCGGGCCGAGGAACTCGCTGTCGCAAACCGCGCCGGCCAGCGTGACCATTCGGGCCGTGGCGGGGGCTTCCATCGCTTCACCCGCGGGGAGATCGATGCGCACCAGGACCGAATCCAGCGAGGCCAGGGATTGAATGAAAGCCGGCAGGTTCGTGCGGGCGGCGATGGCCTTGCCCCAGGACAGGGCAAAGCGATCCCTGGCGGCCTGGATGCTGAGCTGGTCGCGCAAGGCTGCGGCTTGGGCGGTCTGCATGGCGCGGGTGGAGGCGTTGCCCTGGGCCTCCAACATCGCCAGCCGGGCCAGCTCGTTGCTGGAGGCCGAATACGCCGCCTGGGCGGACGCCAGTTCGGTCATGAGCGCCGCCAACGGCGCCGGATCCACCACCCGGCCGTAGCCTTTCACCTCGGGGCTCAGTTGCGTGGCAGTGAGATTGGCAACCTGAATTTCCATCTCCCGCAACGCCTCGGCGCTGATCGCAATCACCGCATTGCCTTGGGGGTCGCGGGTGATTTTGGGTCCCTCGGCCTGCTCTGCCGCCGGCTTTTCCGCCGGCGCAACCTCGTCGTCACTGCCACGGGGTTTGATTGACAACCCCCCCTGGCACCGCAGCGTCCCGGCGCGTCGGGAGTCGGTTGTAGCTTCCAGTCTGGATGGGCCACGATATCGGAGTTGCCTGGGGATTCTCGAGCATTGGCCCGCTTCGGAGCCATGCAGGCCGGAGGCCTGCCAGAAGGTAGCCGGGGGTCGCAGCGTGGCGAAGACCCCCGGGCCGGGGTCCCTAATTTTCCCTCGACCCCGGAGGGGGTCGCAGATTTCTGGCATCCCTTCAGGATGCAGACAAACGTCCGATCGGCTACCGGGGGTCTTCGCTGCGCTGCGACCCCCGGCTACCCTCTGCCAACCCTTACGGGTTGGTTGGGAAGCAGAAAGCGTCTTCACGGGAATGGATTGGTCACTCGAAGTCCGTGGCAGCGCGCCGGAGGCGACGGAGATAACGATCAGGAAAAGGAGAGTGCGTTTCATCCGGAAAAGTGGCGAGACGCCGCTTCCACTTGTCATAACGCGCTGCAAAAGGAGATTAGGTTTCACGGGGTTGATTGGAAAATGGCTTGGGGGCGGATCAAGGGCCGCTGCACCGCGTCTTCGAGCGCGCGGGCGGCCTGGTGCAGCTTGGCCTGCTCATCGAGCTGGACCAGCTCGGCGGTGGAAAACTCCAGTTGCGCATTGAGCAGGTCCAGGCGCTCGACGGCGCCGGCTTTGAACTGCGCTTCGATCGCCGCCTTCCGTTTGGCTTGCGCCTCGGCGAGGGAACGGAGGGTTGCCGACCCGGCCTCGGTGGCGCGGAAAACCGCCACCGCGCGATCGATATCGGCCAGCACCTTGGTTTGGATCTCGAGGAACCGGGCCGCCGCTTCCTGCCGGCGCGCTTTGGCTTCGGCGATCGGGCCCTGGTTCTGATTGAGCACCGGCAGCTCCACCGTCAGTCCCAGCGACCATTTGCTGTCGCCCTGATCGAACTGATAGCCCGGTTCGAGGTGAACATCGGGGTATTGTTTGGCGATCTCCAATTGCAGCGCGGATTGCGATGCCGCGTATTCGGCAAGCGCTCCCAGGATGTCCGAGCGGCTGCGCAAGGCCATGCGGCGGACTTCCGCCGACGTCAGCTCCGCCACCGCCGCGGGGTCGCTGGCCAAATCGAAGGTGAGCTGGACCGGGTCCAGCGCGCGCATGGGAACGCCGATGGCGCCGGCGACGCGGGCGCGGGCATCGGCGCGCTGGCGCTGGGCGTCGGCCAGATCAAGCCGGGCCTTCTGGAAGGCGATGCGGAACGGGACGGCCTCGGATCCCGCCAGCGCCCCAACCTGGACCTGCTGGTCCAGGGCGGCGACGACTTGACCCTGCACCTCGAGCTGGGCCTGGAGCAAGGCCTCCCGCCGGGTGGCGGCGGCCAGGTCAATCAGGCTGGCGCGCAGGTCGCTGCGCACCTGCCAGGCGGCGGTGGCGATGTTCAGGCGCGCGGCTTCGGAAAGGTGCGCCGCCTCGGCGCGGCGGTAGCCGATTTTGCCCGCGGTCACGATCGGGATATCCACATAGCCGAGCGGTATCCAGGGGGAAGGCGTGAGCGTGGTGGTATCGTATCCGGGAGTGACGTTCAGGGTTGGGTTGGGGAGTTCGGCGGCGGTGACTTCGCCGCCCCGGGCGACCGCCCATTGGGCGCGCGCCACGTCGAGGCTCGGGTTATAGTAAAACGCGGCCGACGCCAGCATTTCGAAATCCCACGCCTCCGCCGGCCATGGCGAAATCGTGCGCTGGAGATTGCGCTCGAGGAAGACCTTGAGAGCGCCGTTGGTCAGCGAACGATCCTCGAGCTGTGCCGCCGCGCCCTCGGCCGAGAGCGGCCGCGGCTCAAACCGCGCGCATCCGGCCAACAGGAGGACGGCAAGCGAACAACAGACGGCGCTTTTCATTCAGGTTTGCGGCAACGGAATCAAGGAACCATTCTTATATGAATTCCCGCTGAAGGCCAGATGACAAAGTTGTCATATCCCTTCGGGAGGGTTGGCCTGCCTTCGCATGGCTCCCGCCTTCGCAATGGCTCCCGCCTTCGCTCTGATGCTTCGGCGCGGCAAGTCGGCGCGGCAGGGGGTCGAAGAGAGGGAGGAGAGTTTGTCCCCCCATCCGGCCGGTTTTCCGGACAAAGTCCGACGGATTTCGGCGTGCGTATAATGTTGAGGGCAAGGCATTTGAATTTGTCGGCTTTTCCGGACAAGCTGCGGTGGCCACGTGGTGCGTGAAACGTGAAACGTGAAGCGTGATGCGATGCGTGACCCGCCTTCGCTCGAATGCTCCGGCGCGGCGAGGCCGCAAACCTGCGCTGATTGGACGCTGATTCAAACGGAGAAGGCGTTAACAGGAGCGAACGAAGGTAACGAAGACCATCGTGCCCAGGAATTGTATTCATATGCGGAATCTTCCAACGGGCGCGTTCGGCTACTGCCTGCTCGCTGGACGCGCCGGTGGGCCGTAGCGCAGGTTTCCAAACCTGCTGTGTCGCGGGTTTCCAAACCCGCAGGCCGTAAGCACTCTCGTAGCCTGCCGACTTGGAAGTCGGCGATACAGCAGGTTTGGAAACCTGCGCTACGGTGGTACTGCCGGGATGCGCTGGATTGTCCGGCGAGTGGAAGGAATGGGACACGGGCAAGAGGGCAGGGCAAAGCGGCGGGACGCCGCTTCCACTTTGGTCCAGGCCGAACAGGAGGGCACGGAGGGTACAGAGGAGTTTGAGCAGCAGCTCTGTGACGGCAAAGTGTTTGGAGAGCCGGCGGAGGCTTCCTCCTCCGCCAAGCCTACGGAGGACAGGACGGCGTTTTGCGGTCGTCTGATCCATGGTTTCGGGATGGGCTTTATTGGTTGGCAAGAAAAAAATAATTTGGCGTTTATGCCGTCCTTAGGTTGGCACAGGTTGGCACAGGTTGGCGGGAAGTTGGCAAGATGCCAACCGACCGGGGATGGTGGAAAAGCGGGGTGAGGATTGGGGCAAGGCGACCTTTGCGCATTGCCTCGAGCGTGATGCGTGATGCGTGACCGGAAACGTGAAAACGTTAGAACGTGGTGCGCAAGGCGTGATGGGCCGCGGCAAGTCGGCGGGACAAGCTATGTCAATGGGGAATTGCACCGTTTTGAGGGTTGGAGATCGCAAGTGGTTGGGGGTCAATGAGTAGTAAATACCTCCTTTGAAAACAGCGCAGAAACGGCGCGGGAAAAGTGCAATTTGGGGATGACGTTGGCGTGAAACGTGAAACGTGAAACGTGAAAACTGGGTAAAAACTTCCGGTTGGCATTTGGGACGGGACGGGCGTGACCATGCGAAAGGCGCGAAGAGGCACGGAAAGACTTTGATCGCGGATAGCTGGGAAAGCGTTGGCCGGTCGCCAGGCCCGCTCTTGGGTTCCAGGACACATGGTTGGCGGGGGTTCATGGTCCGCGAAAAGTTTTTTGGTTACCGTAGGTTACCATTGGTGACTATTGGTGACCATTGGTGACCGGCCGGTTACCGGAACGGAGCGTGATGGCACGCTTGGCCGCGAGCTTGTAGAACCAAAGTCAACCAGGAATTTTACAGTTTCCGCGGGCATTTGTCGCAAGTGGTTGGGCGGCAACGGTCGGTGGTGTTAGCGCCGGCGCGAACGAGATACAAAACTGACGGTTTGGAAAGGGATCCATTTCCAGAACTAGCCGGTTTTACGGCGAGGCTCCGGGGTCAGAACCCTGGTTTTTCAGGGTGTTCCCCT
>Ga0181517_10000551_pt1 | contig 48882 bp, 37 predicted proteins | sample PEATcosm2014_Bin_31_FD_119748 | JGI IMG/M metagenome (GOLD analysis project Ga0181517, IMG submission 119748) | Peatland microbial communities from MTU Mesocosm Facility, Houghton, MI, USA - PEATcosm2014_Bin01_30_metaG | ecosystem: Environmental > Terrestrial > Soil > Wetlands > Peat | place... | reverse complement strand
CCTACCCGACACAGCAGGGCGGAGCCAACATTCCTGGGTTCAACGCCATGAACTCAGGTCGCACGCAGTTGGTTACGTTAGGCGACGTCAAGCCCTTCGGCGCGAATACCGTGAACGATATCCGCATCTCATTTGTCCGGGATGTCAACACCTTGGGAACGCCGGCAGGGCACGCCGGGACTTCTCTTGTCTCACAAGGATTCGTCACCCCGTCCGGCGAACCTAGCATTCTGCCGCAGCGCAGTTCGATTGAGGGCGTTGAGAACATTATCTTCAACAACTTCACGATGGGCAGCACGGTGGTTGGACTCACTCAGGCCGACAACACCTTCGAACTCCGCGATGGGTTTTCCCGAGTGATTGGAACTCACGCGCTAAAACTAGGCGGCGAAGCGATTTATGCCCAGGTAAATGTCGCGGCCGACGTACAATCCAACGGGCTGTTTCTTTTCACAGGCTCGGAGACAGGCATCGATTTCGCGGACTTCCTGCTTGGCATAGCCAGCCAGTATACGCAAGGCGACGCCCGGCCGTTTTATAACCGCAACCGCTATGGCGCGCTCTTTGCCCAAGATAGCTGGCGGGTCAGTCCACATGTGGCGCTCAATTATGGTCTACGGTGGGACGTCATCATGCCGTGGTACGAGAAATTCAACCAGATCCAAACAGTCGTGTTGGGTGAGCAATCAGTCGTGTATCCGACCGCGCCCAAAGGGATCGTGTTCCCGGGCGACCCTGGAATCTCGCGTTCGCTGGCCCCTCCACGGTGGAACAATCTTTCGCCGCGTTTTGGGCTGGCCTGGTTACCCCCGGCTGGCGATGGCCTGCTGGGTCGCTTGATCGGTCAGGACAAGACAAGCATCCGTCTCGGCTTCGGCAGGTTCTTTTCGGCGGTCGAGGGTGTCTCAATCGGCGTAATGGCGGGCGATCCTCCGTACGGTAGCACCTATAGCAGTCCTGCGCCGCCGCTCTTCTCCGATCCATTTGTGAATGCAGGGGACGGCACCGACAATGGCCAGCGGTTCCCGCTTCAACTGACACCGCTGGGCGCATCCTCAAGTAATCCCAATCCCAATGTGGACTGGTCGCAGTTCGAACCGATCACAGGCATGCCCGGCTACGACCGCAATGGCCGCAGCCCCTATGCGGAGCAATATAACCTTTCGATCCAGCGGCAATTTAACGCCACCACATTGGTGACCTTCGGTTATGTTGGAAGCCAGGCGCATCACCTGCTGGTGATGCTTCCCGCCAACCCCGGTGTTGCGTCAATCTGCCTCGCCATCGAAGGCTGTGGACCGTTCGAGGAAGATCTCTTCCACACGCGCCAGCCGTTCGATTCCAATTTCGCCGACATCACCTGGATGAGCACCATTGGAAACTCCAACTACAACGCGATGGAACTGAACCTTCGGCACCAAAGCAAACAGCTGGAGTTTCTGGCGGGATATACTTACGGCAAGTCGCTGGACACGGCCTCAAGCATCTCGGAACAGATCAATCCCTTCAATCACCGGGCCACCTACGCCATCTCGGCGTTCGACCTCCGCCACAATTTTGTCGCCAGCTATGACTATCATCTGCCGTTTGCGAGACTGTTCGCTACCAGCAATGAATTCACAACCGGCTGGAGTCTTTCGGGCATCACACGGATCTCGGGCGGGTTCCCCGTGACGTTGCACAATAACAGCGATCTCTCACTCATGGGCTTGCAGCGCAACGGCGTTAACAACACGTGGGGCATCGATACGCCCGACGTTAGCGCGGGCTCGCTGCACTTGAATGGAAACCCAAAGAACGGGCCCTATTTTGACACGTCGCGATTCAGCTTCCAGGCACTGGGCACGCCAGGATCCGCGAAGCCGCGCTTTTTCTACGGACCAGGCATGTTTAATTTCGATATGAGCCTGCAGAAAGATATTCGCCTATCGGAATCCAAGGCCGTGGAATTCCGCTTTGACGCGTTTAATCTTTTCAATCATCCGCAGTATTTCGGATCCGATAGTGTGGGCGGCAGCATCAGTAGCGACTCCTTCGGGAAGATCGTAGGAGCGATGAATCCGCGCCTGATGCAGGCGGCCTTGAAATTCAGCTTTTAGAGCGGCTCCACGATTCACGCGCCCTTTTTAGAGCGAAGCCAGGAAAGCTATACCCAAGCCGACTTCATTCAGGGTCGCCACTCGCTGGGGCTCGCGTCGACTTGAGGGTATGGGCTTCGAGGTACACCATTCCTGGAACCGCTGTAGCCCTTCGAAAGGTGGCTTTTCCTTGAGGAAAGAGCCACTCTAAGTCAGTGGTTCCTGGGGACAGCAATTGTGGAGCCGCTGTAGCTCAATGGAGTTGTAGGCCCAAACCGCCGAGGTTACGGCCAACTGGCGAAGGTTCTACACCGAGAAGAGTGATCCACGATGCGGCCTGAGATATAAATGAGTTTCATTGTTGATCGCAACACTTGAAGTCTTGATCAGTATTCGCGCACCTACCTGAAAGGAGTATCCGTCGATTGACGAATGCTCCTTTCAGGGAAGAAGACAAGGGTTATGTGTAGACTTTTTTGTCTGAGAACAAACTTTTCTTGCTTTGGTAGAAACAATTTTGTTGCCAGACAACAGCCGCCGAATCAAACTCACCGCTATTCCACTGTTACCGATTTTGCTAAATTGCGCGGCTGGTCCACATCGCAGCCACGGCGCACCGCAATGTAATACGCCAGCAGTTGCAGCGGCACAATCTCAATCAGCGGGCTCAGCAGCTCGGCCGCAGGCGGAACGAAAATCACGTGCTCCACCAGCGTGCCGATCGTGGTGTCGCCCTCGGTCGCAATTGCAATCACGCGGCCGGAGCGGGCGGTCACTTCCTGAATGTTCGAGAGCGTCTTCTCATAGCGCAGCTTCGACGCCGGATCGTGCTCGTCGCGGGTGGCAATCACCACCACCGGCAGAGACTCGTCGATCAGTGCGTTCGGTCCGTGCTTCATTTCGCCGGCCGGGTAGCCTTCGGCGTGGATGTAAGAAATTTCCTTCAGCTTCAGCGCGCCTTCGAGAGCAATCGGGAAGTGAATTCCCCGGCCCAGGTAAAGGAAGTCGCGCGCATTCGCAAACTCCTTCGCCAGCAGCTCGCATTGCGCCGAGCGACCCTTCAGAACTTCCTCGATCTTGCCCGGAACGCGGCTCAGCTCCTCGATCAACTCGACCGATTGCGCCGTATCGATTCTGCCTCGCAGTTTGCCCAGCTTCAGCGCCAGCAGGAACAGCGCGGTCAACTGGGCCGTGAAGGCTTTTGTCGAAGCCACGCCGATCTCCGGCCCGGCGTGCGTATAGATCGCGCCGTGCGCCTCGCGGGCCACCATGGCGTCTACCACGTTGCAGATGGCCACGGTCTTCGAGCCCAGGCTGATCATCTCGCGCTGCGCCGCCAGGGTGTCGGCCGTCTCGCCGGATTGCGTGATCAGAAGCCCCAGCGCATTGCGGTCGGGAATGGGATTGCGATAGCGGTACTCGCTGGCGTAATCCACGTCCACCGGAAGCCGGGCCAGCCGCTCGATCATGTATTTGCCGGCCTGGGCGGCGTGCCAGCTGGTGCCGCAGGCGGCAATGTTGATGCTCGATGCCGAGGCCAGCTCGTCGTCGTCGATCTTCATCTCGCCGAGAAACACCTTGCCAGAGTCCAGCGAAACCCGGCCCAGCGTGGTGTCGCGAATCGCCCGCGGCTGCTCCCAGATTTCCTTGAGCATGAAGTGCTTGTAGCCGCCTTTTTCCGCCTGAATCGGATCCCACTGGATGCGGGTCATGGCGCGCTGGATAGGATTGCCGTCAAAGTCGGTGAACTCGACGCCCGCGCGGGTCAGGATCGCCATGTCGCCGTCGGCCAGGAAGTAGATGTTGCGAGTGTGATGGAGAATGCCCGGTACGTCCGAGGCCACAAAGCACTCGCCTTCGCCCACCCCGATCACCACCGGCGGTCCGGAGCGCGCCACTACAATCTTGTCGGGTTCCGCGGCGGAAAGAATGCCCAGGGCGAAGGCTCCCGTCAGCCGCTTGACCGCGCGCCGCAGCGCCACTTCCAGCGTGACCGGCAGCCCGGCGGCATCGGCGTCCATCTGCACTTGTTCAATCAGGTGGGCGATGATCTCGGTGTCGGTTTCGGTGACAAACTTGTGCCCCTGGGCGGTGAGTTCCTGCTTCAGGGTGAGATAGTTTTCCACAATCCCGTTGTGCACCACCACAATGCGCCCGGTGCAGTCGCGATGCGGGTGCGCATTCTCTTCCGTGGGGCGGCCATGGGTTGCCCAGCGCGTGTGACCGATGCCGAACGTGCCGGTGAGCGGATGCTCGCGCAGCACCTCCTCCAGGTTGCCCAGCTTGCCGGGAGCACGACTCACCTGAAGCGTGGAACAGTCTGAACTTCCCACGGCGATCCCCGCCGAGTCATAGCCGCGGTATTCCAGCTTCCGCAGCCCCTCAATGATGACAGGCACTACTTTTTTGGGACCTATATACCCGACAATTCCGCACATGCCCCGATTCTATCCCACGTCTGGCCGGTGAATCCTATCAAGCTCCAGTGGATTGTTTCGCTTGCCTCTGGCCGGGAATGAGTTCTCCGGCCAGACTTTGTTCCCAAATTACTCTCAAGCCCTCTTCCAAAATGGGAAGCGAAGGCTGCAAGTGGGGGGCCGCTCCTCACGATGCGGCTTGCTTTTACCGATGATCCTACAGGATCAGCAGTTCGGTAATAGAGGTGAATTTGTGGTGCGCTTCTTTCATTCCATGTCGATTTCCTCAAAGATTTTGTCTACCTGTGTTGTATTGCTTGTCTTCAATTTTGCCTGCGGAATTGTTGCCCTGGTGACGATGGCGCGCACCGACCACTCGATCAGAGGGATTGTCAATCAAGAGGTGCCTGGCCTGATTTGGTCGGCCAAACTGAAGGCCGTCGCCAAAGACCAGAGGACTGCGATCCTGATCCACATGGCGCTCCAGGATCCAGCCATTCTGGACAAGGAGGAGAAACTTGTCGATTCCACCGACAAGGACCTCGCCAACGCCCGCGATATGTATCCGAAGGAGGATCCAGCCGACCGCGAAGCTCTTGAAAACATGGCCGTTGCGCAGGCCAATTTCATCGACGCCTGGCGCAAGCTGAGAGACCAAAGCCGAACGGGGGATAAAGCAGCCGCGTGGGCTATCTACAACACCGATTTGACGGCCGCAACCGTGGCTCGGCGCAAGATCGAAGATGAATTGACCGCCCGCGCCCTGGCGCGCAGTCAGCAGAACATGGCCCGCACGCTCTCCTATTCCGAGCGATCCAGCACCACGGTCTATGCCGTTCTGGGGGTATCTCTGCTCGTTGGCTTTGGTTTGTCGTTGAGCATGGTGAAGAGCATCCGGCGTTCCGTTGCCCCGCTGCAGCGGACGATTGAATCCCTCGGGGAAGGTGACCTGCGGGTGCGGGCCGAGATCGTCAGCGGAGATGAACTGGGCGTCATGGCGAAAGCGCTCAACGGCTCGCTGGAGCGAGTGGAAAGCACGATGAGGACCGTGCTGCAAAATGCAGTCGAATTGCGGGCTCAAGCGCTCGATCTGGATGAGCTGGGCAGACGCAGCGCACGCCAGAATCAGGACAACTCAGAGGACGTGATGCAAACGGCCACCGCCATTCGCCAGATGGCGGAGACCGTGCACGAAATCAGCGTAAACGCCGCGACGGCCTCAAAAAGCGCGATTCATGCGGAGGAATCGGCGCAATCCGGAGCTGAGGTGGTCGACCAGGTCTCCGCCAGCGTAACCGAAGTCTCCAATGGCACCGGGCACACCGCCAAGGCAATCGCGGAGTTGGCCACGCGCTCTTCCGAGGTTGGCAGCATTGTCGCGATCATCAACGAGATTGCGGGACAGACCAACCTTTTGGCACTGAACGCCGCCATTGAGGCAGCCCGCGCCGGGGAACAGGGCCGCGGATTCGCCGTGGTCGCCGGCGAGGTCCGGCGTCTTGCCGAACGCACCGCCCAGGCTACAAGTCAGATCACAGAAATGATTTCGGGCATCCAGAACGATACCGCGAGCGTAAAGGCGCGTGTGGAGGGGAGCAGTTCCTCGGTGGGGCGCAGTGTGACCGCCGCGGGAGTAGCCGCGGGATCGTTGCATGAGATTTTATCTGTGACCGGCGAGATGCAGTCTCAGGTCGGACAGATCGCCGCCGCCTGCACCGAACAAAGCGCCGCGGCGCAGGAGATTCGCGAGCGCCTCGACCGACTTGCCAACCGTGCTGAGTCCCAGGCCGAAATTGCGGAAGATACGGTCAGCCACATTCATGCCGTAAAAGAACACGCAATCCAGTTGGAGAATCTGATTCAAAGCTTCAAACTCACCGATCGGGGCTAGAGCGGTTCCACAATTCACGCACCCTTTTTGGGATCTTCGAAAGGTGGCATTCTCTTGAGGGAAAAGCCACCTAAGATCGGTGGTACCGGGGTGCGGCAATTGTGGAACCGCTGCAGGGGGTGTCGCCGGATCTTGAATGGTGGATGGAAGCTTAAGCCTCGACGGAGAATGTGTACTCTTCGATGATCGGGTTGGTGAGCACTTCTTTGGCGATGCGGTCAACTTCGGCGCGGGCGGCGTCGGCGGTGAGGCCGTCGGCCAGCGTCAGCACGAAATATTTCCCTTGCCGCACCGCGGCCACATCGGAGTAGCCCAGCTTGCGCAATGCGTTATGGATGGTCTGGCCCTGAGCGTCCAGGACCGAGGTCTTCAGTGTGACGTAGACATGCGCCTTCATGATCCTCGATTATAGTGGAACCAGCGGGTGACCGGTTGTCAGGCCAAAACCGCGGCTCGATTCGCCGCGCCAGATTCACCCCGCTTTGATTCCCCACCCCCCAAGTTTCAGCTGAGGAGAAATACAAGTAATGGTCAATTATCTGGAACTGCCGATTGGCGATCGTTCCCCGGAGGTCTTCCGAGCCGTCATCGAGATCCCCAAGGATGGAACCAACAAATTCGAATACGACAAGGAACTCCACGTCTTCAAGCTCGACCGTAATCTCCACTCCCCGGTTCACTATCCCGGCGATTACGGCTTCATCCCGTCCACTCTGAGCGACGATGGCGATCCGCTCGACGTCCTGGTGCTGGTACCTGGGCCGAGCTTCCCAGGTTGCGTCCACGAGGTGCGCCCGATTGGGTTGCTTGAAATGATGGACCAGGGCGTGCTCGACGAGAAGGTCCTCGCCGTTGGGAAGAACAATCCCCGTTTCGCAAACATTTGGAACTACACCGATATCTATCCCCACCTGCTGAAGGAAATCACCCACTTTTTCTCGATCTACAAGGATCTGGAAGGCAAGCGGGTGGAGGTGAAGGGCTGGCGCGACGCCTCGTATGCGCGCGATCGGGTGGTTTACGCTACCAAGCAGTTCAAGGACAACAAGATCCAAAAAGCTGCCGAGCAGTCCGCGCTGTAGAGTTCAGCCGTGCTTCAAGACAGAGACGGCCGCACCCCTCCGGAGGCGGCCGTCTCCATTTCAGTCCCTCGACGGCGATGCCGGCCCGCGGAGGATGAAACCGATTCCGGCTGTGCCGCTGCCAGCCTGGCAACTCGCGATGCCCAGGCGGATTCCGGATTTGTCTCGGTCGCAATCCGGGTCAACCGGCCTTGTGGCAGCAGCAAATTCGATCTCTTTACGCCTTTAACGCGCCGAAGGTCCAACTTCCGGTATAATCCGTGAAGGCACGGAGAGATGGCCGAGTGGCTGAAGGCGGCGGTTTGCTAAACCGTTGTAGGGTCAAAAGCTCTACCGGGGGTTCGAATCCCCCTCTCTCCGCCATGACCAGAAATACCCCTTTAAAATCCAACACTGCGTCGTAACTTATTTAAAATGAGTACGCGATCTCTGCACGTACTGTCCGTATAGAGTGGCCAAAGCGTCACATCCGCCGTGTACGGGCCGAAAATCCGTACATCCGTACACGACGTGTACGGATCGTATCGCAATGTGGTACTCGTAGCCGCCTCAATTTAGTGCGTCGCCAGTGCGGCCCCGAGAAGGGGATGCGCGGATCCCGTACTCGCTCAACTCAAGCGACTTTATCGCCGCCGGGTAGGATTTTTTCGTCACTACACGGATGGCTAGTTGTTCGTCTCTTTTGATGTTGAGCTGACTCATGGCTGGACCAAGATATGCAACTCAGGCCGGCCACTGAGTCTGTCGTGGTTACGCCAGACATGAGCTCTTTGAATTGCATGTGCAAAAGCCGGATTCAGGCTTGCCTTCAACTTCCTGCTTGAGGGGCGTAATGCCGAAACAGTCTCGAGATGTAGTCATGCTCTTTATCCAAACAGAAGATCAGCCGCAGACTTGCAGTTGAATGCGAATCGACGGCTGACTTGGGTTCAGGCCAGGTTGTGGATTACAACACACCACCTATTGCCTTGTACTGTTCATAGGACAAACGCAGCCAGATACCGCCTCTGCCAATCTGCAGATCGAGTTCAAACCCGTCACGATCCCATTTGTCGATCAGTCCATTTCCGCGTGTGGCCAACTCACGCACTTTGGTGGCGTCGTTGAAAGTGAACTGCCTGGGAAGTCTCACTTTGGCTTCGGTAGTGAATCGGCAACGCCATCCGCAGCAGTGACGAAAGCTCATCAGGACGAGATGTTTGTCTTGGCAGAATCCGCAGCGCTTCACAACGGGCGTGTGCGGCAACGGTAGAGGCGCTTTGCAGGAACTGCAAATTTTGCCAGCCGCCATTTTTCTGCCCGCGGCATAGCGCTCGTTTGATAGTGCGCGGGACTGACGCGCTCCCAGGGCCATACAGAATCGCAACACTTCTTCCTTCATTTTGTTCCTTTCGTTGAGTGAACCTTGCAAGGTACGGAGCGCCAATGAGTCAATAACACCGGCGCTCCGGCCGCAGTTAACCATATTGGTTCTGGATGTTTACCAGCGGCGGGTGACACGGGATGCCCTACGAAAGCATGCCTGGTTGCAGTTCGGGTAGGCCTTGCTTGTGCCGCGATGCTGCTTCTCGAACCCCGCGCGCGATTGACATGTCACGGCAAGAGGAAGCGTTGGCACCGGCACTGCGTTCACCGGTGGACCGTCCGGAATTTCGAACGCGAGTTCTCTCAACCAGCAGGGAGCTGATTCGATTTCGGCCATTGGGTTCAACCAAACGGAACCGGCCGATGGTGGGATGGGGCAACTATCGTTGCCGGCGAGAACCGTGACTCCTGGGGCCAATTTCGTGGCTGAAGCACGAAGGACCCCTTTAGGCCGTCAAAGGAACATCCAGACCCTGTCGCCACGCTGCGCAGAGAGAGTGAGGCAGTCAGGCTCACGGGAATCGTCGCGGTTTGCCTTCGTCATTTTAGAACCGACCCGGATTTCATTCCATAAGTCGAACTGGAAGAGCGAAATGGACTGTTAACCGTCAATAAAGATCGAGTCTTGCGGTTAGCCGGTGAATTCGGCAGCTGATCACGGCCCGCGAGCTGATATATTCTGTCTGGACCCTCGATGCGCCCAATACATTTCCTACTCCTGACCCTCGGACTCTCTCCGCTTGCCGTCGCACAAAGTTTCGACTGCAAGCTCGCTAAATCTCCACGCGAGCACGCAGTTTGTTCTGACGAAAAACTTGCCGCACTCGATAGCGCTGTCTCCGCCGCTTATAATTCCCTCCGAGCTCAGCTCTCACACGATTCGGCCGCTCTCGTGCAATCCGATCAGCGCGAATGGCTGCATTGGCTCGACGTCGTCTGTCCCGCACATGGCAAAGGTATCGCCGACGATATGAATCGTTGTCTGGCGAACGAGTACACCAACCGCGAGCACGATCTCAAACAGGTTACGCACATCGGCAACACTCTCCTCTTCCCGCGTTCTCACTTTCTCTATAGGGCTGGGAGTCTAAACGAAGGGCTTGTCGCTGGCAACGACCCAGGTTTTGGCTACGGCACCCTCCGCTGGCCGCAAATAGACATCCAGCCCGCTAAGCCTAATCCCGTATACAGTGAGTGGAATAGCGCAGTAGAGAAGAAGGCTGCGAGACTCGCCGTCAGAATTGATCCTGAAAATAAAAACGTCACTTTTGACACTGCGATCGACGCTTCCGGCACAATCGACGGTTTCTATATTGTCGAAGCCGCTAATGATCGGTTCATAGATGTCAGTCTCATCGATAGTGGCTACGGCTGGGGCGCCGCCCATCCGCTCACCGGTCAAACGAGTTTTCTCTGGTGGCTTGATCGCAATCGAGAACTCACCATCTCCGATGTATTCGTCCCGCATAACGACTTGCAGAGTAAACTCTCCGCCTTGGTGGTCAGCAATCTCCGTGCTCAGCCTGACCTGAAAGATATGCTCGGCGACAATATCGAGGAGGCGGTCAACAAAACCGTCTCCGATCTCACCACTTGGACCCTCACCCGCGACGGTCTCGCAATCACCTTCGGCCAATACGCCATCGGCCCTTATGCTGCCGGCATGCCTGAAGCGCGCATCCCCTGGAGCGACCTTAGACCCTACCTCGCTCCTGATTTCCAACCCACAACGCTGCCTGCTCCAACCCCCAAACCAAACCCCTAAACGAACGCCTGATCGGCACCGTTCCTCTGCCTCCAGGCCGGCCGCAAAGACGCCGAATTGAGCACGCCGTAGACCTTCTGCCCTGCCCTTGGTGTCTATACGGGATAGTCTGCATCGTAAGGGAACTAAGGGCAAGATTGAAAAGAGCCTTCGAGGGGTGGCTGGAGCGGCCTCAATACCTGAAGAGGTGCGCAAACAAGCTGCTTAATTATCATCTACTTAGCTGTTAAGGCTCAATAGATTACAAATTGTAACTCGGTGAATTGACGCTCGCCCTTTCAGAGGCGTTTTCTCATCGGTGTTTGCGGAGGATTAGCTAAAGTCTCGCTTAGCAGCCTGTGGTGAAAGTCCAAATGGCCCAAACACCTACCCCAGGGGCTAAAGCCCGAGTTTTGTCATCCATCGTTTGCGGCACGACTAAAGTCGTGCCGTTTCAAAACCTGAATTTCACCACAAGCTGTTAGAGCGAAACCAGAGTCCCTGTGGCCCGGTGAGCTTCGTGCAGGGTCGCCGCTCGCTTCACCCCGCAGACGAAGACCCGTCTGTGGGGACCCCGCCCCTGACGGTCGCGTCGACTTTGGGGTAGTGCTTTCGGGATACACCAACTCTGGTTTCGCAGTAGACCCGAGGAAACTCAAGACAGGCGAACAGGAGGACTTGACCGATGATCAAATTGTCAGGGTCAATTTATGGCGCGCGTGAGCGCGGCGTCCGCGATGGCGGGGGCGAGGCCCACGAAGGGCCCAGCAATTATGGATACCGACATCAAGACAGCCGCTGGCTGCACCGAAAGCCTTTGCTCATATGCATGCTGCTCGGCGGAGCGCTGCTGTGCGGCGCCAACCGCGCGCAGGCGGCTTGCTCAAACGACAACAATGTGGAGTGGAACTACCTGTTCTCGGACCAGGGACCGATGTTCGACAACAATCCGGAACCGACTGCAACGACTTCGGTAACTGTCACGCTGCGCACCTGCAAGTCAGACATCACCAGTGCGAACGTCAAGTACTACGATACGGGGGACAGTTCCTTCCATTGGGTATCGATGGTTTGGGTATCCAACGATCCTACAGGCACGTTCGATTACTGGCAGGGGACGATTCCCGCCAGCAGCTCCGAGAAGTACTACCGCTTCCAGATCAACGACGGCACGGCCACCGCATGGCTCAACGCCGCCGGCATCACATCGAGTGAGCCCTCCTCGGGGGACTTCTTCGTCATCCCGGGCTTCAAGACGCCGGATTGGATGAAGAACGGGGTGGTGTACCAGATCTTCCCCGATCGTTTCTACAATGGAAACACCTCCAACGACGTGACCACCGGCGAGTACACGTACGGCGGCTGCGCGACCGAGCAGCACGCGTGGGGCGCGAGCGTCTACTCCACCGTCGACCCCACCAACTGCAACAGCGAGGTATTCTTCGGCGGAGATCTGGCAGGCGTCGACCAGAAGCTGAGCTACATCAAGCAGACGCTGGGCGCGGACATCGTTTACCTCAATCCCATCTTCAACTCCCCCACCGTCCACAAGTACGACACGCAGAACTACTATGGGGTCGATCCCGCCTTCGGCACCAGCTCGACTCTGCAGCAACTGATCGGCGACGTTCACAGCAGCAGCAACGGTCCGAAAGGCTACATCATCCTCGACGGCGTGTTCAACCACAGCGGCGACAGTAACTGCTGGTTCCAAAAGCAGCTCTACAACAGCATCACCTGCTCCTACCAGGGCGCCTACCAGTCGCAGTCGAGCACTTATTACGGTTACTACACCTTCCAGACGTGGCCGAACTCGTATTCGGACTTCTTCGGCTTCGGCGGCATGCCGAAGCTCGATTACGGCGCGAGCGGCTCAGCGGTGCGCAACCAGGTCTACGGCAGCTCCTCTTCGGTCATGAAGACCTATCTCTCTTCCCCTTACACCATCGACGGCTGGCGGCTGGATTTTCCGCAGGCGCTCGATGCGGGGGGCAACGGCGGCAGCGACGCCACCAACCACCAGATCACGCAAGAGCTGCGCTCGGCGGTGAAATCTGTCAACTCCAATGCCGACATCTTAGGCGAGTATTGGGGTGACGCCTCGGCCTGGCTCGATGATGGGACCGAGTGGGACAACGTGATGAACTACAACGGCTTCACCCAGCCGGTGTCGGAGTGGATGTGCGGCGTGGACTACCACGGCAACAGCGCCTCGATCAACGAGAGCTCGCTCGACAGCTGGCTGCTCGGCACCCGCGCGGATGTTCCGGTCAACGTGCAGGAGACCTGGACCAATGAGCTCGGCTCACACGATACGGAGCGGTTTTCGACGCGCTGTGGCGGCAATATTTGGGATACCTACCTCGGGCTCATTTTCCAGTTCACCTACATCGGCACGCCCACCATTTACTACGGAGACGAGTACGGCGAGCAGGGCGGCAACGATCCGGACAACCGCCGCACCTTCGACTGGACGCAGGCGAATACCGGCAATGCGGCCGTGGCGCTGACACAGAAGCTGATCTCGATCCGCAACCAGTATCCCCAGCTGCGGACGGGATCCTACAAGACGCTGCTAGTTGATACGACCAACCACATCTACGCGTTTGGACGGTGGGACGCCAACCACCGGATCGCGGTGGTGCTCAACAACACCTCGAATACGGAATCCGCCGTGACGATCCCCGCATGGCAGTTGAGCATGACCAATGGATCGTCGGTGACGGATCTGCTCACGAACACGAACTATCAAGTCATCAACGGCAACCTCACCGTGAGCGTTCAAGGACACTACGGCGCGATTCTCGAGCAGTAGGAATGCGGAAGGCAAGCACGCTCCGCCGCGGCCGCCTCGACACATTAGAGCGGTTCCACAATTCAAGTGCCCATTTTAGCCCTGCGAAAGGTGGCTTTTTCTTGAAGAAAAAGCCACTTTAGATCAGTGGTTCCTGGGTTCAGCAATTGTGGAACCGCTATAGGGGGGGCGACTGCGACCGCTGCAAACCCGACAACCGGCTACTTTTCCTTCAAATCCACCTCATAGAGGTTCACGACCGAAGTATGAGCCTGGACGAGCGGCAGGTCGCCCGGCACGAGCCCGATGAGCCGATAGTCCATCGCAGACACAGGGCGCAGGTTGTCGATGGTTGCAACCACTTCCGGCTTTCCGCCGGGGACTGCGATGCGGTAGATTGGCTTGCCTTTCTCAAGGAAGTCCTGAAAATAGACAAAGCGCCCATCGTGGGACCAAGCCGGATCGCCAACGCCGTGCTTGGTCAAGGTGGTCCAGCGCTCCGTAGTTCGATCAAAAAGAAGCAGTGCGTGCTGGTCTAGAGGCATTGCTACCATGTAGCGGCCATCCGAAGAGAGGCGTGGACTGAAGAGTCCCTGCGAGCCCGGGATCTCGGCTATCCGGTGTGTTTGGAGATTCAAGAGATAGATGGCTGTGGGCTGGTCGTTGCCCATGCGATTGGGAAGACGGCCGAAAACGATCGACTGACCATCGGACGTCCATGCAGGATCGGCCTGATTGCGGTCCTCGTTGAAGATGGGCGTGAGCTTTCCGCCCTCCGCATCGATCAGATAGATCTTCCAGGGTTTGCCCGGTTCCTCTGCCATCAAGGCCAATCTGCGATCGTCGCGCGACCAACTCATCATAAAAATTCGCACCGGCAGCGGAGGAGTGGTCAGCGAGATGCGTTCGCTTCCATCAACGCGGCTGCGCCACAGCGAATTGTCGGCTGCATTGAGCCACGCCACCCATTGGCCGTCGTTTGAGTACTGCGCCCATGCCGCGGTTCTCAGGTTCTGTTCGAGCGAAGCAAAGTCTGGTCCTTCCATCGCGCTACCACCATTCGCACGAGGGGCCGCGGAGCGGGGCATGGCGCGCAACAGCTCGTATTGCACGTTGGCGCCGATGAAATAGACACGGTCGCTGCCTGGAGTTGTGCCGGGCGCCTGGAATTCAAGAGGTCCGCTGGTAATTTGGTGAGGCTCGCTCTCGGCTCGATACCACGGCTTTTCGCGGCGCATCCATATTTCGCTGTGGCCGCCGTGCCAGGATTGGAAGACGAAGTAATCGCCGTCCGGCGTCCAGTTGCCACAACAATCTGAGGTTGGCTCGCCCCAACCTGGGAGAAGCGGATGCGGATTCGATCCGCGGGAAGAGACTTCCCAAAGCTCGGAGGTTTGTTTAGCGGTATTCCGAAGCGTGAAGCGGAGCCGGCTTCCATCGGGCGACCAGCGCAACCAGAAGGCAAGGCCGGCTGTAGTGAGAAACGGGGTTTGATCTCTCCCGTCCGCTCCCATCACGATCAGCTGATTGCCGGACGCTACGAGAAGGCGATTTCCGTCCGGCATCCAGGTTGCATCGTGCGCGAGCACGTTCGGGACGCGGTGCGCGTCACCGCCGAGCGTGGGCACAATCCAGAGAGCCTGTTCGGGCTCGGGACGCAAATGGCTGCGTACCAGGAGGCGCGAGCCATCCGGGGAAAGAGAGCCGATGAGAGGTCCGCCGATTTCCGAGGGCAGTTTGAGATGGCTGAATTCGCTGTTCGCGATCAGGGCAACCGCCAGTTGGGAATTGCCATTTTCCATGTGCGAGAAATAGATGCGCGTTCCGTCGCTGGCTGAGCTGGAAAAGCTCTCGACATCGAGATCGTTGGAGAGGATATGACCGGTGAAGGTGATCTGCGAGATGCGATAGGGCTCGCGAAGTGGCCGGCGGAACAGGAGAAAGGCGAGGAGGACCAAAAAACCGACGGCAAATCCGCCGGCGACCCACCAGGCGAGTGGGCTGCGGGGTTCAACAGAAACGGCCTGAATTGCAGGCGGCGCTGCCGCGGCAGATGGAGGATCGAGCACTGTGACGGGGGCGATGAAGCGATATCCCCGCTTGGCCAGAGTCTCAATGAAGCGGGGGTTATCGGCAGAATCCCCGAGCGCTTCGCGAAGCTTGTTCACGGCGATGAAGAGTCCGTGGTCGAAATCCACGGTTGTGTCGGCCCCCCAAAGCTCCTGTTGAAGGGTTTCTCGGGAGACGACTTGTCCGGGATGCTCGAGAAAGACGGCGAGCAGTTTGAAGGGTTGACTCTGGATGCGTACACGAACGCCTGATCGGCACAGTTCCTCTGCCTCGAGGTCAGCCTCAAAGACACCGAATTGTACACGCCGAAGACCTTCTGTCCTGCTTTTGGTGTCCATCGGGATCGCCGACATTGTAAAGGAACAAGGGCGAGATTGGAAAGAGTCTTCGATGGATAGCTAGGTACGACCTCAACTACTGAAGAGGTACGCAACTAAGTTCCTTTATTACTGGTGGTTTAGCTATTAAGGCTGAATAGAGTCTCAATAGAGTACAAATTGTGACTCCGTGAATTGACGCTCGTCCTTTCAAAGGCGTTTTCTCATCGATGTTTGCGGGGTGATGTCTGACGCTCCAATCAAACACAGATAAGCAAACATTGGTTAACAAAACACTTGAGAGGACAAGGTGATAACGATGCAACGGGTTATCCAATCCAACAAGCGCAACTGGGCAATCCTGCCGGCGGCAATTGCGGCTTTACTACTGATAATCCATCCGTTCAGGATCCAGGCGCAAACAGATACAGGCGGTATTGCCGGAACTGTGATGGATTCCACTGGAGCAGTGATACCCGGTTCAGCGGTAACGGCAACTAACACAGACAACGGATTAAAACTGACCGCAGCTTCGAATAGCGTTGGTCAGTTCACAATTCTGGCGGTTCCGCGCGGCAACTATGCTGTGAAAGCCAGTGCAAATGGCTTCGAGACATCCTCGGTAACGGTGGCTGTCACGGTGACGACGACCCAAAATGTGGTCTTCCAGCTACGGCCCGCGGGAGCCTCGGCAACTGTTCAGGTGACGGAAATAACGCCACTGGTCAATACCTCCGACGCGACGATCGGCGCAACCATCGAAGGCAAACAGGTTACCGATCTGCCGCTGAATGGCCGCAACTTCACCCAGTTGGCCCTCTTGTCGCCCGGTGTCACCCGTGGCGCCTATGGCGATCAGGCTTCGGGCGGCGGAAGCTCAAACACGACCGAGACCATACGCAACAACGAGAGCGGCTCGGCGGCTCTCGCTGTCAACGGACTTCGTCCGCAGGCGGATAATTACATTCTGGACGGCGTGGATAACAACGACGGCTTCGTGAACACGATTCTGTTCTTTCCCAACATTGACGCCACGCAGGAATTCAAAATCGACACGAACATTGCCTCGGCCGAGTACGGACGCGCCGGCGGCGCCATCGTGATCAGCTCGACGAAGAGCGGCACCAACCAGTACCACGGCTCGGCTTTCTGGTTTTACCGCGACAAGAACTTCGATTCCAACCCCAACTACCGATTTGACGACGCCCCGGCCACGCAGCCAGGCGGTTTCATCCGCAACCAGCCGGGCTTCTCGATCGGCGGGCCGATCATCAAGAACAGGCTCTTTGGCTTCGGCGACTACCAGGCGCTGCGCGAGACCCTCGCGGTCTCGCCGCACTACCTCACGGTTCCCACCGCACTCATGCGCCAGGGCAACTTTACGGAATTGCTGAGCCAGGCGGGCTCGGGATCGAACCAATTCGAGACGCAGTATCCGCGCTGCTATCCAGGCACCTACACAGGCTCCAATGGCAGCCAGAATCCCTATGCGGGCGCAACGACCTTCGGCGCCCAGGGCGGCTGGATCTTCGATCCGACCACATGCGGACAGGCTGGCGGTCCCTCGCAGTTCAGCGATAGCGGGCAGCCGAACGTGATACCGTCCGCACGGCAGAATCCAGCGGCGGTCAAATATCTCAATGCGTTTCCCATGCCGACGCGGACCGACCGCTACCTGAACAACTACCTCGATACACAGAGCGAGGCCAACAAGTACAACACCTTCGACATTCGCTTCGACTGGAACCCGACCGCCAACGACCGGGCGTTCATCCGCTCCAGCTACGACAACTCGGTGAACACCAAGAGTTCTGAATTCGAGAACCTGCCCGCCGGCGGCGGAACCGGCATCAACCCTACCCACGCACGCGGCTACGACCTGGGCTACACTCACATCTTTTCGGCCAACATGGTGAACGATGCGCACATTGCCTACAACCGCGACAACTACGGCTACACGCCACCCATGTACGGTGCTTATGTATCGAAGGACTTAGGCATCGTGAACGCGAACATCAACATGGAGACCACCGGCGGCGCGCTGATCGGCGGCTGGAAGGGGAACCTGGAGTACACCGGCGACTACGGAATCTACGCAGTGCCGCAGAACACCTACGAGGTGAACGATGCGGTGAGCTGGAACAAGGGCCAGCACTCCTTCAAGTTCGGCGGCCAGTTCGTCCGCCGGCAGGTGGAGTTCTTCAATGCCGAGGAGGGCAAGGGCTACTTCCAGATCGATCAGGGCACGGTCGACTTCACGGGCTACGAGGTTTCCGAGCTGCTGGCCGGCGGTACGGACCAGTACCAGATCGGTTCGGAGAAGGGCTACTTTTCGAACATCGGCCAGGAGGACGGACTTTTCGGCGAGGACGTTTGGCGCGTAAACCGTAATCTGACCCTGAATTACGGCCTACGCTGGGACTTCCTCTCGCATCCGTTTGAGTCACACAACCAGCAGTCTGCCTTCAACGTAAATACCGGCACGGTGATGATCGCGGGCCAGAACGGTGTGTCGGACAGCATCATTGCCCAGGACTATCACGACTTCGCTCCGCGCCTGGGATTTGCTTATGATCTCACCGGCGACGGGAGAACCGCGCTCCGCGGCGGATTCGGGATTTTCTACTTTCTGGACTTCGGCGGCGGCAGTAACCAACTCGCCGAGCAGCCGCCCTTTGGCGGTAGTAACGACTACACGGCCAGCAACGGATACTGCATCACCTTCACCGGACAGCTGAATCAGGCACCTGTCAACACCGGCAACGCATACAACTGCACCGGCTACACCAGCCCGTCAACGGTTGCATACAGCGCCAGCGGCGACACCGGCATTCAGCTACCGGCGCGCGGCTATCCGAACTTCAACCCCGCGAGCCCGCCGTCCGGAACCAGCATGACCGCCGTAAACCCCCATAGCAAGACCAGCACGGTGGAAGAGTGGAACCTGCAGGTGGAGCATCAGTTTGGATCGAACAACGTTCTGAATGTCGCCTACGTGGGAACGAGCGGATCCAACCTGTCCTCCTACTATCCGTACAACATTAACCAATTCAATACCGGCATCCAGAACTTCCCTGGACTGGGCGGCATCAATTACAACGACTACAACGGCATCTCGAATTACAACGGCTTACAGATACACGCGGTTCACCGCGCTTCGAGCGGGCTAGTCGGCACCGTGTCCTACGCATGGGGGCACACCCTGGATGACTCGACTGGCGCATTTCAGGGCCAGACGACCGCGCTGTACTATGACCCCATGGCCGGATACGGCAATTCGAACCAGGACCAAAGGCACGTATTCAGCACATCGATCCTTTACCCGTTGCCCTTTGGCCGCGGACAAAGGTTTGCGAATGGAGTCTCGCGTCCCATGGACTGGCTGGTGGGCGGATGGCAGGCCAGTGTTATCGCTCTGTTGCAATCCGGCACGCCGGTGGATCTTTCCACGGGCGAGGACGCGCCGGGCAACCGGCCCGACCTGGCGGGCAAGATCTCCTACCCGAAGTCCACCGGAGGCAACACCGGCGATTTCTGGTTCAGTCCCAGTGCATTCACGAATCCCCCGGTGGTGCACTCGGCAGCCTGCAATTGCGGGGTCTACACGCGCCTGGGCACGCTGGGCCGCAATCAGATATTCGGACCCGGCTTCAAAGCGGTTAACCTCAGCCTGCAAAAGACCCTGCAACTGGCCGAGGGATACTCGCTGGAGCTGCACGGGGATGCGTTCAACCTTCTCAACACGCCGGCCTTCACCAACCCGAACGGCAGCTTGACATCGTCGCAGTTCGGGCAGATTGAGGGCACCCAAGTCTACACCAATCGCCAGATCCAGTTGGCGGCTCGCTTCACCTTCTAACTACCGTTGCTTTGTAAATGCTGCGCGGCGGCTTGTTCAGCCGCCGCGCATGCGGTCTTAATGAATCCGCCGAAGAGCGAGACCGCCGGTCAAATGCGGACATATCTCAGTGAGAACACCCGTCATCGCCTGACGCGAACCTGGTCTTCAGTTTTGGCACATTGCGGCTCGGGCACGTCCATTAACTTTTGGGCCGTTCGTGGGGAGCCTTCTCATGCGGTCGGCTCCCCATTTTTTTTGAGGCCTATGGGTCCGATATCGGACACATTCCTCTGATTCTGGATGAGCCGTCTTGCCGGACGGAGAAAGGCAAGTGATTGGCTGGAGATACCTATATCCGGAATGAAATGGTTTCCGGTCTAGGATGAAAGAAGCCTGCAGACCCTCGAGCTGAGGGATGAGTCTTGGCGGCAAAAGGAGGTCGACCGGGATCATGTTTCCGAATCGTGGTTTCGGGAGGGAAGAGTTATTGATTGTGCTGTGGCTTGCTGGGGGACCTCTTACAGTGGCTCAAGGCCAGCCCGTTCCGGCCTGCTCCGCCCCCCCAGCGCTTGAAGCTCAACTTCGCACGCATCCCAGTGAGAACGGCTATGCAGCGCTGGCTGTTTGGTTCGACCAGAATCACCAACCGGAATGCGCGGCCGAGACCATTCGCGCAAGCTTGAAGATAGCGCCCGGCTCGGCGCGCCTTCACCATCTGTTGGGGCAGAACCTTTACTTAGCGGGGCGGTACCGTGAGGCTGTCGCACCGCTCGAAGAGGCTATTCAGATCGATCCCGGCGCGTTGCCGCCTCATGTTCTTCTGGGAGCCACGCTGGCGCGACTGGGCCGCAATCGCGACGCGATTCAACAATGGCAGGCAGCGTTGAAGATCGATCCCACTTCCGATTCTGCCCAGGATGGGCTCGCCAAAAGTCTGATCGCCAGCGGAGACTTCGATGGCGCGATCCGGAGCCTTAGCACCGTTCCGCGCGATGAAAATCTGACTCTCGATCTCGCCATCGCGTATCGCAAGGCGGGCATGTACGACGAAGCCGCTCAGACGCTGCGCGTCGGGCTTCAGTCGATGCCATGGTCCGATGCCCTCACCGCGTCGCTGGTCTCCCTCGAAGTCGATGAGTCTCATTTTGAGGCGGCGTCGTTGCTGTCGGAAAAGATCGCGCGTTCGAAGCCCGACGACCTGGAGGCCCAGCGCATCTATTTGCGCACGCTGGTCATTACTGGAAACAACGATCCAGCTGGGACGCTGGGGCGAAAGCTGCTCTCCCGAGCGCCGCATGACGCGGACCTTCTGAACCTGAACGGGCTGATCGAGCAGAAAGCCGGAGACTTCGAGACGGCGCGCAAGCATCTGGAAGAAGCAGTCGCGATCAGCCCCAAAGATTTCAACCCTCGGGTGAACCTGGGGGTTGTGCTCGCCGACCTGAAGGACGCTACCGGCGCGCGGAAGCAGTTCGAGAAGGCAATCGACCTTGGTACCGACGAGCCGCAAGTGCACTTTGAGTTGGCCAAAGTTCTGCGCACACTGGGCGAGACACAGGCAGCACAGCATCAGCTCATGATCTACCAGAAACGGCTGAAAGAAGAATCAGAGCTGGCTGAGGCGGTGTCGAAGGCAACGGAAGCAGCGGAGGCGGTCAAGTCGGGAGACAATCGAAAGGCCGCAGAACTGTATCGCGCAGCCTGTGCCGCGCAGCCGCAGGATGCAAACCTGGATTACCGGCTCGCCATGGTTCTGGACAGCCAAGGTGATCTCGATGGCGAACGCGGCGCATTGCAACGCGCCGTCCAGAACAATCCCCGCTTTGCGCAGGCACAATATCAGCTTGGTTTCCTGGATTCCAAGGCAGGAAACAATGCCGCCGCCGAGCGCGAATTCCGCGCGACTATCGACGCTCTCCCTGACAATGTGCAAGCCTGGATTTCGCTTGCCGCTACACTAGGCACTGAAGCACACATCGCTGAGGCGCGTGCCGCCATTGCCCGCGCGCTGGAACTTCAGCCCGAAAATACGGCCGCGCGCGCGTTGAGCCTAAAGCTGGATGAAGCGCAAAATCAACGCTGAGGCCAATCGCTTTACGTTGCGAGAGGATTACTTGTTTTGACGTTGAAAGCGAAGAAATCCGGCAGGTGGACGCGCCGCCAGTTGCTCGCTGCGGCGCCCGCGCTTATGGCGCCGGGACTGGCCCTTCCCCGGCTCCTGGCCATGAACGAGGGATACACGCCGGCGAAGCCTTTTTCGCGATTTGTCGACGTGGCTCGGTCCGCCGGACTGCGCGACAGCGTCACCTACGGTGAACCATCAAGCTTCACGTACATCATCGAATCGATGGCCACCGGCTGCGCATTTTTCGACTACGACAATGACGGCTGGTTGGACATCTTCATCCTGGGTGGGCGCACCCTGGCCGGGACCCCGCCCGGCTCAGGAAACCGGCTCTATCACAACAATCGAGACGGCACCTTCACCGACGTCACTGCGAAATCCGGCCTCGCCGATCCGGGCTGGGCGCAGGGAGTCTGCGTGGGAGACTATAACAACGACGGCTGGGAGGATCTGTTTCTCACTTACTACGGGCAGAATCGGCTTTACCGCAACAATGGCGACGGCACCTTCACCAATGTGACCGCCGAGGCTGGCCTGCTGCACCCGAAGACGCGCTACAGCACGGGCTGCACATTCGTCGATTACAATCGCGACGGCCATCTCGACCTTTTCGTTTCCAACTATCTCGAGATTGATCTGGCCACTGCTCCCAAGCCCTCCCTGGCTGTTCCCAATTGCAACTACGAAGGCGTGCCCACCATGTGCGGTCCTCTGGGCCTGCCCAAAGCACAGCACTATCTCTATCGCAACAACGGCGACGGCACCTTCACAGATGTTTCCGAGCCGGCCGGCATCTCGGCGCTACGCGGATCCTATGGGCTGACGGCTCTGGCCTTCGACGCCGACGAGGACGGCTGGCCTGACATTTTCGTCGCTTGCGACATGACGCCCTCGCTGTTGCTGATGAACAACCACGACGGCACGTTCCGCGAAGAGGCTTTGCTGCGCGGAATTGCGCTCAGCGGCCAAGGCCGCGAGATGGGCGGCATGGGGGCCTGCGCAGGAGACTACAACCTCGACGGCCACACTGACCTGGTGAAGACTCACTATTACAACCAGGCCAATGGTCTCTACCGCAACGACGGCAAGGGCTACTTTGAAGACGCGACCACGGAGGCCGGTCTGAACCGGGAGACCCGGTTCGTGTGCTTCGGCGCTGGTATCGTGGATTTCGACAACGACGGCTACCCTGACATTTTGATCGCTACCGGCACTGTTTATCCCGAAGTGGCTCGCGTATCTCCGCGTTTTCCGGAGCGCAGTCCATGCCTGCTCTTTCGCAACCAGGGCAACGGCACGTTTCAAGAGATGGGGGACGAGGCCGGACCGGATATCAACTCACCCCATTGCAGCCGCGGCGTCGCTTTTGGTGACTTCGACAACGACGGGGACATCGATGTCCTGATCATGAACGTGAACGAGCCTCCGACGCTCTTACGCAATGACGCTCCAAAGAGAAATCACTGGATCAAGATTCGACTCGATGGCACAAAGAGCAACCGCAGCGCCATCGGCGCGCGCGTCGTGGTCCGCTACGGAGACAAAGTTCAGGTGCAGGAGCTTTTGAGTGGCTGCAGCTTTCTCTCTTCCAATGACCCGCGCCTCCACTTCGGTCTTGGCAGCGCGACTTCAGCAGAGATCGAGGTTCGCTGGCCCGCGGGACTTGTGGAGCGGCTGCACGCAGCCGCCGACCAGCTTGTTACCCTCCGCGAAGGCTCAGGCCAGGTCAAGGGCCGACCGTTTGATTCCGTTTAACCGAACATTCGAAGTTATTGCGATGTAGTTTTCCTGGTTCAGAAGATGGAGCGGCTGAGATGGTGGAGCGGTTCCGGCACCCAATCCCGGTTCAGAGCGTAGCGTCCAACGCGGTTGAGATGCCGGTCAGGTATGGGCTCTCCCTTGTTCATTTCGTCCGGAAGAGAAAGACTCCTGTGTGGCGAGGAGGGCGACCCGCCACGCCAATCAGGGAGCAACGGGCTGGGGCGGGGGAATTACCGGCTCGTAGCCAAGCGACTTCCACCAGGCATCGAAGGCGGCGAGAGAGCGCTCGCACTGGATGCGGTGCCGCTCTTTCTTCTCGCGGACCTTCTTGCGCAGTTCCTCTTCGAGGGGTTCGATCAGGTCGAAGGTCATGTTGGTGGGCTGGAAGTGCTTGGGGTCGGCGTGGGTGATGTAGTGAACCAGCGAACCGAGGCCACTGGAACGCGGCGCAGGAATCGGCTCAATGCCCTGCGCGGCCGCTGCGGCATAAACGCCAGCCAACAATCCCGTGGCGATCGACTCGGTGTAGCCCTCGACACCGGAAAGCTGCCCGGCAAAGAAAAGCCAGGGAGCCGACTTGAGGCGCAGGCAGTCGTCGAGCAGGACAGGGGCCTGGATGTAAGTGTTGCGGTGGATCTGGCCGTAGCGGAGGAAGCGTGCGTTTTCAAGGCCGGGGATGAGGCGTAATACGTTGGCCTGTTCGCCGAACTTGAGGTGGTTCTGGAAGCCGACCAGGTTGTAGCTGTCGGCGCGCAGATTCTCCTGCCGCAACTGGACGACTGCCCATGGGGTTCTGCCGGTGCGTGGATCGCGCAGGCCGACCGGCTTCATGGGGCCGAAGCGAAGGGTGTCGCGTCCGCGCCGGGCAAGCACTTCGATGGGCAGGCAGCCTTCGAAGTAATCTGCGGTCTCCCATTCCTTGGTCTCGGCCGGTTCGGCGGCGAGCAGGGCGTTGAGGAAGCGGTCGTATTCGGCGCGGTCCATGGGGCAGTTGATGTAGTCGGCGGTTCCCTTGTCCCAGCGGGCGGCCATGTAGACGCGCTCCATGTCGATGGAGTCGGTCTCGACAATGGGCGAAATCGAGTCGTAAAAGGCCAGATGGGCGGAGCCGGTGAGGCGCTGGATCTCGGCACTGAGAGCTGGCGAGGTCAGCGGGCCGGTGGCCAGAATGGTGGGCTGCGCGCTCTGCTCGCTCTGGGCGAGAGAGGTGATTTCTTCGCGGAAGACGCGAATGCGGGGTTCGGCGGCGATGGCCTCGGAGATGAGGCGCGAGAACTCCACGCGGTCCACGGCGAGAGCGTGGCCCGCCGGAACGGCCGACTGATCCGCGAAGCGCAATAGAGCCGAAGCACCGCGGCGCATCTCCTGCTTCAGGAGCCAGGGGGCGGTATTGGGCGACTCGCTCTTCAGCGAATTGGAACAGACCAGTTCGCCGAAGTCCGTGGTCTGGTGAGCCGGGGTGAGGCGCGGCTGGCCGTCGACGACGGTGCGCATCTCGTAGAGGTCCACGTCGCAGCCGAGGCGCGCGGCAGTCAGGGCGGCTTCAGGGCCGGCGAGTCCGCCGCCGATGACACGAATCCTCATGAGGTCACCTGTGCGCCGGTTTGCAGGGCTGCCTCTGGCGTTGCGGCCAAGGATGGGCCGGCGCTTGTCGCAAGGCGGCGAAGCGCAGGCTCATTGACCCGCACGTTGCGCCACTCGTCGAGGAATTCCGCGCCCATGGCACGGTAGAAGTCGATGGCCGGGGTGTTCCAGTCGAGGACCTCCCACTGGAGGCGCTTGCAGCCCTTTTCGACGGCGATGGCGGCTACGCGCTGGAGCAGGGCCTTGCCGATGCCCAGGCCACGGAATTCCGGTTGAACGAAGAGGTCTTCCAGATACAGGCCGGGGCAGCCGAGCCAGGTGGAGTAATTGAAGAAATAGAGGGCAAAACCTGCGGGCCGGCCGTCTTCTTCGGCGATGAGGCAGGAATAGAAGGGAGTTGGGCCGAAGCCGTCGCGCAGAAGGCCCTCTTCCGTGGCCTCAACGGCGTCCGGTTCGCGTTCGAAAGCGGCGAGGGCCCGAATAAAGGTCAGAATCTGTGCAACATCTGCTTCAGTAGCCGTGCGGATCGTGGTTGCCATGCATATTCTATTGTAGGGTGTGATCCATGCCACAAGTGGGAACTCTCGGATCGCAATACGATATGAGGGGTACCCGGAGGTCTGCGCGAGTTCCTGCCAGCGCGGGCGCCCGGTCGTGAATAATCGTAACGAGCAGCCAAGCCAGCAAACTTGTGAAAGAATGTAAAGCGCCCCGGCGGATCGGCTGCAAGGGCACATTTACGCGGCGGACGCCGTAGCGCACGCTTGTGCGTGCACGTATGAATTGATTGATTCGAGCCCGCGTAACGCTTCGTTCGCGCTGCTCCAAGGAGAAGAAAAATGAAACGCTCGATTTCACTTTGGCTGGGTCTGGCGGCACTTGCCCTCACCCCCGCGCTTGCGCAGGTCCCGGCGGCCATGGGCAAGATTCATGGACACGTCACGAATCCTACCGGCATTTCGACGAGCAACGGCGCGATCAGCCTGTCCACCGATAACGGCCACACGAACAAGTTCACTTTCCCGGTTGACGCCAACGGCGACTACAAGGGTGAAGCCGCGCCTGGCACCTACTCGGTGATCTATCGCGCTCCGGATACACCGGCCGACAAGATGGTCGACGAGATCGAGAACGTCAAGGTAGTGATCGGTCAAGACACGCAGCAGGATGTCGACATGTCGCGCAAGGAGTTCATCGACAAGCTGACTCCGGAGCAAAAGAAGCAGCTTGATGAGATCAAGAAGAAGAACGCCGCGGCGTTGTCGGCGAATGCGGTCATCAAGGGCTTGAATGCCGACCTCCGCGTGGTGATGCAGGACATCAAGGATGCGGACAATTCCCGTTTCACCGCGGCCCAGCAACTGACCGGAACCCCGACCAAGGCAGAACTGGAAGCCAAATCGGACGAGATCAGGACTGCCAAGTACACCGAAGTGGAAACGCTGATGTTGAAAGACACGGCGGCCAAGCCGGACGCGTCGGTTCTGTGGGCGCAGCTGTGCAAGGGGCAGATCGGCCTGAAGAAGTTTGACGATGCCGAGACCTCCTGCAAGAAGGCTCTCGATCTCGAGGCTGAGTCGAAGAAGCCGAATCCGCAGACACAGGGCGCGGCAGGCAGCGATCTGGGCGAAGTATATGCGCGCAACGGAAAAGTTCCCGAGGCCAATGCCGCCTATGACGCGGCGGCAAAGGTGAACCCGGCGCAGGCTTATCTCTATCTGAAGAACGAAGCTGTCATCTTCTCGCAGATGGGCAACGCCGATGCGCAGGTAGCGGCGGCGGACGAGGCCATCAAGGCCGATCCGACCCAGGCGCTGCCCTATTACCTGAAGGGCCAGGGCCTTATCGGCAAGGCGACCTTCAAGGATGTCGTTGACCCCAAGACCCATGCCAAATCACAGTTAATCGTTCTGCCGGATGAGTGCCTGGCGGCCTATCAGAAGTATCTGGAACTGGCGCCGACGGGGACCTACTCCAGCGATGTGAAGGGCATTCTTGCCCAGGCCAACGAGAAGCTGGACACCAGCTTCAAGGCCGCGAAGACCAAGAAGTAGCTTGATCGGCAATTGAACCAGCCAAGGGCGCGCCCGGCAATCCGGGCGCGCCCTTGGTGTTTCTGCTGCAATGACAGGAAACCCTCTACAATCCAAAGCATGAAGAGTGAACTGCCCAGCTACGAGCAGGCTTGCGCGGTGGTGGACGGAATCGCGGCTCGCATCGCGCGCAGGCTGCCGCCGGTAGAGGATGTGGATCTGAGCCGTGCGGCCGGGCGGGTTCTGGCCGAGGCCGTGATTGCGGATACGGACCAGCCTCCCTTTGCTCGCTCCACCCGGGACGGTTTTGCCTGCCGCGCCAAAGAAGCGAATCTCCATCAGCCGCTCCGCGTTGCCGGATCCGTTCATGCGGGACACATACCGGACGGTCCGCTTCCGCCTGGATCGGCCTGGGAGATCATGACCGGCGCCCCGGTGCCGGAAGGGGCCGATGCAGTAGCCATGGTCGAACATGTGGAAGCGGGCGGCGATCAGGTACGCCTGCTCGCGCCGCGGGAACTGGAGCGGGGAGAAAACATTGTGGCCCAGGGCTCCCAGGCGCGCGCCGGCCAGCGGTTGCTGGAGCCGGGAACGCCGGTCACCTTTGCGCAGATCGCGCTTGCGGCGTCGTGCGGATATTCGCGGCTGAAGGTCTTTGCAAGGCCGCGCGTGGCGATTCTGGCAACGGGCGATGAGATTGTTGCGGTTGATCAGGTTCCCGCGCCGGGGCAGATTCGGAATTCGAACGCGCCGATGCTGGCGGCGATGGTGGAGGCGGCCGGCGGGGCGCCGTGGATTCTGCCTGCCGCGGCGGATACGGCAGAGGCGCTCGATCTCGTTCTCGGGCAAGCACGGGAGGCGGACATGCTGGTCGTCTCAGGGGGCGTTTCGGCGGGCAAGTTCGACCTGGTTGAGCCGGCCCTCGCCCGTATGGGCGCGCAGTTTCACTTCACCGGGGTGCGGATCCAGCCGGGCAAGCCGCTGGTTTTCGGCGAGATGCCCCGCAGTGACGATGCGCGGGGCGCGCTTCCATTCTTTGGGTTGCCCGGCAATCCGGTTTCGTCGGCGGTAACTTTCGCCCTGTTTGCGTCGCGGGTGCTGGCTGCGCTGAGTGGCCGGCCAGCTGGGCCGCGGTTTGCGCTGGCGCGGCTGACTGAGGTGAAGGGCAAGAACGGCAAGAACGGACTGACGCGCTTTCTGCCGGCGGCCTGCGACTTCAACGCGTCGACGGATGCGTTGCCGGAGGTGCGGCTGACGCCCACGCAGGGCTCAGGCGATCTGGCGGCGCTGGCGCGCTCCAACTGCTTTGTGGTCACGCCGGAAGACGGCAAGCACATTGAAAATGGCAAGATTGCCCGTATTTTGCTTTTCTGAGGAGCGCCATGGAAGACTCAACCCCCTCGCGACTTTCGCATTATGATGCTTCCGGCAAGGCGTCGATGGTGGACGTCAGCACAAAAGCGCCCACGCGGCGCACCGCAACCGCTTCGGCGTTCGTCGAGCTTTCCGCGGCGGTGCTGGCGGCGCTGCCAGCGAATCCCAAGGGGAATCCGCTGGAAGTGGCGCGTTTTGCCGGCATCCAGGCAGCGAAGAAGACCGCCGATCTGATTCCCATGTGCCATCCGTTGCCGCTTTCGCATGTGGATGTGCAGGCAGAGGTCGTGGAAACGGGAGTCCGCATCACGGCGACGGTGGCCACCACCGGTCCCACAGGCGTGGAGATGGAAGCGCTGACGGCGGCATCCGTAGCGGCGCTGACGGTGTACGACATGACCAAGGCGCTGGACAAGGGGATCGTGATCCGCGCGGTGCAACTGGAGAGCAAATCCGGGGGCAAAAGCGGGGACTTCCGGCGCGGCTGAGCCATTCAAGCGAAGAGAGCTTAAATTGGGGTGAAGCGGGCCAGCCTCGGCGAATCCATCGGGATGGTCTTGCCGGTCAGGCGTTTGGGGCCGGAGACGCAGGAATTGCCGGGGAGGGCGAAGCGCAGCGGCCAGTCCACCGCAACGTGAATGCCTATTCGCGGCGTGACCAGCGCGTGGCTCGCCGCAAATCCGTCGTCGCGCAGTTGCAGCGGCGAATCGGGGTCGAGCAGATCGAGCCCATTGTGGGTGGCGCGGGTGAGCGTGAGTGCCTGGCAAAGGCGGCTGGGGCCGCCGGTGAGCTCACGCGGCGCGGCTGTGGCCGTGAGCCCGCGATTGCGCGCCATGGCCCGCTCGCCCAATACCGGTTCCAGCGCGCGCAGCAGCACGCAGCCAGCCTGACCGTCCACCTCGCATGAGACATTCATACAGAAATAGCGGCCATAGATCGCGTAAACATAGGCGTGCGCGGCGGGGCCAAAGATCACCAGGTTGCGCGGCGTAGGCCCACGGAAGGAATGGGCGGCAGGATCGGGCGGATCGTTGTGGGGTCCGAGATAAGCCTCGACCTCGACGATGCGGCCGGCCAGCGGCTCTGCGCCGGGCCGGGGGACGGCAACCAGGAGCTTGCCGAGCAGGCGCGGGGCCACGCGTTCGACGCGCTCCTCGAAGAAGGAACGCGCCGGCAGGCGGCCCGGCAGCTTGGGTTCAGTTACAGCGGAACAATTCCTTGTCATGCGTACTGCCATTATTTCGCGGCGGGCAGGCCCTGGATCAGCGCGAGCACCTCTTCCGCGTGTCCCGCAGGCGTAACCTTGGGAAAGATGTGCAGCAGGGTCTGGTCTGGCCCGATCACAAAGGTGGTCCGTTCGATGCCGAAGACCTTTTTGCCGTACATGTTCTTTTCCTTGAGCACGCCAAACTGATTGCAGACTTTCTCGTCTACATCTGCGAGGAGCGTGTAGGGCAAATTGAATTTGGCGCGGAATTTGGCCTGCGCCCTAGGCGTGTCGCGGGAGATGCCCAGCACAACAGCGCCGGCGGCCTGAATCTTTTCGAACTGGTCGCGGAAGCCGCAGGCTTCGATGGTGCAGCCGGGGGTATCGGCGCGGGGATAAAAGAACAGCACAACAGGCTTGCCGGCGTAGCTGGAAAGGCTGACTGCTACGTCTTCGTCGGTCTGGAGGGTGAAATCGGCTACTTTCTGATTCAGTTCCATGATTCCTCGTGGGTGACTCGTATGGTAAATAGAGAGGTTCAGGGGGGCGTCGGGTTGCAATATTTCCGCAGGGAGGGCCGCAAGGCCGAGCGCAGATTCGGGAATTCAATGTCATCGCGCATCGTGCTGACTGCGTGCGGGTTGGCCGCCGGGATGATGCTCGCGCTGCCGGCTGCGGCGCAGTATCCGGGGCAGGTAGCCAAGTCTACCAAGGATGCTCCTGAATTGCGCAGCGTCGCTGTGCTGGAGTGGACCGGTGAAGCAGGCAAGCCCAAATCGTGCCGGCTGGTTCCGGTCGCGGTTCTGGACGGTGGAAAGCTCGAAGACGGTGGCATTTACATGGCACGCCCCGAGCCGCTGTCGCTGGCGGGCGAAGTGGAGTACGAGCTGCAACAAAACGGCCAGGTGACGGGACTCTTCGACATTGAAAACTCGGGCCACGAGCAGGGATCCTGGGTGGGCTACGGGTCCTGGAAGGGAAAGCCGGTAGAAAAGCCGAAGCCCAGCGTAGCGGAACTGGCAAGAACCATCACCAACGACGAAGACAGCGACCGCCCGGTGCTGCACCGCAAGAAGCATCCCGGCGATACACCGGAGGGAACGAAGCCGGGCGGCAGCGATTCGGATGCGGGTCAGGCTGCTCCGGCCAGCGATCCCGACCGGCCCAAGCTGCACAAGAAAGACTCGGGCGATGCGGCGGGCAGCGGCGAGGATACAAGCGGCTCAGGCTCTCAGGCAAGCACGGATCCCGATCTGCCGGTGCTGCACAAGCATGATTCTGCGGATTCAGACAGCGCGAGCAAACCCGCAGACGACCCCGACCGCCCGGTGTTGAAGAAGAGCAAGAAGAAGGAACCGGAGGACGTGGGACGCGTGGATTCGGTCAAGGGTTCCACCGATCCCGACCGGCCGATCCTGAAGCGCGGCCAGCCTACCGGATACAAGCTCAATGTAGTGCCTAGCCTGATGGGCCTGCCGCCGGATATGGAGCAGGCGGTGGCGGTTTCAGACGCCAAACCTCATGCGGAACATCCGTGGAGCTTTACCTGGGCCAATCCGGACGACGAGTTGAAAATGAAGGCGGCGCTGGAAGAAATTGCCCGCACGGCGCTGGGCCTGAATCCCCCACCTGCCCCTGCCCCATCCCCTGCGCCGAAGCGTGTGCCGGGAAGAAAAAGCGCCAAGCCCGCTCCACCGGTAACACCCCCAGAACCTGCCCCGCTGCTGGGCGAGAAGTTCAGGGTCTTCGAGCTGGCGTATGGCTCCGGGGCGACGATGGTGCTTTCGGCACACACGGATGAACAGCCCGCAGTCCCATCCGAAGGGCAGACGGGAGTCCCGACGGTTGCAAAGCCTGCCCAGCACCGGTTTGTGACCCTGATCGCCCAGCCGGATCTATACGGAAACGTGCTGGTGCTGCTGAAGAACGTGACCGAGTCGGCCAATCTGGACGAGGCTCCGCGCATGATTCTGGTGGATGCTGTCGATGCGCTGGCCGACAATCGCGGAGAGCTGCTGTTTGAGCTGCGCGGGGCCACCCAGCGGCAGTTTGCCCTCTACCGCGTGATGCGCGGGCGGGCCGATCAGCTGTTCGTCAGCAGCGGCGGGGAGTTCGGGGTTGAGACGAGGGAGTAGGGAGTAGGGAGTGGGGACTAAGGGAGTGGGGACTAAGGGGCTGGGGGCTCAGGGACTAGGGACTAAGGGACTGGGGACTAAGGGGCTGGGGACTTGGGACTAAGGGAGTAGGGAGTAGGACTCCGCCTGGTTTGCTACCATTCCTGCATCATGACCCGCGCCGTGAAGTCCGCTGCTACAGCACCTTTGGTTCAACCTTTCTTCCGCAAAGAAGGCCTCAGCTTTCTGCGCCAACTGGCCCGCAACAACGACCGCGAGTGGTTTACGCCCCGCAAGGCGGTCTTCGAGGCCGAACTCAAAGAGCCCATGCTGGCCATCATCCGCAAGGTAAGCGAGGCCATGGAGGGCTTTGCCCCGGCCTACGTGCGCCCGGCGGAGAAGTGCCTCTTCCGCATCTATCGCGACACACGCTTCAGCTCCGACAAGAAGCCCTACAAGACCCACGTGGCCGCGTGGTGGATGCCGGAGGGCCTGGAGAAGACTTCAGGGGCTGGGTTCTATTTCCACGTCGACGCAAAGGAAGTCGTGGTGGCCGCCGGCGCCTGGATGCCCGCCAAGGATCAACTGGCCGCCATTCGCAACTGGCTGCTGGAGAACCACGAGGGGTTTCGCACGCTGTTGCAGAAGCCGGCGGTGCGCAAGGTGTTTGCGGAGTTCGAAGGCAACGCCCTCACGCGCCCGCCCAAGGGCTTTCCCTGCGAGCATCCGGCGCTGGACCTGATCCGCTGCCGGCAGTGGGGACTCAGCACCACCCTGCCGGCTGCCGAGGCGCTGAAGGCGGAATTCGCCGCCAACCTGATCCGCCATTTCCGGTTGGCCGCGCCGGTGGTGGAGGCCTTGAATACGCCGATTCTGGCCTCCCGGACGCCGCGCAGGAAGGTGCTTTTCGGGCTGGATTGAGGCGCGTCTTTTACCTTCCGAGCAGGGCGACTTTTGGCTGAAAACAGCGCACAAGATCGGTCAAAACCGTGGAAAAATGGGTAAAAATGGACTAAATACGGAAAAAACCGCAGAAAACCCAAGAAAATTTGTGGAAATCGCTGATTTCCCATTGACTTTGGCAGGCCTAAAGCCGCATTGTAACCAACGACAGGGTTCTTGAAACCCGCATGAATACAGAGGTTCCGTGCAAGCGTTGCCTCGGTCAGGCCCCACCATGCGGAGCGCTCGCGCGTAGGAACCCGAGGCAACACAGGCGACGCCAAAGGCGCGCCATAAGGAGAGGATCAAAATGGCAACAGGACTGACCAAGACTGCTCTTACCCGCCTGATGGCTGAGAAGATGGAAATGACCAACAAGCAGGCCGCTGCTTTCCTCGATCTGCTGGCAGAGACCGCGATCAAGGAAACCAAGAAGAACGGCGTGTTCGTAATCCCCGGCATCGGCCGCCTCGTGAAGGCGGAGCGCAAGGCGCGCGTGGGCCGCAACCCCCAGACCGGTGCTGCCATCAAGATCAAGGCGAAGACCGTAGTGAAGTTCCGCGTGGCCAAGGCCGCCAAGGACGTCATCGCCCCGGTCAAGAAGTAGATTTCCGGACTGCGAACAATTCGCACGGAAGAGCCCTCGCTTCGGCGGGGGCTTTTCTGTGCGCTGTGCATTCGAAACGGCAAAGAAAAGCGGCGCATCCCTTGAGGGAATGCGCCGCTGCTGTGTGAAAGCCCTCCAGCCAGCTATTTGGCTGCCGGCTTCTTTGCGGTGTGGCTCGGTTCGGCTTTGGAGGCGGTGTCGGCGAGGGCCTGGTCGATCAGCTGGAAGAGCTTGCTGCGATCGAGAACCTCGACGAAGGGCGCGCCCTTGCCGCTGGCGGTGACCACCCAGATGGTGGGAGTGTGCTCGATGCCAACGCGCTGGCCCAGGGCGTAATCGGCCTTCACCAACGCCGCCAGCTTGCCCTGCGGGTCCATGGCGAAGGGCAAGGCGATGCCGTGCTCCTGCGCGAACTTCTCGGTGAACTGGTGCAGCACTTCCGGGCTGAAGATGGAGCGCTGGTTTTCAAAGATATAGTCGCGGTACGCGTCGCCAATCGACTTGCCTTTGGTATCGAACCAGCGGGCGTTGATGGCCGCGTAGGTGCTCCAGTTGTGGAACGGCAGGGGGAAGTCGTAGCGCACCCAGGGGATCTTGTACTTGGCGGCGGCTTCCTTGAGCAGTGGATTGGCGTTGGCGCAGTCCGGACACTCCATGTCAGCGAACTCGACCATGGCCACGCGCGCGCCAGCCGGGGGCTTCAGGACCGAGGCGTCATGCACCTGGGTTGCCGGCGACGGTGCGGCGAACTGGGCATTGGCCGCGCTGGCAGTAACAAGAACCGCGGCGGCCGCGAGGCTCAACAGCAGGCCTGTCCGGCTGTGGCCGGAGCGGGCAGGAAGGGCTAGAGGGCTCTGGGTGAGAAAAGAAAACATGTTGGTTGGACGGCTCCCTATGGCCCATTGTAACGGGCTTGGCTTGAGGAAGTTGTGAGTTTAGAAACGATCAGGGCGCTCGGCGGGGTCTTTCTCGGCCGCGCGCTGGGCCATCCAGCGACGCCATTTGTAGTCGGCGTAGATGGAGCCGGCGGCCACCAGGAGTGCGAGGATTGCGAGCAGAAGTTTCATTGCGCTTTCAGTATGACGCAAAGGGTATGATGCAGCCCACCCTGGCCGCAAAGAAGTGAAACGCAGGTCCTTCGACTTCGCTGCGCTTCGCTCAGGATGACAGGCCAGGGTGGGGCGCCCAGGCATTGCTAGCGGCCGACGACGAGGATGGTGAAGCTGCCGGGAACGATGGTGGGACGGGGCCGCGGGTTCTCGGGCGTGGGCGCAGGGCGAGGACCAAACTCCGCCGCGGCAAGGTAAATGCGGTCGGTAGACGGATCGTAGATCATGGTGCGGGCGCTCTTCTGGGTGGGCAGGGTCTGCACGGCGGGGTAGCCGGGCTTGCCGGCGTCGATCACGGTCAGCGTGCCTTCACCGTTGGAGGAGTATGCCAGATTGAGCTTGGCGCTGTACCCGGCGGCGTCGGGGCCGTCGCCGATGGCGGGATTGGACAGCGAGGCTCCCGTCCTGGCGTCGGTAACAGCCATCGCCTTGTCGCAAACGCTGAACAGGCGGCCGCCAGCCACGTCAAAGGCGAGTCCCGACGGGCCTTCGCAGCCGGTGGTGGGCCAGCTGGCCGTCAAAGTGTGGGCGCGGGCGTCGAGACGCACAATCAGGCTCTTGTCTTCGATGTTGTCGTAGACCGTTCCCTTGCCATCGACGGCGGGAAACTCGGGTTTGCCGGGCAGGGGGATGGTGGCCACCACCTTCTGCGTTGCGGCGTCGATCACCGAGACGTCTTTGCTGCGGCCGTTGAAGGCCCACACGGTCTGCGTGGCGGGCTCGAAGACGATGCCGTCGGGGTTGGTTCCGGCGGGAATGGTGGCCACTGTCGCCAGCGTGGCGCGGTCGAAGACAACTACCGCATTGCCGCCGCCATCGGAGATGTAGCCCAGCTTGCCAGCGGTATCGAGCGCCACGCCGTGCGTTCCGTGCAGGCCGGCGATGGAGCCGACCACCTTGCCGGTAGTGGCGTCGAACACGTCGACGCGTGCCCCGCGGGTGACATAGAGGCGGTGGGCCGGCGGATCGATCTGCAGGTAGTCCCAGCCGCCGTCGCCGCCGACCTTCCACTGATCGACCACTTTGTAAGGCTTCTGCGCACTGAGAACGGCGGGAGCGGCCAGAACGCCGCAAAGAACGGTTGCGGCCAGCAGAGGCCGAACGAAAAGGCGGGCAAAGGAACTTGCATTAGGCTGCTTGGTCATGGAAGGCTCCGTAGTCTGGTGGTTGATTTGGTGACTGAAAATGCGCCGCAAGCAGTCTCGCACAGAGAGATGAATCGGCGCTGAATGAGAGGAAAAAACTGAAATCACGCCACTGCTGACGCCGCCTGGGTCGCCAGCGGAAGACGGACAGTGACGGTGGTTCCCTGGCCGGGTTGGCTGGCGATCGAGATGAGGCCGCCCGCGCGTTCCACGACGGCCTTGGTAATGGCCAGCCCCAGCCCGGTGCCTCCCGTATTGCGCGTGCGGGAGGGATCGCCGCGAAAGAAGCGGTCGAAGACATAGGGCAGGGCCGCTGGGTCAATGCCCTCGCCATGGTCCTCTATCACCAGCTCGACAACATTCTGCTCGGCAAGAAGCATGAGCCGGGCGTCGATCGTGGCGGCCGCCGGGCTGTGCTCGATTGCGTTGAGCAGCAGGTTCGAAAGCAGCAGCGAGAGGTCGTCGCCCGCCAGGGGCACGCTGATCGGGCCGGGCAGCCCGGCAGGCGACTCAATCCAGATCTCGATATGGCGCAGATCGGCAACGGTCTTCAACTGAGCAACATTCTGGCGAAGACACTCATCCAGGTCGGCTACCGCGTCGGGGCCGGAACTGTGAGCGCCGTCTTCCTCACGGGCGAGCGTGAGCATTTTGCGCACAATCTCTTCCATACGCTGGCAATCGGAGAGGCAGCGCTCCAGGCCGGCCTTGTATTCGGCTGCGGAGCGCTGCTTGAGGGCCAGCAGCTGCAGCGAAGACTTGATGACTGCGACGGCTGTCTTGAGCTCGTGGGCTGCGTCGGAGACAAAGACCTTCTGCTGCACGAAAGAGCGCTCCAGTCGCTGCAAGACGCTCTCGATGGCGTGCGTCAGCGGCGCAAGCTCGGGAGTGGTGCGCGCCGTGGCGGGCGGATCGAACTGCCAGGCGTTCACCGAAACTCCGGCAGCCAGTGTGGCCAGTTGCCGTAGCGGAAGCAGGCCGCGATGCAGAAGCCAAGCGATCAGCGGTCCGGTCACCAGCAGGAGAATCACGCCGCCGGCCGCGTAGAACTCGACCGTGCCCCAGATCGACTCCCAGACCTTGCCGGTGCGCGCGCCGTAGAGCACGGTTACAGGACGCACGACGGCCCCGCCCGGCTTGCCGGGATCCACGCTGCGCGTGCCCAGGAAACGGAGCATGCGGTAGTGCCGGACGCCGATGGTCTGGAAAAAGAAGCTTCCGTGCCCGGGGGCGCCAGGCTGGAAGGCCATTCCCGTCCAGCCGGGCGAGACGCCGAGGACTCGGCCGCTGGAGTCAAAGACTTCGTAGATATCGTCCTTTGGCAGGTGCAGGTCGGCCTGAACCAGCATGATGCCATCGTGGCCGTCGTCGGACTCCTGCACGGCGCCGAGGATGGAATCGACCCGGCCGTGCAGTGCGATGTCGAAAATATGGAAGGCCATGTGGCGCTCGTAACCGAAAGAAAGCGCCACCGCAAGGATCGAGGAAGCCAGCTCGACCACGAGTACGGCCACAATCAGGCGGAAGGCAATGGAGCGCGGCTGGAGAGCGTTGGGGCGACGGAAGAGCTTCATGGCGCCTGCTCCAGATCCTGATCCGGATTCAGGCCGTCTTCCTCATCCGAATCCATATCCTGATCCATTTCCAGGCCGGCTTCCATCTCCGGGGCCAGCCGGTAGCCGCGGCCGCGCATGGTCTCAATGACGGCGGCAGGCTCGGGCAGGGCCGCATCCAGCTTCTTGCGCAGGTTGCTGACGTGCGCCTCGATCACGTTGGAGTGCCGCTCCCAGTTGTAGTCGTATAGGTGCTCGAGCAACTCGCGCTTGCTGACGATGACCCTGGGCCGATGCATCAGGTATTCGAGAATGCGGTATTCGGTGGGCGATAGCTCGATGAATACGCTGTCGCGGCGGACGGTCTGCTCCAGCGTGTTCAGCTCCAGGCCGCAGGCGGAAAGAATGGGATGCGCCGCGCCCTTGCCGCGCCGGATCAGCGCCTTGGCGCGGGCAATGAGCTCGCCCAGATCGAAGGGCTTGGCCAGGTAGTCGTCGGCCCCGGCGTTGAGCAGCTCGATGATCGAGTCCTTGCCTTCCCGGGCGGTGAGGATCAGGACCGGTGTTGCGTCCTGGCGGGCGCGAATGCGCTTGAGCACGCTGACGCCATCGACTTTGGGCAGCATCAGGTCCAAAACGATGAGGTCGTAGCAGCGGTTCTGGGCGCACAGATCGCCCGCCTGCCCGTCTTCTGCCCAGTCGACCGCGAACCCCGGGCCGTCCCGCAGCGCCGCAGCCAGGTTGTCCGCCAGCCGAACTTCATCCTCCACAAGCAATACGCGCATGCCGTGCCTCTTTCACCCTCAGTATGGACGCGTCAAGATTAAACCACCCTGAAGCACCTGGCACCTGCGGTGCGGCAGCTGCTTCGCGTGGCCGGCACTGGAAAAACGCGCAGGAGTGAGGAGCGAGGTCAGGGCGTCGCGCCCTGCGCGCAATCTGGATAGAAAAATCCTGCTACGCAGCAGACCCAAGCAGTTCGGCCACTACCTGCGGGCTGCTCGCGATGACACTAAGGTAGGCGCGTGCCGGGGCGTCGGGAAACTTGCGGCGCTGTTCCCAGTCGCGCAGAGTCCCAACCGGAATGCGGTAAGCGGCGGCGAAGGCCTCCTGGGTCAAACCGAGCCTTTCGCGAAGTTTCTTTACGTTGACCACGCGCACCAACCCAGCGCGAGCCAGCGCTTCATCGCTGCCGCGAGGGATCGGCTGGGCATCCGGGTCTGCCAAAGCCGCTGCATGAATCTGCTCTTCCGTAAGGGTGTCGACCGCCCCGAAATCGGTATTCGACGTCAGCGGCGGCGTTCCCTCTTCATGCTCGACCCAAACCATATCGTTCGACTTCATCTTTCTCGGCCCTCCTGACAGAAATCACTCGGATGCAGTCTTCGCCTCGCTCGGTGGATACAACGTAAGGAACGTGCGCCTGCCCCATTCCGAGCGTAATCACGCGTTCCTCGCCATAGTCGCGGCGGCGATCAATCCACCATTCGCCATCGGGATCTTCCAGCGCAGGAATCCCGTCTTTCAAGCTAAGCCCGTGCTTGCGCCGGTTCAGCGCATCTTTCGCAGGGTCCCAAACGTAGCGCATGAAAGGATAGTACGGCTAAGCCGTAGATGCGTCAACCTCATTTGCGACTGCGACGCGAACCGTAACACACACCTTAATCCCGATCAGTTACCCTCAAAGCGTTGAGATTTTTTGCGCTGGGGATATCGATTTGCGTATTGTTCTCTCGAACATTGGAACTTTTGGCGACATCAATCCGCTGATCGCCCTGGCACTCGAACTGAAACGGCGCGGCCATGTGCCGGTCATGGCGCTGCCGGCCGTCTACGAGCCGAAGATTTTGCCACTGGGGCTGGAGTTTCATGCGGTGCGGCCGGATATCGACCCGGCCAATTCGCTGCTTGTGGAGATGGTCTACGACGTCAAGAAGGGCACCGAGACCGGCCTGCGGGAGTTCCTGTTTCCGGTGCTGCGGCAGACCTACGACGACCTGCTGGACGCCTCCACCAAGCCGCAGCGCGCCGACCTGTTGCTGCTGGGCGAGCTGAACTACGCCGGGCCGATTGTGGCCGAGGTAACCGGAATTCCGTGGGCGAGCTACGTGCTGGCCCCGCTTTCGTTCTTTTCGGCCTTCGATCCGCCGGTGCTGCCCATGTATCCGCGGCTCGCGCGCGCCGACAAGACGGTGCCGGGCATGGGCCGCGTGATCAAGCGATTGGCGCGCTTTGTGAGCCGCAAGTGGCCGCAGCCCATTTATGACCTGCGCCGCGAACTGGGGCTGCCGCGGGGCGCGAATCCGCTCTTCGACGCCAAGCACTCGCCGCACCTGGTGCTGGCGATGTTCTCGCGAGTGCTGGGAACCGAGCAGAGAGACTGGCCGAGAAACAATGTGATCACCGGCTTCTGCTTCTACGATTCCGACGCTGGGAATGCGGCGCTGCCGGCGAACCTGGAAAAATTCATGGCCGAGGGCGAACCGCCGGTGGTGTTTACGCTGGGTTCGGCGGCAGTGCTGGCGGCGGGGCACTTCTACGAGTTCTCGGCCCGGGCGGCAATCAAACTCGGGATTCGCGCGGTGCTGCTGATCGGCAGCGACCAGCGGAACCGGCCTTCGCAGAAGCTTCCGGAGTCGATCTGCGTGGCCGAGTATGCTCCCTATTCGGCGCTGTTTTCACGCGCGGCGCTGGTGGTGCACCAGGGCGGAGTGGGCACCACGGCGCAGTGCCTGCGTGCGGGCACGCCCATGCTGATCATGCCCTATAGCCACGACCAGCCGGACAACGCGCGGCGCATGAGGCGGCTGAAGGTGGCGCGGTCCATCATGCGCAGCAGCTATACGCCCAGCCGCGTGGCGCGGCGCATCAAGGCGATGCTCGCCGAGCCGCTCTTCGCCAAACGGTCGCAGTCGGTGGCAGCGAGGCTGAACCACGAAGACGGCGTGAAGACCGCCTGCGACGCGCTGGAGAATCTCTACGAGCGCGCCGGCAAGGAGTAATACAGGGAATAGGGAGTAGGGAGTAGGGAATAGGGATCAGGGATCGGCGTGAATCTGTATGAGTACGCGCGCAAGGGGTAGCGGACGAGCGGAAGACTGCTGACAACAGGACGCCCGGCCGGAGACTAACCTCTCCCGGCCGGGCGCGTTTTTTTCTGATCCCTGATCCCTGTTCCCTATTCTCTACTCCCTGTCTTTCTTCCACCGCAGAATCGGCTTGCGCGCGGCCAGCACTTCGTCGAGGTGGGAAACGCGGGTGGAGTGGGGCGCATTCTTCACCAGTTCGGGATCCTCGTCGACTTCCTGGGCGATGGCGCGCATGGCGTCGATGAAGAGGTTCAGCTCCTCCAGCGACTCGCTTTCGGTGGGCTCGATCATCAGAGCGCCGGAAACGATCATCGGGAAGCTGACCGTATAGGGGTGGAAGCCATAGTCGATCAGCCGCTTGGCGATGGCGCCGGTCTTGACTCCCTTGGCCGCCTGCCGCTTGTCGCTGAAGACAACCTCGTGCATCGAAGCGGTCTTGTAAGGCAACTCGTAGAGGTCTTCGAGCTTGGCGCGGATATAGTTGGCGTTGAGCACGGCGTCTTCGGTGGTGAGGCGCAGGCCGTCGGGGCCGTTGGCCAGGATATAGGCCAGAGCGCGGATCAGCACACCGACGTTGCCGTAAAAAGCGCGCACGCGGCCGACGGACTGCGGTCGGTTGTAGTCCCAGCTCAGTTGTCCCTCAGTCCCCAGTCCCTTAGTCCCTGGTCCCTGAGTCCCCAGTCCCTCCACACGCACCAGCACCGGCGTGGGCAGGAACGGCTCCAGAAACGCCTTGCAGGCCACCGGGCCGGAGCCGGGACCGCCGCCGCCGTGGGGCGTGGAGAAGGTCTTGTGCAGGTTCAGGTGCATTACGTCGACGCCGAAGTCGCCGGGGCGGGCCTTGCCGACCAGGGCATTCATGTTGGCGCCGTCCATGTAGAGCAGCGCGCCCTTGGCGTGGAGGATGTCGGCGATCTTGTGGATCTGGCTCTCGAAGACGCCAATGGTCGAAGGGTTGGTCAGCATCAGCGCGGCGGTGTCTTCGTCCACCTGGCGGGCCAGCGCTTCCAGGTCGATGCCGCCCTCGGGGTTGGACTTGAGGTTCTCCACCTTGTAGCCGCAGATGGCCGCGGTGGCGGGGTTGGTTCCATGCGCCGAATCGGGAATGAGCACCTTGTGCCGCGCATTGCCCTGCGACTGGTGCCAGGCGCGGACGAGCAGCATTCCGGTGAATTCGCCGTGCGCGCCAGCGGCGGGTTGCAGGGTGATCACATCCATGCCGGTGATCTCGCACAGCGTGCGCTGCAACAGGTCGATCACCTCAAGCGATCCCTGCGCCAGCGAATCGGGGCGGTAGGGATGGGCTTCTGCCAAACCTTCCGTGCGGGCCACCAGCTCGTTCACGCGCGGGTTGTACTTCATGGTGCAGGAGCCGAGCGGATACATGCCCAGATCGATGGCGTAATTCCACGTGGAGAGCCGCGTGAAGTGGCGGATCAGCTCGATCTCGGAGAGTTCCGGGAGCTCCGCAGGCACTTTGCGTGCGGCGGACCCTAAAAGAGACGACGCGTCGACAGCCGGCACGTCCAGCGCGGGCAGCCGGTAGGCGAACTTGCCGGGCGACGAGGTCTCAAACAGCAGCGCCTCGTTCTGGGTCGGGTGGGGGCGGACTTTCTTGGTACTCGGAATCAACACTTCAATCGTTGCCATTCATAACCTCGCTCGCGATTCTTCCGCGAATCAAACTTGCCTTGTTTTCCGGCCGGGGAAGACCTGTAAGGCATCTGCCCGGATCTTGCTTTGTAACAGGGCACGACTTTAGTCGTGCCGAAAACGATCCTTACGAAACTAGGGCTTTAGCCCCTGCCGACTTCCGCTTCGCCAGAAACTCAAAACAGAACGGATACTGCCCGGGGGATTCAACCAACCCAGCCTTCACCGGGTTCATCGCGATATAGTTCCGATGCTGCGAGATGCTTTCCTTGTCGAGCATCTGCATTTCAGAGAACCCTCGCTGCCAGACTTCTCCCAAATACCCGAATTCCTGTTTCAACCGATGCGAGAACCTGCCTTTGACAAACTGCATCGCCTTCTCGACGGTCATCTCGCCTTCGACCTCCAGCAGCAAATGGACATGATCCGGCATCACAACGAAGTCGTATAGTTTGAATTTCTTCTCTGCGACAAGAGACCGCAGAACATCAATCAATAACTCTGCATTGCGTTCTGCTTGCAGCAATCGCATGCCCATGCTCGTCTTGGTCGTCGCAAAGAAAATGCGCGCAGGAGAAAGAATCGCATCCGGGTTGGCGTTGCGGCCGGGTCTTGCCATAGCAGGGGCTAAAGCCCGCTCCCTTTTAAATGCCTGTTGCGGCACGACTAAAGTCGTGCCCTGTTACAAAGCTACAGATTTCGTGTCTGTTACAAAGCTACAGATTTCGAGCCTGTTACAAAGCTACAGATTTCGAGGCTGTTACAAACTTCATTCCCGCTTGCAAAGGGTGCGGAGTTGCTCCGAAAGAGGACCCATCTTGACCCTTTTCCACTACCTGCCTGCAACCACGCTGGCTGCGGCGTCGATGCTTGTGCGGCTCACAACTTCCGTTGTGCACCACAGCGTTGCGTTCTTCAGTTCCGGATACCAGCGGCCCAGGTCGACACCGCCGACAATCTTTTCCGCCATCAGGCGCTCGCCCAGCAACGCCGGCGCCTCGTCGGTTTGCAGCACGAACTCGTTGAAGCGCGGTGAGCCGGCAAACAGCAGCTTCGCTCCGCTCTGCGCGCCCAGCGTTTTGGCCGCGTAGTCCGCCTTGGCCAGGTTGTGCTCGGCTAGTTCGCGGATGCCCTGCTTGCCGTAGACGGCGAGGAAAATGGTGGCCATCAACGCGACCAGGGCCTGATTGGTGCAGATGTTGCTGGTGGCCTTCTCGCGGCGGATGTGCTGCTCGCGCGTCGAGAGAGTCAGCACGAAGCCACGGTTCCCGTTGCTGTCGACGGTCTGGCCGACCAGGCGGCCGGGCATCTGGCGGACGTACTGTTCCTTGGCGGCAATGACGCCGCAGAACGGTCCGCCGTAGCTGAGGGCTACGCCGAAAGACTGCGCTTCCATGCTGACGATGTCGGCTTCCACCGGTGGGCGGACAATGCCCAGTGAAACCGCTTCGGCGATGGAGACGATCAGCAACGCGCCCTTGGCGTGGGCAATCGCGGCGATGGCCGGGATGTCTTCGACGACGCCAAAGAAGTTGGGGCTTTGCACCAGGACAGCAGCGGTTTCTTCGGTCACCGAAGCTTCCAGCGCGGCCAGGTCCAGGCGGCCGGTTTCACGGTCATAGGCGAGCACCGATACGGGCAGGTCTTGATGTTGGGTATAGGTGTGCACCACTTCCCGATACTCGGGATGAACGGTCGAGGCGATCAGCGCCTTGTGACGGCCTGTGATGCGAACGGCCATCATGATGGCTTCGGCAGCGCCAGTGGAGCCGTCGTACATGCTGGCGTTGGCCACGTCCATGCCGGTCAGCTCGGCGATCATGGTCTGAAATTCAAAGATGGCCTGCAGCGTGCCTTGGGAGATTTCCGGCTGATAGGGCGTGTAGGCGGTCAGGAACTCGCCGCGCTGGATCAGTGCGTCGATGATGACCGGGCGGTAGTGGCGATAGGCGCCCGCGCCCAGAAAACTCACGTAGTCGGTGGCGTTCTTTGCGCCGGCCTGGCGGAAGTAGTCGACGATCTCGCTCTCGGCGTGCTGGCGGGGAACGTCCAGATCGCGCGTGATGCGGTATTCGGCGGGAATGACCGTGAACAGGTCGTCGATGGCGGCTGCGCCGATTTCGGCCAGCATCTGCTGGCGCTCGGCGGGAGATTTCGGCAGGTAGCGCATTTTAGCTTCTGGCTCCTAGCTCCTAGCTTCTAGCTAAAAGCCGGTTGAAAGGGCGCTGTTGCAGCCCCTGGAAACAAATTACGGATGAAACCATACAGCCTCCAGCTCCCGGAGCGGGCAGGGAGCCAGGAGCCAAGAGCTAAAAGCTGTTCTTCAGCTTCCCGTTTCTTCCGAGACGAAGGCCTCGTAGGCGGCGGCGTCGAGCAGGGATTCAACCTCGGCCGGATTGGAGAGCTCGACCTTGATGATCCAGGCATCGTGGGCCGCTTCGTTGATCTTGTCGGGCGAGTTCTTCAACTCGTCGTTGCTGGCGGTCACGGTGCCGGAGACGGGCGAGTAGAGATCGCTGACAGCCTTGACGCTCTCTACGGAGCCAAAGACCTCGTGCGCCTTGACCGCATCGCCGACCTTGGGGACATCAACATAAACGATGTCGCCGAGCGAGCTTTGCGCGTAATCCGTAATGCCGATGGTGCCAATGTTGCCTTCGAGCGCGATCCACTCGTGCTCGCGCGTATAGCGGTAGTTCGTGGGATAAGCCATTTCGCGGTGCTCCTTTTAAAGATCGAAGTTTCAGTTTACGACCTTGAGATGGCGCGCATGAAGCGATCTTGCCCCCGATTGCGTGCGAAGGGCAGGGGTATTCAAAGGGGATGCACGGTTTGCACCGCCGGCAGGGCAAATTCTGGCTATTGCCGGAAGGCGGGTGAACGGACGCCCGAGCGGCTACTTCGCTGGAGAAAAGGCGGGGTATGGCTCCAGCGAGGTCAGCAGCACGGTTTCGATCATCCCGGCCTGGGCAAGCGGCAGCGTGGCGATTGCGGCGCGGACTTCCTCCTCAGAGGCGGCTTCCCAGACGATGACTGCGCCGGGAGCGTCGCCGCGACGCCAAATTTGGCGCAGGATGCCAGCGGCATACATCTCGCGGACGCGCTGGCCCTCCTGGGCAGCCAGCTCCGGGGTAAAGGCTTCCGGCGGAAAAACGTCGGTGCGGCGGCGGGAAATCGACATGAATTGCATGAGACAGATTGTAAAGGTGGAAAACAGAGGCCTGGCCCAGCTTGTCCGGAGAAGCACGGGGATTTTGCCCTGCCACAAAAGGAAGGCCAGCACAGGGTGGAAGCCACAATACTTTGAATACGCGAGGCTTATTGCTGTTCCTTAGCCCCGTACAAAAGGCGTGAAATCGGACCATTGCTCGACCCGGAAGGCGCGGATGTCCCGCACCGACTTCGGGAACCATGAACATGCGCGCAATGCCTGTATGGCCACGAAAAGATTGGCCATGTCCTCATTCTCCGTTACGTAAAGGCTGCCCTGCACGCGTCGAAAACCAAACTCACCGAGCACGTCGCCGATATCGGTATAGGCCTGGGAAACACCTTTTGGGTGGTTCTCCTCGGTGTCTGCCACCGTCAAGTCAAAGGCCACGGCGTACATCAGCGAGCCTCCGGGTCGTTCATCATGCGGGTCATGCGGTACTCCGACGTTTCGCCGGTTTCAATCATTTTGACTTCGATCATCCACTCGCCGTTGTCCAGTTGACGAAGAGCAGGCCCGACCTCGTACTTCGAGCCCAAAGCCCCAAAGCTCTTGATCTTGCCAACCGGAATCGGCGGCGGTGTGTTGATTTCCAGCATTTTGCATCTCCTACGGTACGACCGGTCTCATCTTAGCGCAATTACGACTTTGTATGAGACGCGAGGATTCCTGTTTTCTACTTTTCGAAATACTCGCCCCTGCCTCCATTCGCCCACGGATCGTAATGGGCGGCGAAGGTGGCACGGTATTGGGTGGAGGGATGGCTGTCGGTCCAGAACTCCAGAAAAGGATTCGGGTTTGGCTCTTCCAGCCAGGCCTCGCCGAGGTGGTTGAAGGCGGAGACTGCGGTTTTCTGCGGATCGACGACGACGCTGTGAATCGCCTCCTGTCCGTAGACGTCGGCCTGGTGTTCGATGTAACGGCTGAAGGCGTTGCCGACCGGCTCCATCGCAAAGCCGGCAAGCGAAACGATAAAGAGCAGCAGAACGAATCCGGCGCGCGAGGAAAGAGCAGACCTGCCTTCTTCGAGACCGTCGAAGAGTCCCCAGCGGGGACCGAAACGAAGCGCCATCCAGTCGGCCAGCCGGGCGCAGGCCCAGTAGAGGAAGAAGAGGAAAACCGCGGAAACCGCCAGGCCTTTCGGGATGTGGCGAAGGACGTAGTGGCCGCTCTCGTGGGCAAAGAGGAAAAGCACTTCGTCGTCGGGGATGCGGCCGGCGCTGGTGTCCCACACCACGATGCGCTTGGTTGCGCCGATTCCGGTGACATAGGCGTTGAGGCCATTGGTCTTGAGGCTGGCCTTCATGAGGAAGATGCGTTCGGGCGGGATGCGGGTTCCGGTGCGCGCGACCACCTTTTCAAGCCGGGCCACCAGCGCGGGGTTGCTCCGGCTGAGGGGTTCGAACTTGTTGAAAATGGGCTCCAGCAGCGGCTCGCCCAGCGCGGAAAGAACCATCAGAGGCAGGGTAACCAGCCAGGCCCACCGCCAGTAGCGGCGAGGCGAAACGCGTACGATCCAATTGAAGAGCAGCAGGAAAGGCACGCCGCCCAGGGTGAAGGCGAGGCCCTTGGCCTGATCCAGCAGCCAGCCCGGCCACCCTTGGACGCCGATGCCGTAGCTGAGGCTGACGTGGTGGGCATAAATGCCCAGCGGCAGATCGGCAAGTTCGAGCAGGACTAGCAGGACGGCGAAAAACAGCGCGCCCTGCAGCCAGCGGCGGTGGGTGACGCGCGCGACCCGCTCCTGAAGGCGGGCGGCGATGCGCCCGGCAAGCAGCAGCCAGAGTACCGCCAATCCCCATATGGAGCCACCGAAATGCAGGATCGTGCGGATGCGCCCGAGCGCAATGGCTTTGGCAAGCTTCTCTGGCGGCAGCGTGTAGGCTGCCTGCGGCGACTGCGCTGGCTGCTGGACAAGCGCGCCAGCCACTGGGGCGGCATGAGCGGCCGAGGCAATGCGTGGGGCTACCGATGCCGAAGCAACGGGCGCAGAAGTGATGAGCGCGCAGGCCAGCGCGAGCGCCGGCAGAATCCGGTGTGTAAACAACACAGGCAGTTTCCTCTGAGGTAGCTTACTCTGAGAGAATCCTGCGTAATGAATTTTCACCGAGCTTCCGACCTATGACAAAGCCGCTTACCTCCGCCGCACGGCGGATCGCCTCCCGATCCCAGACGGTCCTGGCAATTCTGACCCTGGCCGTTCCGGTTGCCGCTTGCGCGCAACAGCAGCCCGGTTCACAGCAAGCGGAACCAGCGCTGCTGAACGCCATGACCACGGAACTGCATCGCGCCTTCACCTCGCTGGGCAGAGGAACGGGAAAGACCGCGGATGAGAAGCAAATGCCGCCGTATTTTCTGAGCTATTCGGTCAGCGATGCCAGCGGGGTGGTGATTCGTGCGCAATATGGCGCGCTGGTCGGCAGTTCGGCCGTCCACGAGCGAGTGGCCGATGTGCAGATCCGGCTGGGCGAACCCAAGCTGGACAACACCCATGGAACCCATCGCGGCACAGCGGTCAACAGCGTGCAGTTGCCGCTGACGGACGATCGCGAGGCGCTGGCGCGTTCCTTGTGGATGGCTACCAATAACGGCTACGGAAGCGCGCTCGACAATTATCTGCGCGTCAAGACCGAAGCCGAGGTGCGGGCCAAGGAAGAAGACAGCTCGCCCGACTTCAGCCAGGAGGCTGCACAGGTCTCGATCGTCAAACCAGCGCCGCAGGTCACGGTGGACAAGGCGGCGTGGGAGCAGCGGGTTCGCTCGCTTTCAAAGGTATTTCGCGAGTTTCCCGACGTGTACCAAAACTTCGTGATGCTCACGGCGCAGAATGAGACCGACTATTTCGCCTCTTCGGAGGGATCGCGCGTGGTTGCTCCGCACCTGCAGGCGCGGCTGGTTGCTTTTGCCGTGACCCGAGCCGACGACGGAATGGACCTCTTCCGGGCGCAGACCTTCGAGGCTGAAACCGTGGACGGTCTGCCCACTCAGGCGCAAATGGAAGCAGCCCTGCGCGAAATGGGCAAGAGTCTCGAAGCGCTGCGCAAGGCGCCGGTGACGGAGCCTTTCGACGGGCCGGTGATTCTGTCGGGCCGCGCGGCCGCGGTCTTCTTCCACGAGGTGCTTGGGCACCGGCTGGAAGGCCAGCGCCAGCGTGGCGACGAGGAAGGCCAAACATTTACCAAGGAACTGGGCAAGGAAGTGTTGCCGACGTTCCTGTCGGTTTCGGACGACCCCACGCAGACGACCTTCGGCAAGACCTGGCTCAGCGGCAACTATACCTTCGACGACGAGGGGCAGAAAGCGCGCAGGGTCGACCTGATTCAGGACGGGGTTCTGAAGACCTTCCTGATGTCGCGGCTGCCGATTGCCAGTTTCAGCTCGTCGAACGGGCACGGGCGGGCGCAGACAGGCCGCATGCCAACCGGGCGGCAAGGCAATCTGATTGTCACCTCGACCAAGGCGGTAACCGACGCCGAGTTGCGCAGGCAGTTGATCGAAGAAGCGAAGAAACAGGGCAAGCCCTACGGACTTTACTTCGAGGACATTTCGTCGGGTTTCGCGGTCACGCAGCGCAGCTCTCCGCAGGCTTTCCAGGTGATTCCGCTGGTGGTGTGGCGGGTTTACGCGGATGGACGGCCGGATGAGCTGGTGCGCGGAGTCAGCATTGTGGGCACGCCGCTGGCGGCCATGAAGCGGATTGTCGCCACCGGCGATACCAGCGAAGTCTTCAACGGCGAATGCGGCGCGGAGTCGGGCACGGTTCCGGTGAGCGCGGT
>Ga0181517_10000550_pt1 | contig 48941 bp, 37 predicted proteins | sample PEATcosm2014_Bin_31_FD_119748 | JGI IMG/M metagenome (GOLD analysis project Ga0181517, IMG submission 119748) | Peatland microbial communities from MTU Mesocosm Facility, Houghton, MI, USA - PEATcosm2014_Bin01_30_metaG | ecosystem: Environmental > Terrestrial > Soil > Wetlands > Peat | place... | reverse complement strand
TGCTGCCGATGCCGGAGGCCATGATTTCGCTATCGTCGGTCCCTTCATTGTGGATTGGTGGGCGTGGGAATACGAACGCTCCATTGACTGCCCGGTGATTCTTCGCTCCGAGGGCATCCGCCTTGGCAAATACATGCCGGAAGCAGATTGGCGCATCTTTTCGGAAAGCGACTTCACCGGCATTTCTCGCAAGTGATCCCGACCGGTGGCGAGGGGGCGAATAGCCCGAAACCTCGCCGCCGATTATCACCACGCCCCCCGCTTTCACCCGCTCGGGCCGATCCTCGCGCTCAGCATTTGGCCCCCGCTCCGCCGGCCAGCGTTCCGATCTGGCACGGCTCGCGCCCACCGCTGCGCTCCCCAGGCGTGGGCTACATCGACATTTCTGGCGCTTGCTCCAGTGTGGGAGGGTAGCGAGTAGCAGTTGACCAACTTGACTACGCATTCCGATCACGCAGGCTGGGTTCGGGCTTGCATTACTTCCTCGAGTGTAAATGAACCGGTTATTGCCGGCATGGAGTCTGCAAAAGCAGTAAATTGAAAAGTCTCTAATTGCGTTTTCGGCTCCGATTCCATCCCTGCAACAAATCTAAACCCAAAGCTGGGGTTCAACCATGCGTGAGGGAAAAGTGGAATCTGGTTGTGGTTGGAAAACAGTATCTTATAGCCCGTCTTGCCATTCACTTCATGTTGGCGAGCTCCTTCGTACATAACAAGCTTCCCATGAACTTTAATTGGCACGTTCGCCACAACCACGACGTACCGGGCGAATACGTCGCTCTCGTTATGCAAATCGAATATCAGCACCCCGTCTGGGCCATTACTGGCAGGTCTTCGGTAAACGACTAATCTGGCTTTCACAACAAGGTGAGGGTGTGTTTTACGATTCATCACATCCCGAACTTCATGGTCAACCATCGGGACGGATTGAAAATTGTAGCGGCGGTAGTACCTACAGTCTATCGCTTGATGTGCGGTTGTCCCCGGAGGAATTTCGATAGCGTAGGCGACGTGATCGGGGCCGGAAGAAAGATGCACTGGATGTATTCTCAGTTCGCGAATGCGGGGTCGGATCTGACTGACAATCTGTTCAAGCCATTCCTTGGAGAAATCCCGCCTGTTCACTGGGGAAATGCACTCCGGGAGATGCTTTCGCGAGTCATCCTGATATTCTGCCAAACCATAGATGATTAACCCGCCAGCAGAATTCGCCATCGCCGAAACGTCCTTGGTGATTTCGGAAATCGCACGTTGGTCTCGGCTCAATGCCCCGGCAGCTTTGTACTCCAGCCCAAGGTTCTCTTCGATTTGGTCCTGAATCAATCCTAAAAGCCTGCTTTCATCCCAGAGATTCGCACCTGGGGAAGAGGTCGGAATTCTTGGTTCAACCGAGATCTCTTGTGAAAGCGATGGCGCGTTTGCTGTCAAGCATGCAAAGCGCACACGTGATTCCAATTCCTTCTGAAGGATATCCCCGATCCTTTGATAATGTTCAACGGCAGAATGGTTCGGGCCGGAACAGTTCAAGCACGCTTGCCACATTTCATGCAGTTCCTCATCGGTAGCTGCCTTGTAGGAACCGTCGTTTACGGCCCTCTCTGCGTCGCAGTATGTTTTGGCCATATCGCAGGGCAAAGAATGGCATTTCGGGCTCTCCTTGTCACGGATTGAAGTGCGGGCTCCGGCCAGCAACGACAAGGATAACGCCCTCACATCGACATTTCTGGTGCCTCCTCCCTTTCTGGCGGGCGCAGAACCTTTTTCTGCTCTTCCGCTTTTGCCGCCGCTTCGACGGTCTTGACCATCTCCTCCGCTTTGGTGACTTCCTCTGCTTTTTCCGCGGGGCGCTCTTGCGGCGGTTCTTTGGCGCGGTTGCGTGGCGGCACGACCTCCAGCGCCGCCGGGCGCTCCCGCTCGCGTCCCACGCTGGAGCGTAGCGCCTCAACGTTGTCCGTATAGACCCGCACCAACTCCCGGCCACGGGACACCGAGACGTAAAACTGATTGGCGTCCGCCGCCTGCATTGAGATCCCCGACTGGACGACGAAGACCCGATCCACCGTTTTCCCCTGCGCGGCGTGCGACGTAATCGCATAGCCGTAACCCAGGTGGCCAAACTCCTTGGGCAGCCGCCAACCGTTGCCGAGCACCATATCACCGTTTTCCTCCAACTTCCGCACGGTGTAAACGCTGCCGTTATTGAGCCGGTGACCGTCGAGGGTTTTCCCATTGGCGGTGATGCGTATCTGTTCGCCGGCACCGACCTCGATGGCGTCCTTTTCGAAAACGCTAAACCGCTCCGCGAGCGTAAGCGGCAGTTCCTTGGGCGCTTCACCTTCTGCCCGCACCCAAACCGAGTTTTTGCGGGCCTCGACCACCTCCAGTTGCTCGCCAACGGGGAAGCCCGTCGCCGAGCGCGTCATGTGCACCATCATGCCAGGGGAGTATTTCCGGCTGTCCCCGCGCTCCGCCACCGTCCAGGTGAGCGGCTTAAAGACCTGCCGCTTTGTCCCTTCCTCCAGCGTGCCTTCCTCCTTGAGCATCTGGCGAATGGCCGTTGTGACATCCTCGCATTCGGCATGTGTAGGGGAGACAACTAGGGCGCTCTTACCGGCACGGGTAGCGGCGCGATAATCCAAGGCAACCGCCTGGTGCCGGTCGGCGGCTTTTCCCGAAATCTCCCGAAAGGCCCCCATGCCCTTCAGCGTATCGAAGGCCGCATCAAATCGCCGCTCGGAAATCTCCTCCACCGCCTTTTTGTAAAGCCCTTGCTGGCGCTGCACCTTGTCAACCGAGACAACTGACATCTCCCCGAACTGCTCCAGGATTTCAAAGGCCCGGCCCCGCTCGACGGAATAATGCTGCCCCACGTCCCCCACCAGGACGATGCGCGAGCCGAGATTCTCGGCCAAGTCCAGCATCTTGTCCATGCAGCGCGACGAGAGAAGCCCGGCTTCATCCACCCACCAGACCGCCCCGCGAGCCTCGTCCTGCAATATCGGGCTCGATAGGAGCTGCGCGACCGTCTCAGCCTTTTCAAAGCCTTCCTTGCGCAGGACTCCACGGGCGGCCTCGGCAGTCGGGGCCAGGACCAGCAGCCTTTGCCCGCCCGCCTCGATGGCCCGAGCCGCTTCCTTGAGGAGCGTGGTTTTGCCCGTTCCCGCCTTCCCGCCAACGCCGGTGATGCGGTCACGGGATTCCAAGACATGGACCACCGCCGCGCGTTGCTGCATGTTCAGGCGATGGTCTTCGATCTGCCAGCCAGGGTTTAGCCGGGGCAATTGGTCCTTGCCGGCCTTGCAGCGCTCCGCAATCCGCTCCTCTTCGGCCAGGACCTCCTCGGTTGTGACCAGATTGCGGCCGTCTTTCGGCACCCGGATCAAATCGGCCTTTGCCGCCTCGACCCGTATCCCGTCCACCTTGACGCTGCCCACTCCCCAGCGGAGGGCTTCCGCCAGGAGCGCCTTTTCACCCACCACGCTTGAGCGCTCGAAGATATGGTCAATGGCGTATTGGACGGCCTTTGCCTCACGGGAGGCTTCCGCGCTTCTCGCCCTGGCCCTTCCCAGGCTCTTTAGCTGCTCTTTCTCCTCGGGGGTGAGCCGGGACCACCATTCTTTCCGCAATTCGTCTTTGGAGAGCTCTTTGACCTTCCTCTCCCGCGTCAGGGCGGCCAGCCCGTCGCGCTCAGCGGCGGTGTAGGCCCCGATTTCCTTTGCCTTCGCCTCGACCACCGCCGCACGGCGGCTGAATTTCTCTATCAATTCCCGCGAGACCCCGCCCAGTTCAAAGGACGAGCCTACCGGCTCCACCCGGTAGCCCAACTCTTCCAAGCCAAGCGCTACGCGGGCGTGGAAGGCCGCCTCGTAGTAACTGGCGTCCCGTTTGACGTCCCCGAGCTGCGCGGCCTTCCAACGGCCTTCCTGCTCGTCGTAGGTGGCATTGAAGGTGAAACAATGGACGTGGAGGTGAGGGTCGGGGATTCCGTTCACCGGGCGAGCCGTGAAATGGATGTATTCGGCCCAGATGAGCTTCCCGGTTTTCCGGTCATGATCCTGGCCGCCAACCCGGACCCGAGTGGACACATCCTGCTCCAGTTCTTCCATGGTTTCCTGGATTGCCCGGCGAACGAGCTTGAGGATTCGCTCATCCTTGCGGAACTCGTAGGCGAGCGTAACCGACTTCGGGACATGGAAATTCAGGTCCCAGCCGACGCGGCGGTTGTCTTTGGTGCGGGCGGTGAGGCGCTCACCGGTCGCGGGGTTCAGGTTGTCGCAAAGAGCGCAGAAGGCTTCTTTGTCCACGATACCTTTTAAGCCCAGGAGAGCAGCGCCTTTGCCACCCCACAAACCGGCGACTTCCTGACCTTCGGAGTAGTAATCTTTGATGGCAAGACCATCAACGAGGTATTTCTTTGCTTGATCAGCAGATGCAGACGTGATGATGCGTAACATAGTCTTGAGACTCCCAGCAACACGTCATGAGGAAGTAACAGAAATATTCCAAGACGTAAGCCTGAGTCAAACATTGTAAATGGTGTAAATTCATCCAACGAAAACAGATTCAGAAAAAAACACAAAAATTCGTCAGACATCTCCCCTAAGCAAGCTTAGGCCAGAATTTTCCGGTCAAAAACATAGCCAAGGCGCGGGGGTTACTTGAGCGATTTCGGGACGTCACAAGTGGCCTTCAAAAACCCCTCGATTTGCGACCGGGGAATGAGCTTCTTTCTCAAAGCCTTCGATGCGGTGAGAATCCCCCGGTCAAGGAGCCGGCGAATGGTCTTGGTGCTGACATTAAGCGCCGCTGCGGCTTCCTCGACGGTGTAGACCAAAGGCACTGATTTGGTGGCACTTGCGAAGATTCCGACGCTGCCATTTGCGGGGGGCTGGCTCGGGACTGCCGGGGCCGCCGGCGGTTGCGTGGCGGATTGGAAGTTGAGGGAGTAGAGAGGGTTCATGGTTTCTTTCTCGTTCATTGTTTTTTGTTGTTGTCGTTTATGCCGCCGTCTGTGGCGACGCCTCTCGTTTTCGCAGCCGGCAGAGGATTTGCCCATTGGAGGAGTTTTCAGAATTACCTGGAGGAGAACTTGGAAAAGGTTGGAAAAGAACCTGGAAAAACGTTGCAAGCCCCTCGAATTCAACGGCTTGTCCGTGAGCTGAAAAACGACCGACTTGGAGAGAGAGATTTAGTGTTTCCGTATGGCAGGGCGCCTTTTCTTGGTGTGGGCTGGGCTCGTCCGTTACGCGTGGCGACCGGCGACGCCGCGAGCAAGAGGGCTCGAAGGCCGGTGCCGCCGCTCGCCCAGCCCACAAGTTGTGGAGGCGCCGAGGATAGTGAAAAATTCGATGACAAGTGCTTGCCTCCCTGGTAATCATGCCGCCCGGCAATCCTGGCTATGGGAAAAGGCAAGCAGCCTCTCAAGAAGACCGCGATGTCCGCCCATGAGCTCTTGGACGGCTTATCGGCGGAGGCTGCTTTTTCGGAGCCACACCAGCAGGGGCGGCGGTTGCTCCTTAAGTTTATCGGCGGCGACCACCCGGAGTTGGACAGGATCGAGTTTCAATGGAGCAGCGAAAGTGAAGCGGCCCATTGGCAACAGGGGGATGCCAAGAACCAGCTATCCTGGACAAAAATCCCCCAGGCTCTCTCCCTTGTATTCCTCGATTACCTGGCTGCCACAGGGGGCAAAATACCCGGCCCGGTCGTATTTACGGGAGCCAGGAACGGCAGCCTTGCCGCTTCCCTTGGCGATGCCATCAGCGACAGGAATAGCCGGCTGCATATTCTATTCATGGAGCGTCGTCACCACGCCCCACCCGGGAGCCGGGTTAAGCACGTTTTTGGGGGCAAGAATCACCACGGGAAAGAGGATGGCGAGCGAAGGATTTTTGTCCGGTCAGAGCATCTTCCAGCCGACTGCATTGACCTTTATTGGACGGCGCAGGGGCTGGACCGGATCACGAATCCGGAGGTCTTCCGGGTCTTGGCCGAGCGAATCCGAAAGTCCTTGGGCATTGAAGTGCCGCCACCGCTGGTGCTGCCAGTAGGGAAGGGGAGTTCCCTAGAGCCACCGCCGACAGAAAAACCTACGCCATCTCCGAAGCCGGCGGAAGGAACACTGGCGGCCAAGCCGCAGGCCCACCCGACGACCGAGCGAGAGCCTATCCACGAGACGCCGCCAGCAGAAGCGACAAAGGCAAAAGCCTCGATCACGGACAAGCCACCCGCCAAGCCGGTGTCACAGCCGGAGGCGCCGAAGAAAACCCTGCCGAGAGCCAAAGCAGAAGCCGGCCCGGAGCCGGACAAACGCCGTGAGCGGTCACCCGACAAGAAGCCACGCTCTTCGGAGGCATTGCGTGCGGCCACTCAACCCCGACTGCCGCCAATAGACCCAGAGCTGTTTGCCATCCAGAATCCGGGAGGCCTGGCCTGGAGCGACTCAATGGGATTGCTCGATTTCGGGGCCGGCGAAAGCGGGGAGGACATTTGGCAAGTCAAAGACGCTTGCGAGGGGGTCTTGATTCTGGGCGCACCTGGAAGCGGCAAGACCAGCGGGAGCGGTTTTGCCTTTGCCTCGGCATTCTTGACGGCAGGTTTTGGCGGGCTTGTTCTTGCGGCAAAGCCCGACGAGGCCAAACGCTGGCAGAATCTGTGCGCCCGTTACGGCCGAGCGGGGGATTGCGTTGTTGTCACCTCCGGAGGCCCGCACAAGCTCAACGTCCTTGCTTACGAAACCCAGCGCCCCGGAGATCGTCTGGCCATGACCGACGACCTGATTGCGTTCTTTCGGGTGCTCATCGCCATCGTCTCCAAGCGGACCAGCACCCAGGGAAAAGATGACTTTTGGACGAACGCCACCAATCAGCTCATGCGGGAGTTGTTTGATGTTTTCCTCCTTGCCCGGGAGCCGATGACTATCGACAGCCTGGCACGATTTGTCACGAAGGCCCCGGAAGAGCCGACGGAGAATTGGCGGGGGATTCCCTTTTTCGGAAGCGTCCTTGAACGCGCCGAGGCAGGCGTCAAAAGCCAGGAGGATGAACGCGTTTTCAGATGTTCCCTGGAGTATTGGACGGAGACCTATCCGGGTATCGCTCCCGTGACCCGCAGTGGCATCGTCTTGGGATTCACCGCAATGGCAAACGCTTTGAGCGGCCGTGGCATCCACGAACTCATCTCCTCCGAAACCACCCTGACCCCGGAGATGATTCTTTCGGGGAAGATCGTCATCCTTGATTTGCCAATCAAGGACTGCGGACAGGGCGGGTTGCTGATTCAAGCCGCCTGGAAATACCTCTTCCAACGAGCGGTTGAGCGGCGGGCCGACAAGGGGAAAGAAACAGCACGCCCGGTGTTCCTGTGGGAAGACGAGGGGCATATGTTTTTCTCCCAGCATGACATTGATTTCCAGCCGACCGCCCGCGACTGCCGCGCCGCCCACGTCATCCTCTCGCAGAGCCTTCATAACTTCTACCAGCTTGGCCACAACCAACACGCCGTGCAGGGTGTCTTCGCCACGATGAACACCCAGATCTTTCACGCCAACGGGGACCTCGAAACGAACAAATGGGCCTCTGAGAAAATGGGGACGACCATGAAGACGCTGGTTAATGTTTCGATTTCCTCGCAACCCAAACGACCGACACAGCCAAAGCACTGGCTCTTCGATGCCTTCAAGCAGGACAACGAGAGAGAATCAACCTCCTCCACCTCTATTAATCAGCACCGGGAAAAGGTCTTTCAGCCAGAGTCCTTCTCCCAGCTCAAGAAGGGCGGGGATGGCACCTGCCACGCCGTGGTTCTTTGGGTGTCGCATCAGTTCAAGGCCAATAAAGGCAGGCCCTTCTGCGTGAAAGTTTTCGGACAAGACAACAAACAATAAACCAACCACCAACGACAAACCACTATGGCCGTAACAGAAATGCCCTTCGGGGATCAATTTGAAAGAGCTATCGGGAATTTCAACAAGACCACCGCCAAGCGCATCGTAGCGGAGTTGGGCGCGGCCATCAGCCAGATGGTAGCCTCTGGCGCCGAGCCCTTCTTGCGGCGCGACATGGGTGAGCGCCACCTTACGCCGACGGCCACGCTGTTTGGCCTCGGATGCTGGGTTTTTTCAGGGGTGCTTTCCTTCTGCGTTGGCCTCCTATTTGCAATGCTTGGGCATCCCTATTTCATTTTCACATCCATCCTTGTCACGCCCGCCATGTGTATCATGTTTGTTGCCTTGGTGACGGACAACGCCACGTCTTTGCGGCGATTTCGAGACGAGGGGGTACCCTATCATTCCAAGAGCTGCGGGCGACCAAGATGGGGAAGCAAGAACACCCTTGTAATCATCGTGATTCTGGTGGTCTTGCTTTTCACCGCGCCAATCATGGCGCTTGCCTTTCTGGTGTCTATGGCGACAAGCATCACCCAAGCGGCTCAACAACAAGCGGCGCTTTACGAGCGCTATCTTGACGCGTTGGATGCCCAAATCGAGGGGGAGTTTTTGCAGGAAGCCATCCTTGGGAAATGCCCGCCGGAAATTACGAATCTCTACAAGCCGCTGCCCGCTTCGCTCAAGCCCGAATTGCGCGAGAACATCGCCGCCGCTGCCGTTGGCAAACCCGTCAACATCGTGGCGCGGCCTCCAAAGATCACTCCCCCTGCGGCTAAGCCAGCGCCTGCCATGCAGACGTAAGATCGAATTCGTTTTGTGCGAGCAAGAAGGCTCGAAGCCCGTTGCTGCTGCTCGCCCACCCGCGCACGAGTTTCAGCACATAGCCTCTTTGGACGGGGTTTCCAGAGCGGTTTCTTGATACCAAATCTGATACTGCGATCTGATACTACTTGCCTGAAAGTGGGCCTTTTTGAGAATAATGAAGGCCAAAGTCAAACAGGACAGAAGTGGACATCAGGCCCGTCAGTATTGGAGATTCTCTATTTGGCCAAGCAGGTCCAAGCCTTGTGAACCAATCCGAAGTCAGAAGCTCTATCCAATTGAGCTACGGACGCCTCGAAAAACTTCCAACCGAACTCTGCCACATCGAGGCGAGCACTGGCAAGAAAATCAACGGGCTGAAAGGTCTAAAGCCGATCTCGGCGGTGCAATGCCTCAGCCAAAACCCGGAGGGACGAGCTCCGCGAGTTCCCAATATTTGGGCCTCGCAGAGCTCGGCCCACCGGGATCGGTCCGCCTGCTGGGCCAGATTCCTGATTTCCGAACGGACCCGCTTGGCATTGGCCGCAGCCATAACCAAGGGGGTGACCTCTGAAATAGTGCTTCGTCCGCCAGGTCTTCCCTCCCAAGTGCCGGGGACCATCCCGCGAATCCGGTGAGGTTACTATCGAGGCAGAACCGGCCGTATTGTGGGGAACGGTGAGCAGCGACTACGTGACCTAGGTGACCGAGAGCACCCAAAATGAAAACCCCCGCTCCAGATTCCCAGAGCGGGGTAACGGAAACCTAATGGCTTACTTCGGCTGGCGACGGAACAGGATCAGGCTCAACCCGCCCAATCCGACCAAAGCCAGCGTGGTCGGTTCGGGGACTGGGGTAGCTGCGGCAATAAGAATCTCGCCATTGCCCGTCGAGTCGTCGGGGCTTGCGACGCCGGAAATCTCGGTGAGAATCGCTATTGCAGATGAGTCTATGTAGGAGCCGGCACCGCCACCGCCGTAGGAGCCGCCCTCGCCGCCGCCGCCACCGCCGCCGCTGTAACCGCCGCCACCGCCGCCGGCGCAGTAGCCATAGCCGCCACCGGCTCCGCCGCCGTAGCCACCGAAGCCCCCGATCAGGTAGCTACCGTAGTAGCCGCTGCCACCAGCTCCACCGCTTAAGTAGCTGCCGCCGCCACCGCCGTCGAAATAGCCGGTGCCGCCACTGCTGTAGTAGCCGCCACCGCCACCTCCGGTACCGCTGTAGCCGCCGGGGCTGCCGCCGCTCCCGCTGCTGCCACCCGGGCCACCGCCCCAACCCGCACCGGGTCCGCCGCTCTGGCCTGTTCCGCCAGCGCCACCTCTTTCAGAGATCCCGACGCCGCCGCCACCGCCACCGCCACCGGCGATGACCAGTGGTGTAGCGCCATTGACGACGAAACTGCCGCCGCCACCACCACCACCGATAGCGTTTGCGTTGCCGTTGGCGGGGCCATTGCCACCAACTCCGCCGACAAGAAGGGTGAGTGTGGTGGATACCGAGAAACTAAACTCGCCTTCCATTTCAGCCCCGAGACCGCCAAGAGAGCCAAACTCGCCGATGCCGCCCTGAGCGCCGTAGGCAATGATATCGTAGAGGCCGGGGTTCAGGTTGATAGTCGTTTGCGACCCCGTAAAGAGGTATATGCCGCTTTGGGCGGAACTGGCAAGGACTCCAAACTGCAAGACGACCGCAACCGCACAGCCCACGCCGAAGGGATGACACCCGGCACGAGCAGAAGAACTGAGTTTTCTTTTCATAGACCCTTTCCTTTCGCCGGAAAATCAACCTGTTCTTTTCCGTCCCGCCAAGCATCTCCCTGACCGGGACTGGGCAGTCGCTTCCGGCTATCAACAGACCTTCTGGACGGGGACTCCTATGAATCTTTTCTTATCAAAATGCAAGCCAAAATCAATCAAAAACCGCTCATCGGGCGTTCAGTTTTGGGACTTGGTTGACCAGTTTTAGGACTCCGAAAGTGATCTCCCACCGCATTCGAATCCGAATCAAAACCGGCCCCAAGGCATCCGAAATATTACTTTTTCCAGCACGACTGGCGGTTTCTTTGTCGCTCATACCGTGATGACGTTTTTGAGGTCGCTCCCGTGCTCAATACACCAGCACCAGCACGGCGGCTTTTTCGGCGGATTTCACCACGTCCTCAAATTGGCATCCCTTGGTGCTTGGGTCCTTGAGTTTGGCCGACACCTCGGGCACCGATTCGAGGAAGCCGAGCAGAAAGCTGCTCTTCACCGCGTAATTCACGTTCTCCGGCAGTGCTCCACTCGTCGCCACCGCTGCTGCCGCGTTGAGCTTGGCGGCTACCACACCAACCACGTTTCCGTGCTCGTCCACCAGAGCACCACCCGAGTTACCCGGCTGAACCGGAACGCTTATCTGGAAATATCTTGGATCGTCCTGAGCCCCGGAGAGTGAGGCGATTTCGCCCTTGGTTAGCTTAGGGGCGAAACCTTGCAGGCCGATATTGGGGAAACCAACTGTGGCCACCGTGCTGCCCATCTCGGGGCAAAGTCCTCCGGCAGGCGGGCCGGACTCACACAAATGGGTGAGTTTTACGGGGCTATTGCCGCTTTTTTTATTCAGAATTAGCCCCAAAAGGGGATGTTCAGCCGGCTTCGATTTCTGGTAAAAGGTCGCCGATGATCTCCATAACCCCGCTTGGTCCATTGGATCCGGTCTGCTTATGCGGCTTCACCCGCAGCGTGCTTTCCTTGGTTGTTCTCCAGTTCGCGTGCAACAAGCACCTCTGACTGCAAACAAAAACCAATCAACAAACTCAAATAAGAAAGCCAAATGAAAAGAACATTCCTGTCTGTGTCCGGTTGCAGCCTGTTCGCCGGCTGCCTGGCTCTGGCCCTGACAACGCAAGTGGCGCCGGGCCGGCTCTACGACAACTTCAACTCCGGCGCCAACTGGACGCTGAGCGACAACGGCGGCACCGCGGTGATTGCCTCGAGCGAATTGACCCTCACCTCGCCCGCCGGTGTTCTCTCGACGCCAACGGCCACGCTTAACGCCGCGCAGGCGGTGACCGGCACGCGGCAGTCCATCCTGGTGCGATCGCACACGGGGGTGGCGAACGCCACGGTCTTTTTCCTGTGGGCGACGGATACGGCCACCGGCAACAGGCTGGAGCTTAAGCTCGACGACATCAACCCCACGACCGTGGTGGCCGGCTACTATAGCGGCGGGGGCGGCACCTATAACTACGTCGGCAGCGCCGCCTACAGCCCCGGATCCGATGGGCTCTACATGGCCTTCAGGGAGTCGGGCGGGACCACCTACTGGGAGATCTCGACCGACGCCGACACGTGGACCGAAGTTGCCAGCGCCAGCGACCCGGTTTCCACGTCGAGCATGAGCTTCGAGGTGCAGCACAAAGCCTACGTGGCGACCTCTGAAGCCACGGCGACGGTGGTGGATTGTTTCAATTACAAAGCCACGGGCGCCGGCTACAGCAACCTCGAGAGCAAGACCTACACGGGCAGCGACGGCTGGTATCTCTACACCGAAGGGTACAACGCGGCCGGCACGCAGGTCTGCAATGACAACTGCAATATGAGTGTGAACGGGGTCGATAGCAGCCAGCACTTCACCGACACCACGATTCCCACCCCGCGCAGCGACGACACGGGCTATGATTTTCGCATCATCAGCACCGACGCGCCGACCTCGAGGACCTACTACAATGCGTATCGTTATCAGCAATTGGCATTTGTCGATGCCGACAATTGGACCTACCATCTCTACTTCAAGTACGCCTATCCCCAATACATCACCCAGGGCCTGGAGTTCCCGCTCAACAAGTACACCGGCAGCTACCGGCTGCAAGGGGCGGTGGCCTGGTATCCCAACCGGCCCGACAACGGCAGCCACACGGGGGTATGGCACATTTGGAGCGGCACCAATTGGACTTCCATCGGCTCCAGCCAGGCGTTCACTCCCGGCCAGTGGTACGAGGTGACTTTTAACGTCGGGCTGCACGACAATTACGTCTATTACTCCAGCTTCCAAGCCGGTCCAGCCAGCAGCATGACCACCTTTACGTGGAATTATTCCTATGCCGCCCGGTCCTCCACCGCCGCTTCGTACATCATTCCGGCGATGCAGATCGATGATAACATCGACGACACGACCACCGCCGACACGCAGAAGGATTGTTATATGGCCCAGTGGAATATCGGCTGGACCGACGAACGGCTGCCCTGAAATGGTGCCACGTTTCGAGGGAAGGCTTTGGTAAATCTGGTCGCTCCGGGCGTTGCCCGGAGCGACCGCGGCCGGACCGAACGATCGAGGGTCTGGCGCCGAGGGGCTTCAGCCCTCAAATCCGCACTAAGGAACGGGATCCGAGGGAGCGTGGGAGTGTGGGAGCGGAGAGGTATATAACCACGAAATACTCCAGACAAACGAACGGGTTCACAAGCTCCGCAATGCTTTGGCGGCGGCGTTGATTGTGGTTTCCAGGTCGGCCTCGGTGTGGGCGGTGGAGAGGAAGCCGGCTTCGAATTGGGAGGGGGCCAGGTAGATGCCCTGATCGAGCATGCCGTGGAAGTAGCGTTTGAACCGCTCGCGGTCGCTCTGAAACGCGTCGGCGAGATTATGAACTGGCTGGCTGGTGAAGTAGGCGCAGAACATCGAGCCGCAGCGGTTGAATTGGACGGGCACGCCGGCGGACGCCGCCGCCTGTTTGAGCCCCGCTTCGAGCTGCGCGCCCAGTTTTTCGAGCCGGGCATAGGCGCCGCTGGCGTTCAACTCTTCCAGGGCAGCTATGCCGGCGGCCATGGCCACGGGGTTGCCGCTGAGGGTGCCGGCCTGGTAAACCGGGCCGAGCGGCGCGAGGCAATCCATGATCTCGGCGCGGCCGCCGAAAGCGCCAACCGGCAGGCCGCCGCCGATGACTTTGCCGAAGCAGGTCAGGTCCGGAGTGATGCGGAACCGCTCCTGGGCGCCGCCTTTGGCCAGGCGGAAACCGGTCATGACTTCGTCGAAGATGAGCAGGGCGCCGTTGGCTTTTGTGACCTGACTCAGGAATTCGAGGTAGCCGGGTTTGGGCAGGTAGAGGCCGGCGTTTCCGGGCACGGGCTCGACGATGATGCCGGCGATTTGACCCGGGTTGGCGGCGAAGGCGGCGGTTACGGCATCGGCGTCGTTGTAGGGCAGGACGACGGTGTGCTGTGTGAAGGCCTGCGGGACGCCCGCGCTGTCAGGGTTGCCGAAGGTGAGGGCGCCGGAGCCGGCTTTGACCAGCAGCGAATCGGCATGGCCGTGATAGCAGCCGTCGAATTTGATGATTTTGTCGCGGTGGGTGAATCCGCGGGCGAGGCGGATGGCCGACATGGTGGCTTCGGTGCCGGAGTTGCACATCCGGACCTTCTGAACGCTGGGCACCCAGGAGCAGATGAGATTGGCCATGGTGACCTCGGCGGGGTTGGGGATGCCGAAGCTGGTGCCCCTTTCGGCCGCCGCCTGGACGGCCTGAATAATCCTGGGATGAGCGTGGCCCAGAATGGCCGGCCCCCAGGTGCCGACATAATCGATGTATTCGTTGCCGTCGACATCCCAAACGCGGGCGCCTTGGGCGCGGTTGACGAAAAAGGGCTGGCCGCCCACGGCGCGGAAGGCGCGCACCGGGGAATTAACGCCGCCAGGGATGCGCTTGAGCGCCTCTGCGAAGAGTTGGTCGGATTTGGCGCGGGAGAGCATGGGGGGGAATCGTTAAAGCGTTAGAGCGTTAGAGCGTTAAAAGGGTTGAGGGCCATGGGACGTGGGGAGGATTACTGGTCGCCGAAGAAGGTTTGCATGAGCGGGCCGCGTTCGGTGCGAATGACCATGCCGGGAGTGATGTGGTGGCGGTCGAACCAGCCCTGCGGGGTTTCAAGGACGAAGCGGATGTTGTCGGTGGCTGAGGTAACCGCGTTGGTGTCGTTGGCCTGGAACGCGTGGATTTCCTGGATGGTTCCCTCGGGATCGATGTAAGCGGCCGAGAGAGGCAGCGGGCAGTGCATCATCCAGAAACTGGCCCGCTGGGTGACCGGCAACGGAAAGAGCATGCCCCCATTCTCGTCCATATTGGTGCGGAACATCATTCCGGTCATCTGCTGCTCGGAGGTCAGCGCCAATTCGGCACTCATTTCTTCGGCGCCGAGCCAGAGTTTCATGGTTTGGAGTTTGGGCTGGGCCGCCTTGGGCAAAGCGGCTTCGAGCGGGTCGGAGGCTGGCGCCGCAACGGGAGCCGCCTTGTGGCAGCCGGCGCCACCTAAGACAAGAAGCAGCAGCGTTAGGACGAGAGGACGGTGACGAATCATCCGTTTAGATTGCACAAGAAACGAACGGTTTTCAACCCGGATCGAGCCGTTAAGAAAACTCGCGACGATATTTGGATTCCCAGGCGAAACCCGGAGGGATGAGTTTCGCGAGGGCGCAGTATTTGGGCCTCGCGGAGCTCGGCCCTCCGGAAGAGGGACTACCCTATCGGAGAAGGCTCTTAGAGCGCCCGGCCGGTCAGGCGCTGGTAGGCGTCGAGGTATTTGGCTTCGGTCTTGGCGACAACCTCCGGGGGCAGGGCTGGGGCGGGGGGGGTTTTGTTCCAATCGAGCGTTTCGAGGTAATCGCGAACGAATTGCTTGTCGAAGCTTGGCTGGCCTTTGCCGGGCTGATATTGGTCGGCGGGCCAGAAGCGGGAAGAATCGGGGGTCAGGACCTCGTCGATGAGGAGAAGTTGGCCGTCCAGCAAGCCGAACTCGAACTTGGTGTCGGCGATGATAATTCCGCGCTGGCGGGCGTAGTCGCGGGCGAAGTTATAGATTTTGAGGCTGGCGGCGCGGGCGCGTTCGGCGAGGTCGGCGCCGACGATGCGGGCGGCCTGGTCGAAGGAGATATTTTCGTCGTGGCCGGTTTCGGCCTTGGTGGAAGGGGTAAAAAGCGCCTCGGGGAGCTCGGAAGATTCCTTGAGGCCGGAGGGAAGCTTGATGCCGCACACGGTCTGCTTTTGGCGGTATTCCTTCCAACCGGAGCCCGAGAGATAGCCTCGGACGATGCATTCGATAGCCAGGGGCTTGGCTTTTTTGACGATCATGCTGCGGCCGGCCAAGGAGGCCGCAAAGGGCTGGAGATTGGGGGGCAGGGGATCGTTGGCGCGGGCGAGAAGGTGGTTGGGCTGGAAAGACTCGGTCTGGGCGAACCAGAAATAGGAGATTTGGGTCAGCACCTCGCCTTTGCGCGGGATGCCGTTGGGCATGACGCAGTCAAAGGCCGAGATGCGATCGGAGGCCACGAACAGCAGGCGGTCGCCGAGATCGAAGATCTCGCGCACCTTGCCGCTCTTCAGCTTCTTGACACCCGGCAGATCCAATCGAAGAACAGTTGCATTTCCCATGCCGCAAATATGGGAAAGGAATGGGCGCGAGCAAGGGGAAAATGACAAAAGCGGCGCTACCAATTCACCGCGACGGAGAGTTTTTTTCCGAAGCGATTGTGGTAGTGGAGCTGGTGGTTCTGCACGCCATATTCGTGGACCATGCGGGTGATTTTGACGTCGTAGCAGCAATACTCGGCGATGTCGAGCAGCTTGCCTTCCTTGAACCATTGGATGGCCTGCAACCCTTCGGCGGTCTTTTCCACGCCAAAGGTCGCGGTGGCTATCGAATCGAGACTGAGCCGGTGCTGCAGCTTGGCGTGCAAATCGACGAGCATGTCCAGGGTGGGCAACTGGCGCAGGTCCAGGGTGGTGTAGCCATGCAGCACTTCGTAATCGAACCGCAGGTTGTTGAATCCGACGACCAAATCGGCCCGCTGCAGCTCGCGGATGAGCTGGTCCACCTGTTTCTCGCCATAGATCCGGTATTCGCCGTGGGCGGTGTTGTAGGTGACTCCCACGCTCAGGCCCATGCTGCTGATCTTGTCCCAGCCGCCGACCTCGTCGGCCGACCTTTGGGTTTCCAGATCAAAATAGACGATGTTTTTCATCCGCAATGCGATTCACGGCGCTTGCCGCTCCCTTACTCTAACGGCCTCGGGAGAGGCGGCAAGGAAATTGACCGGCATTCCAACGCGGAGGGCGCATCTGGGACTGCCACCACGTTTCGACTTGTAGCGCCGATTGGCAATCGGCTGTATCGCCGACTGTTAGTCGGCGAAGGCTGGCTCACCCACCGACGCTTGGTCTGCCGGTTGCCAACCGGCGATACAGCCGACTACCAGTCGGCGCTACGGCGGTACTGTCGAGATACGCCCCGGCGGGGCCGGGGCGGCATCCGCGTATTGTCCCTGCTTGCCATCTATTTAGAGGACATGATTTTAGGCGCCGCCTGCGTAACATGGGGTCAGTTTGCAGTGTTACAGAGATATGCGAAATCAGATTCTGCTTTGCGGATTGGTGATGAGCCTTCTTTGCTGTCGCGCATGGGGGGATCTGAGCCGGATTAGCGTTAAAGGCAATCAGTTTGTGACGGCCGATGGCAAACCGATAGTCCTGCGGGGGCTGGACACCAGTGATCCGTATCGTTTGGCGGAGGCCAAGCATTGGAACCGGGAGTATTTCGCGGCCGCCAAGGCCTGGGGCGCCAATGTCGTGCGGTTCCCCGTCCATCCCGGACTTTGGCGGAAGCGGGGCCAGGAAAGCTATTTGCAATTGCTCGACAAGGGGGTGGCCTACGCTAGCGAACAAGGGCTGTATGTCATTATCGACTGGCACAGCATTGGCAACCTTCGGTCCGAACTCTTTCACAATTCCGGCAACTCGCGCCGCGCTGACAGCCTGTATGAAACGACGAAAAAGGAGACCTTCGAGTTCTGGCGCGTGATGGCCACCCATTATTCCACCAACACAACGGTGGCGTTTTTTGAATTGTTCAACGAGCCGACCCTCTATAACGGACGGCTGGGAGTCTGCACCTGGCCGCAATGGAAAGAAATCGTGGAGGAGATGATCCTCATTATACGGGCCAACGATGGCCAGGCGGTTCCGTTGGTGGCGGGTTTCGACTGGGCTTATGATTTGAGTCCGATTGCCCAGGACCCCATCAACGCTCCGGGCATTGGATACGTGAGCCATCCCTACCCCATGAAACGGAAACAGCCCTGGCCGGAACAATGGACTTCGGACTGGGGATTCGCCGCCAACAAATACCCGATTTTTCTCACCGAGATGGGCTTTTGCGGCGCTGACGACCGGGGGGCGCACAACCCGGTTATCGGCGACGAGAGTTACGGCGATGCGATTACCTCCTATTGCGCCAAGCGGGGCATCTCCTATTCCCTGTGGGTGTTCGATCCCGATTGGCCGCCGATGCTGATCAAGGATTGGAAATTCACCCCGAGCCGCCAAGGCGCCTATTTCAAGAAAGCTCTCCAGATGGCCCAGCCGCAGGTCGGCGAGAGCGCGAGCGCGGCAGCCACAAATGGGGTTGCCGCGTTGGTGCGGTAAAGGTTAGGCGGCGCTTAGTTCGCTCCGTGGGCGGAGGCCTGCGCGGCCGGATCGGCGGCCAGCAGGTCCTTTACGAACTGGCCGAAGACGGAGGGTTCATAATCCCAGTTCTTGAGCATGGCGGGGCGGCAGGCGGGGTGAAAACACCAGACCGTCCAGGGCAAGTCGTGCTGGCGGATGTATTCGATCAGTTCGCGACCGTAATTCAGGTCGTTGGTGCCGCCGCCCCATTCGCCGACAAACACAGGAAAATGCCGGCTGACGTCGCCGAAGCTTTTGTCCCATTCCTTTTTGGACGGATAGGGATGGGTTTCATAGAGGATGTTCGTGCCGCGCACGGCGAAGCCCTGCTCCAGCCCGCTCAGGTCATAAGCCCAATCGAGGCCGCCGATGGTGATAATGTTCCGGGCGCCGGCGGCGCGAACCGCATCGTAAAGCGGTTGCATGCCCACCGCGATGTAGGTCAGGTTGGTGGTTGCTTTGACCCACCTGGGCGCGCGGTCCTGGACCTCGCCGCCGTCGCGCCAAATGTTCCACGAGGTGCCGAACGGTTCGTTGTAAAGGCCCAGGAAGACGTTTGGCTGGTTGCCATAGCGCGCGGCCATGTCCTGCCAAAACTCGACCGAATGGCGGTCCGGCATGGGATGCTGGCCGAGGCGGCTTCCTTCCACCGACCAAATGCCGCAATCCGACCAGTGCAATTCGAGGAGGAGGTATGTGTTTGCGGCGGCGGCGGCATCGACCAGTTTATCGACGAGCGCCCGATAGCCAGTCCCGCCATCCTGCTGTTCCTTGGTTTTGCCGAACCACCGGTCCTGGGCCAGCGGGATGCGAAGCAGGTTCGCCTTCCAATCATAAATGGCGCGGTGAAGGGATTCCTCCATGTGCTCGCCCGCGGTGGTGTATTCGAGGGAGGGGATGTTCAGGCCGCGCAAGGCCACTTTTGTCCCGCCGGCGTTCAAGAGCCTGGTCCCCTCGATGTGCAGGCGCATCGGCTCGAGCTTCGGATCGAGCGGCCGCGGCTGGCTCCTGGCCAGGCCATGGGCGCCGGCTTGAAGCGCCTCAACCGTCCAGGCCTCCGGGCGGACGGCGACTCGATAATGCAGGGTCATCTGCTCGGCTGGTTTCAGTGTGCGAATCCCGGGCGCGAGGATGGCGGCGCAGGCAAAGCGCATCGTGCCGGAGTTGACCAGATACCAGGGCGCCTGTTCGCCCGCGTTGGCGGGGTCGCTGAAAACGGCAATCCCACCGAGGTCGCGGCCCGCGCTGGTGAAATTGCAGGCGATGGCCGCGGCGGTGGGCCGGGCCCGGTCGGTTTCGAAGCGGGTGACCTGGCCGGTGCTGCACAACACGGACATTGCCACCGGTGCCTGGGCCATGCGCAAACCCAGGCCGGCATAGCCGCCATTGACCTTGCCCTCCGGTTCGCCCGGCATGGGGGTGCGATCCAGCACGGCTCCTTCTTTTCCCGCGGTGAACTGCGCGCTCCAGTCAATGGTGTAGCTGCCATCGGCCGCCGGGGCCGACACTCGGATCTCCCGCCGCTCGGTTAGATCCACCCGACCGGAGGGATGGATGTAGTCGAGATTCAGCCGAATGGTGGCGCTGCCGTCCGGTTTCGCATCGATGTCGGGCGAGGCCCATCGCGTGGTCCCTTCCGATCGGCCGCTGGCGGGATCCTCTTCCCAATAATTAACGTGGTTGATGTATTTCCACGAAAACCAGAGCCCGTAATGCCAGCGATGATCCGGCGGTTGGGAATAGGTCAAAGACGTGTGGCCGCCGGCGGTCAGGGGATGGAAAAAGGGTTTGCCCTGCTTGCTATCGAAACTGAATCGCCAGAGGACGTTGGTTCCTTCACTCCAGGCAAGGGAGGCGGCATCCTGCTGCCATGCCGCATGGGCGGCGGCCGGCAAACAGAAGACCGGCGTCAGTAAGGATAAAGCAAGCCAGCAACGCCTCCAGCAAATCGGCAGGTTCATGCCCACCATGATCGAGAAGACCTTTTAAATGTCGAGTCTTTCTCGCGGTGAGCTGAGCATTCCGGCAATCGGAGATTACCCCTAACGGTTTTCAGGCGTGACCCTATGGGGGAAGTATGGCAGGTTCGGGCCGTGACCACGACGGACGCAATCAAGCTGTTGGAACAATTTCGGGCGGGCGGAATCAGCCGCGATCAGGTGCTGCGGGCCTTCCAGGCCGCGCCGGTGGCCGACCTGGGTTTTGCGCAGGTCGATACGCACCGGGCGCTGCGGAAGGGATTCCCGGAAGTGATTTTCGGAGCCGGCAAGACCCCGGACCAGGTGCTGAAGATCGCCCAGAAGCTTTTGGAACAGGAGCAGCGGGTGCTGGTCACCCGCGTCAGCCTCGAGCACGCGCGCGCGGTGCGCCGGCGAATCAAAACGGCTGTCCATCACGAGATGGCCCGGTGCCTGACCATCGACCCGGAGCCGCTGCGCAAGCGGCCCGGAACGATAGCCGTGGTTTGCGCCGGCACCAGCGACTTGCCGGTGGCCGAGGAGGCTGCGGTCACCGCCGACATCATGGGCAATGCCGTCGAGCGCATCTCGGACGTCGGGGTCGCGGGGGTGCACCGGCTTTTTGGCCGGCTGGATCGCATTCAACGCGCCAACGTGGTGATTGTGGTGGCGGGCATGGAAGGGGCGCTGCCGAGCGTGGTGGCGGGGCTGGTGTCGCGGCCGGTCATTGCGGTGCCGACCAGCGTCGGCTACGGGGCGAGTTTTAACGGGCTGGCGCCGTTGCTGGGGATGCTCAATAGCTGCGGCAGCGGGGTGACCGTCGTGAACATCGACAACGGGTTTGGCGCCGGGTATGCGGCGGCGCAGATTAATGCCCTGGCAGGGGAAACCCAGGAGTCCCATAACCGTTGAAAGCGTCAGAATGAAGACTCTCTATTTGGATTTGATCGGCGGGATTAGCGGCGACATGTTTCTGGGGGCGCTTATCGATGTGGGGGTCGATGCGGGGCGGCTGGAAAAAGAGTTGCGAAAGCTGCGGGTGGAAGGCTACCACCTGCATGTGGCGCGGGGGCAAAAGGGGAATATCGCCGGGGTCAAGTTTGACGTTCATCTTGAAGGCGAGCACGCGCATGCGGAGCCCGCTGAGGAACACAGCCATGGGCATTCCCACACCCATCCCCATTCCCACGCGTCGGAGCACTCGGGGACGCATTCCCATCACGTTCATGGGCGGACCTTTCACCAGATCAAGGAGCTGATTGGAGGGAGCGAGCTTTCGGAATGGGTGAAGGAAAAGGCCGTGGCGATATTTCATCGGCTGGCGGTGGCGGAGGGCCGGATTCACGGTCTGCCGCCGGAAGAAGTCGAGTTCCACGAGGTGGGTGCGGTCGATTCGATTGTCGATATTGCCGGGGCGTGCGTTGGGCTGGAGTTGCTGGGCAAGCCGCGCGTCCTGGCTGGAGCGGTGATCGAAGGGAACGGTTGGATGAACTGCGCCCACGGTCGGTTTCCGATACCGGCGCCGGCGACGCTGGCGGTGCTGGGCGCCCGGGGGATTCCGTTGAGCCAATGCGCCGAACCGAACGAGATGGTTACCCCCACCGGCGCCGCGTTGCTGGCCGAGCTGGTCGAGGAATTCGGCCCGATGCAAGGCCTGGTGGCGGGCAAGATCGGCTTCGGGCTCGGGACGCGCGAGAACAAGACCCGGCCGAATGTGCTGCGGGCCATCCTGGGCGAATCCACAGGCGCGGGAGCCGCGCACGATTGGGAGACGGATACGGTCGCGGTGCTGGAAACCAATCTCGATGACATCTCCGCGGAGATTCTGGGCGGTTTCCTGGAAAAGGCGCTGGCGGCGGGCGCGCTGGATGTGTTTCACACGCCCATTCAAATGAAAAAGAACCGGCCGGGGGTGTTGCTGACGGTGTTATGCGCCGAAGCCGAAGCGGACCGGTTTGCCGAGTTGATGCTGCGGGAAACCAGCGCGTTTGGAATCCGGTGTCACCTCGCCGAGCGGCGCAAGCTGCGCCGGGAGTTCACGACTGTACAGACGCCTTACGGCGAGGTCACTGTCAAGCTCGGCAAACTCGATGGGAGGATCCTGCAAGCGGCGCCCGAATACGAGTCGTGCCGGCAAGTGGCTGAGCGCACAGGTACGCCGCTGAGGCAGGTGTATGAGGCGGCGCGGGGGACGTGGAGCGTGAAACGTGAAACGTGAAACGTGAGGAGCGTTAAGGCGCTGAATCGTTAGAACGTTAGAACGGGCCGGAGTGCGGGGCATGGAATCTCGTCCCTTCGCTTCACAACGTTCTAACGTTTTAACGATTTAACGTTTTAACGTTTTAACGATTTCACACCCTAACGATTGCGCCCAGCAACGAATTCCTTGGCTTCCGCGAGACCGGCTCCTATATTGCGGCCATGGCAGATGCGGACAGCAAGGGCGCCGAACGGCGCTTTCTGGAGTTTCTTGCGCAGAAGCGGCTGCGGCTGACCTCGCAACGGGAGGCGATCATTGCCACGGCTTTCAGCACCCGCCAGCACTTCACCGCCGAGCAGCTTCTGACCTGGTCGCGCCGGCGCGATAAATCCGTGTCACGGGCGACGGTGTATCGGACACTGCCGCTGCTGACCGAGAGCGGTTTAATGCGCGAAATGGATTTTGGGAAGGACCGCAAGGTTTACGATCCCAACTACGCCGAGCATCCCGGCCATAGCCATATCATCTGCCAGGATTGCCAGAAGATCGTCGAGTTTGACAGCGAGCGGGTTGACGAGCTGGCCCGGGAAATCAGCCGGGAATTTGGCTTTTCCGTCACCTCACACCGGCTTCAGATTACCGCCCATTGCGAGAAGCTCAGGCGCTCCGGACATTGCGCCCGGAGCGAGGAAGCCGACCGGCGGTGAAGAGCACGCCATCGATGCTTGCGGAGATTCTGCCGACCCACACGCCCGAGTTGTTCGAGGCGGGGGTACGGCGGGCGGCGGCATTGTTGCGGGCCGGGGAGGTGGTTGCCTTGCCGACGGAGACGGTCTACGGGCTGGCGGCCAATGCCATGGATGCGCAGGCCGTAGCCCGGATTTTCAAAATCAAGGGCCGCCCCGCCAACAATCCCATTATCGTCCACGTAGCCAGCCTGGAGATGGCCCGGCATTGCGCGGCGCATTGGCCTGCCCTGGCCGACCGATTGGCCAAGGCCTTTTGGCCCGGGCCCCTGACACTCGTGCTGCCGCGCGCGGCGGCGGTGCCGGACGTGGTTACGGCCGGCGGGCCGACCGTGGGTGTGCGATGGCCCAGCCATCCCTTGATTCAAGCGGTCATTCGCGAGTGCGGGTTTCCCCTCGCCGCGCCAAGCGCCAACCCGTCGAATCGGATTTCCCCCACCACCGCCGGGCATGTGCACAGGACGCTGGGCGAGAAGATCCCTTTGATCGTCGATGGTGGCCCCTCGCAGGTGGGGATCGAATCGACCGTGCTGGACATTTCGGTGTCCCCGCCGCGGCTGCTGAGGCCGGGCATGATCCATGAACAGGCCTTGCTGGCCGTCACCGGCCAACTCCTGTCGGGTCCCGGCAAGGCTGAAACGACGCTGCGCAGTCCCGGGATGCTCAAGAAACACTACTCGCCCAAGGCCAGGCTCATCATCTGCTCGTGGCGCGATGAAGAAGAGCTGAAGGCGCGGAGCGCCGAGTACGGAGTGCGGAGCGGGAAGGTGCAGGTGATCGCCCATACCCGCGTTCCCGCGAGCGGCGGGTTTGGGCGGGTATCGCTGATTCCGCGCGATCCCAAGGCTTTTGCACGGGCCATTTACGCCGAACTGCACCAATGCGACGAAACGGGCGCGGAGTTGATCTTTGTCGAGGCGCTGCCCGAGACGCCCGAGTGGCGCGCCTTGGCCGATCGGCTGGGGCGAGCGGCGGCGTGACGGGCGTGGAGCGTGGGAACGTGGAACGTGGAGCGTGAGGAGCGATACGACGTTAGAACGTTGAAACGTTAGAACGGTCTGGAGGGCCGAGCGAGGACCGTCGTCTGCGCTCCAAACCATTCCGCCGTTTTAACGTTTTAACGTTCTAACGTTTTAACGCTTCAACGTCCCCTCCCCTTTTCCATGAAACATTTCGCGGCTAGGCGTGTCATTACAGAGAACGTTGCGAGCGGCGTCTGTTTAGTTGACGTCGTCGGACGGATGCATCAATCTTGGCAATCATGAGACTGCTTGGAATCTTGTTGGCCTTCGCCATTGCCCTGCCGGCTCTGGCCCAGACGAACGTCTCCAGTAACTCCGCCTATCAGGCGGGGCCTGTGCCGCTTAGCCCGGTGGCGAACCCAGCCGTCGTCTCCCCCAATGTCCGCCAGTTGTCCTTGCAGGACTGCATTCAATTGGCTTTGAAGCACAACCTCGACCTGCAAATCGATCGGTACAATCCCGAGATTAGCCTTTTCGGTTTGCGCGCCGATTACGGCGCTTATGATCCATCGTTCTTCCTTTCCGGGGAGCACGTTTATAACGAGTCGGGAGCCCAGATTCTGGGCGGCGGGTTCGAGGTGCCTGGCGCGATCTCGGACGTGAACAGCTTCAACAGCACCCTCAGCGGGCTGCTGCCGTGGGGCACCAAATACACTCTTGGCACGCTCAACTCTATCAGCGACACACACGGCACCACCACAACGACAGCGAATGTTCTCACAGCCCCCCTTTCCTTCACCAGCAATACAGTCTACGCGTTACCTACCGCCGGTTCGCCCGTGCCGGTTACGGTTCTAAAAACCAACTTCGCGCAGACCTTCGTTTCCGAGCCGTTTGAGAACAGCAGCGGTTCCGTCGGTATTACCGTCACCCAACCGCTGCTGAAGAACTTCTGGATCGACCAGACCCGCCTCACCATCCGGGTGGCCAAGAACCGGCTGAAATACTCGGAGCAAACCTTGAGGCTGCAGGTCATGCAGACGATTACGACGCTGGAGAAGGCCTATTACGATCTCATCTACGACCGCGAAAATGTTGTGGTGCAGCAAAAGGCGGTCGAACTGGCGGAGCGCCTGGTGGTGGAAAACAAGAAAAAGCTGGAGGTTGGGACTTTGGCGCCGTTGGACTTGCAGTCGGCGGAGGCCCAAGCCGCCTCGAGCCGAGCGGCGGTGATCGCGGCCCAGAGCCAGTTGGGCACTCAGGAGCGTGCCGTCAAACAGCTCATCACCGATCGCTATCTCCAGTGGGCCAATCTCATCATTGTGCCGACTGGCAAACTCACTTCGCCTCACCCGGTCGTCAATCTGCAGGACAGTTGGAGCAAAGGCCTGTCCCTCCGTCCGGAAATAGTCCAGGACAGGCTGGATGTGGAAAAGGCAGGGATCCAGTTGAAGTATGACAAGAACCAGCTTCTGCCGGAGCTGGACGCATTCGCGACTGTCGGCTACAACGGCTCGGGCGCGCAGTTTAGCGAGGCCTTGTACGACCTCGAGCGGACGGACCACCCCTTTTATACTTTCGGCGGAAACATCACGGTTCCCCTGGCCAACATCACCGCCCGCAATAACTATCGGTCCGACAAGGCGGCGATGGAGCAGGTGGTGCTGACCTTGAAAAAACTCGAAGAGACCATCATGGTCAGCATCGACAACGACATCGGCACCATTCGGGCCGATTTCGATCAGGTCCAGGCCACCCGGGCCGCTCGCGAGTACGAGGAAGCGGCGCTGGATGCGGAGCAAAAGAAGCTCGAAAACGGCAAGAGCACCACTTACACGGTCCTGCAAGTCCAGCGCGATTTGACTAACGCTCGGGGGAGCGAAATCCAGGCGCTGGACACTTACAACAAAGACCTTTCGCAGCTTAGCATCGACGAGGGCACGACGCTGGACCGGCTGGGAGTCAGCCTTGAGGTGAAGTGAGGCGGGAAACGTGATGCGTGAAACGTGAAACGTGAAACGTGAAACGTTAGAACGTTAAAAGGTTAAAACGTTAGAACGCGGGCCATTGTATGGGAAATGAATGATCCAGCTACGCACTCCGCGCCTCTTTCCGTTTTAACGTTCTAACGTTCTAAGGTTTTAACGCTTTAACGCTTCGACGTGATCACGCTTCCGCGCCGAGGAGCCAGTTTGGGTCGCCGACGAAGTCGGTAAGCATTTCGCGGAGATTGGCCGACTTGAGCGGGATGTATTTGCCGGTGGCAGCCGCGAGGACCAGGCCGGCCTCCGTTTTCAACTCGCCTTTTGCCTCGTAAATGCGGTCACGCCGATTGCTCACCAGTTCGCCGACGGCGGTCACTTCTTGGCCCGGGGGGACCGGGTTGACGAAACGCACGGTTAGTTCGGCGCAATAGGCGAACCGCCTGGTCTGAACGACGCAGGCCCAAACCATCGTTTCATCCAGCACGGTCGAGATGATGCCGCCATGGATGGTCCCCCGGAAGCCAACGTGCTGGGCTTGCGGCACGAAGCGCGTTTGGACCCGGCGCCCATCGGTTTCAAACCGCAGCTTCAGGCCCGCTGGATTGGCTTCGCCGCAGACAAAACAGCCGAGGGTATGGGGCAACGTTTTCACCCGGCCAGTAGGCCAGGAGAGGAAAGGCCGCACAAGAAGAATGCAACACGCGCCTACGCGCGCATCCACACACTGCCCCGGAGTGCGCCCGTCCTCGGGCGCAGCGGGCGCCGGACACCGGCTGATTTGGAACATTTCCATGTCCGCCGGTCAATCGAGGGCTGCTGTGCCCGAGAGGGCGGAGAAGGGGCTCTGGTTGGGCGAGAGCGTTCAAACGTCCAGAGTCAGGCGCTATTCGTTACCCGCTGCGCCCGGGGACGGGCGCACCCCGCGCGCTTCGCGCGCCAGTTGTTTTCAGTCTTTTCTTATCCCGGTCCGTTTGCTATCCCGGGCGGGCGGTTGATGAAAACAGGTCAGCATCTCGTCTAAAGCACATGTCAGTTGCGGTGAGCACGCCGAAACGCGTGAGCGTGGACGGCAAATTTTTCCGGCTTGGCGCAAAGAAATTTTACGCCAAAGGGGTGGCCTATGGGCCGTTCGCCCCAGCCGGCGAGGGAGGCGATCCTGGATTCGCCACGCCGGAACAGTCGGCGCGCGATCTGGACCAAATCCACGATCTGGGAGCCAACCTGGTGCGAGTATACGAGGTGCCGCCCAAGTGGTTCCTTGATTTGGCGGAAGAGCGCCAGATCAAGGTCCTGGTGGGCATTCCGTGGAACCAGCATCTCTGCTTTCTGGATTCAACGCAGCAGCGGGCCGAGGCGCTGGCGGCGGTGCGCCGGGCGGTGTTCGCCTGCGGACGCCATCCGGCGGTGTTTGCCTTCAGCGTGGCGAACGAGATTGCCCCGGACATCGTGCGCTGGAGCGGGGCGCAGGCGGTGGCGGATTTCATTGATGAGCTTGCCGGGGAGGCCAGGCGGGCGGACCCGGATTGTCTCTGCACGTTCACCAATTATCCGACCACCGAGTTTCTCCGGCCGCGGAGTGTCGATTTCGTCTGCTTCAACGTCTACCTGCACCAGGAGACAGCCTTTAAGAGCTACTTGAGCCGGTTGCAGATGCTGGCCGATTCCAAACCGCTGCTGCTGGGGGAGTTTGGCATCGACTCTCTCCGGGAGGGGGAAGCGCGCAAATGCGAGATGCTCCAGTGGCAGATTGAAGGGGCGTTTCGAGGCGGGTTGGCCGGGGCGGTGGTCTATACTTTCAGCGACGACTGGTGGAAGGACGGACGCCAGATCGAGGATTGGCAGATGGGGCTGACAACCCGCGAGCGGCAGCCCAAGCCCGCCTTCGGCACGGTGCAAAAGGCGTTTGCCGCCGCCCCTTTCTTCCCATTGCGGCGCCACCCGAAGGTATCCGTGGTGGTGGCCAGCTACAACGGCGATCGCACGCTCAAGACCTGCCTTGAGTCGCTCCTGCGGCTCAATTATCCCGATTACGAGGTCATCCTCGTGGATGATGGCTCGACCGATACCACTTCCCAGATCGCGTTTCTGTATCCCCAGGTCCGGTATATCCGCCTGGAGAGGAACGAGGGGCTGTCGGCCGCGCGCAACGCGGGTATTGCGGCGGCCGCGGGAGAGATTGTCGCGTTTACCGACTCGGACTGCCGCGCCGACGAGGATTGGCTCTATTACCTGGTGGGAGATTTGTTGAGCAGCAATTTTGTTGCGGTTGGCGGGCCCAACTTGTTGCCTCCGGAAGACTCGCCGGTGGCGGCGGCGGTCATGGCGTCGCCGGGGGGGCCGGCCCACGTGATGCTGACCGATCGCCAGGCCGAGCACATCCCGGGCTGCAACATGGCCTTTCTGCGGTGGGCGCTGGCCGAGGTGGGCGGGTTCGACCCGATCTTTCGCCTGGCCGGCGATGACGTGGATCTGTGCTGGCGCTTGCAGCAGGCGGGCTACAAGATCGGGCTGAGCCCCGCGGCCTTTGTCTGGCATTACCGGCGCCGGACGGTGAGGGCTTACTTGCGCCAGCAGCACGGCTACGGCGAAGCCGAGGCGCTGCTAGTGCGCAAGCATCCGGAGTGTTTCAATTCCCTGGGCGGCAGCGTCTGGCGGGGCCGGATTTACGCGACCGCCAACTTTGGCGTACGGCTGCGCCGATCGATCATCTATCACGGCTTTTTTGCGAGCGCCGGGTTTCAATCGCTCTACGCCTCGGAACCGGCGCAGACGCTGATGCTCTGCACGACGCTGGAATACCACGTGCTGGTGGTGCTGCCGCTGTGGATCGTTTCGACGATATTCCATTACCTGCTGCCGCTGGCGATCACGAGCCTGCTGGTCCCGGTGGCCGTGTGCGCCACGGCGGGAGCGCAGGCGGAGCTGCCGAAGAACCGGGTGCGCGGCTGGTCGCGCCCGCTGGTGGCCCTGCTTTACTTCCTGCAGCCGGTGGTGCGCGGCTGGGCCCGCTATCGGGGCCGGCTGCTGCCGCATCCGGCCCGGGCGCTGCCCGCCGACAACCTGGACTCGATAGGGCTGCGCCAGGGCCGCCAATCGCTGGACCGGGTGGAATACTGGAGCGGCGAGGCGCTCAACCGGCTGGGCTGGGTAGCCGACCTGTTGCGCCGGCTTGAACAATGCGGCTGGCCGCACCGGGCCGACGTGGGCTGGAGCGAATACGACATCGAGATCTACGACACGCGCTGGACAAAGCTGCAGATTGCCACCGTCGTCGAAGACCGAGCTCAGGGCAAGCGGTTGCTTCGCTGCCGGTTGCGGGCGCGCTGGTCGCTCCGGGCCAAGGTCGCCTTCTGGTCGCTGGCCGGCCTGGAGTTGGCGGTGCTGGGAGTGGCAGGGGTTGGCGCGCTTTGGCCGTGGCTGCTGCTGCTGACGCTGCCGCTGATAGCGTGGCTGTTCCGCCGCCAGGAGCGGAGGCTCCAAAGCATCCTGGTGGTTTTTCTGGACGATGTGGCCAAAGAATGGAAGCTGGCCAAGTTACAGGCAACCGACGCAGGATAGGTTTTTCATTGAGGCCCGCTCGGGATCGCGTTATTTTCCAGAGTCAACGCGCTCCGGACTTTTTCATGCCAACCTGCTAAGCAAATGATTGAGTATCACCAACTCTTGCGCCTCGTCCTCGAACAGGGCAAGTTCAAACCTGACCGCACCGGCACCGGAACCTATTCGATTTTCGGGGCGCAGGCGCGCTTTCCGCTCACGCCGGGGTTTCCCCTGCTGACGACCAAGAAAGTCCATCTCAAGTCGATCATCTACGAGTTGCTCTGGTTTCTGCGTGGGGACACTAATATCAAGTACCTCAAGGAGCACGGGGTGACGATTTGGGACGAATGGGCCGATAAACAAGGCAGCCTGGGCCGGGTCTATGGCGCCCAATGGTGCGACTGGCGGGCGCCGGACGGCCGCTCGATCAACCAGATCGACCAGGTCGTCGATCAGATCCAAAAAACCCCGGAAAGCCGCCGGCTCATTGTCAGCGCGTGGAACGTCGGGGAGCTTGACCACATGGCCTTGCCTCCGTGCCATGCTTTGTTCCAGTTTTTCGTCCAGCAGGGTGAGCTAAGCTGCCAACTCTACCAGCGGAGCGCGGACTTGTTCCTGGGCGTGCCCTTCAACATCGCCTCTTACGCGCTGCTGACTCGGATGGTCGCCCAGATTTGCGGCTTGAAACCGGGTGTGTTTGTCCACACGTTTGGAGACCTGCACCTGTACAGTAACCATCTCGAGCAGGCTAAGCTGCAACTCACCCGTGAACCGCGCCCCTTGCCGGAAATGAAACTCAATCCCGCCGTTAGGAATATTCACGAGTTCAAATACGAGGACTTCGAGCTGGTTGGCTATGATCCGCACCCGGCGATCAAGGCGCCGATTGCGGTATGAAATCCGCTCTCGTCGGGCAGCCCAAACCCGGATGAAACCATTCAAAGCCATCGCCGCCATGTCGCTCAACCGGGTGATTGGCGCGGGGAACAGAATCCCGTGGCATCTGCCGGAAGATTTCAAATGGTTCAAGAGGACGACCACCGGCCAGGTGATTGTCATGGGCCGCAAAACGTTCGAATCCATTGGGCGGCCGCTGCCCAACCGCGCCACCATCGTGCTTACCCGCTCGCCTGAACCCATTCCCGGCGTGCAAACCGTCCGGGATCTGGGGCTCCTCGATCCGGGCAGCCCCGAGTTTGCGGGGCGTGACCTGTTCATCTGCGGCGGGGCGCAAGTCTATCAGCAGGCGCTGCCGCTCTGTTCGGACCTCTATCTCACCCTGGTGCAGCGCGTGGTTGAGGGTGACGTCTTTTTCCCGCCGTTTGAGGACAGCTTCGAGCTGGCGGCGGAACTCTTCGCCTGTCCCGAGTTCAAGATTCTCCACTACGTGAAGTGTGAAGCGTGAGACGCTTCGCCCACGCCGGATGAATTTGGCATTCCTGAGGTTTGGGATCTTCGGAACCCGCTCAGCTTCCTTTTGAGTCTGCTGCTGTGGTTGGTCTGCTGAACTGACGGGCGGAAAGCGCGGGAATGCCGCGCAGTCCAAACGCTTCGCGATTTCAATGCCGGTTCCGGTGTCGCCAAGCTGGAGTGCGCACGCCGCCGCTCTTGGCGCGCTCGTTGGCAATCGGATCACCGCCCACTTCCCCCCGCCCAGACCGGCGGTTTGACAATCTGTTGGCGTGATGCAGTTTATCTAAAGTGCCTATTGAGGCAGAGTTATGAAGACGGTTGATTCTTTTATCGATGAACGGGAGCTGACGCCGGTTTCGGCGGAGCGGGAGTCGGCGGTGTCGCCGGCGCCTCCGGTTGCGCCGGGGGACGATGCGCTGCTGGACGCTTATTCGCAGGCGGTGGTGCATGCCGCCGAGGCGGCGGGGCCGGCGGTGGTGAACATCGAGGTGCGGCGGCGGGACGGAGAGCGGCAGGGGAGCGGGTCGGGGTTCGTGATTACGCCGGACGGCTTCGTGCTGACCAACAGCCACGTGGTGCACGGGGCGGAGAAGATCGAAGTGACGCTGGCGGACGGGCGCCGGCCGGACGCGCATTTAGTGGGCGACGATCCGGACACGGATCTGGCGGTGGTGCGGGTGTATGCGCCGCAACTGCGGCCGTTGCGTCTCGGCGAATCCAGGGACATCCGCGTCGGGCAGGTGGCGATAGCCATCGGCAATCCTTACGGGTTTCAATGCACGGTGACAGCGGGAGTGGTCAGCGCGCTGGGCCGGTCCTTCCGGGCCACCACGGGGCGTCTGATGGACGACATTTTGCAGACGGACGCGGCGCTCAACCCGGGCAATTCGGGCGGGCCGCTGGTCAATTCGCGAGGCGAAGCCATCGGGGTCAACACGGCGGTCATCCTGTCGGCCCAGGGTCTCTGTTTCGCCATTGGGATCGACACGGCGAAGTATGTGGCCGGCTGGCTTATCAAAGAGGGCAAGATTCGGCGCAGCTACATTGGGGTTGGAGGGCAGAATGTGCCGCTGCACCGGCGGCTGGTGCGGCATTACCAACTGGGGGCGGTCAGCGGGGTCCTGGTGATCTCGGTGGCCCAGGGCGGTCCGGCGGCGCGCGCGGGGCTGCGGGAAGGGGATGTCATTATTGAGTTTAAGGGGCAGCCGATTCCGTCCATCGACGCCCTGCACAAGCAATTGACCGGAAACCAGATCGGCGTGGAATCCACGATGACCATTCTCCGGGGGACGGAGAAGGTCACGTTGCGGCTCCTGCCGGGCGAGGTGAATGTTTAAGATTCGAATTAAATCTTCGCCCCCAGCGGCACCGAGCAGGTGAGCAGGGTGCCTCCACGCGCGCCGGCGGCCTTGATCTCGAGCGAGGCGCCAATGAGGTTGGCCCGATAGTTCATGATGCGCAGGCCCATGCCGGGCGGGTGGTTCTGTTTGAGATCGGGGAAGGGCGTGCCGCTGTTCCGAATCGTCAGCAGCAATCGGTCGGAGCCGTTGCCGAGGCTGATGCCGACATTCCTGGCTTTGCCGTGTTTGATGGCATTGGTGACGGCCTCCTGGGTGATTTTATAGAGCTGGCGGGTGACATTAGGGTCCAGCGGAGGGATGCTCCCCTCGGCTTTGAAGCGGCAAGAGATTTCGAACAGGCCGGCCGCATGGGTCGCCAGCGCCTGGAGGGCAGCCGGCAAATCGTTCTCCTTCAGGTCGAGTGTAGCCAGGTCGCGGGCCACATCGCTGGCGTGGCTCATGGCCTGCTGGACCAGCTCATGGATTCTGCCGGCGTCCAGGGCTTCGGGTTCCTGTTTTTGCTTGATGAGCCTGAGCTCCAACCCCTTGGTCATGAGGGCGATGCCGGAGAGCTTCTGGCCCAAGTCGTCGTGCAAGTCCAGGCCGATGCGGCGTCGCTCCTTTTCGGTGATCTCGAGCAACTCCTGTTCAAGGCGCTGGCGCTCGGCCACGGCGGCCTGGAGCTTGCCGTTGGCGGCCACCAGCTCGGCCGTTCGCTCCTGGACGCGGATTTCCAACTCGTCATGGGCTCGCCGCAGCGCCTCCTCAGCGCTACGGCGCTGGATGAATTGGCCGATCTCGCTGCCAATGGCGGTCATCATATTGAGGAGATCCGGGTCGTGTTCCTGGCGGCGGACCGAGAAGAATTCCAGGACGCCGAAGAAAGCGCCGGAGGTTTCAATCGGGAAGGCGACGACACTGTTCAAGCCGGCCTTGGTGGCCGCCTCGGCGCGCTCCAGGCGGCAGGGTTGGGACAGATCGCTAACCCACCGGATCCTGTGTTCGAGCCAGACAGCGCCGGGCAAGGCTGCGCCGGGAGCGAAGCTGGCATGGCGGTTGCATTCGGCGAACGCCTCGAGCTCGGGGGTGGGAGCGCGCATCTTGAGCACCATTACGCGCAGGGCGGTCTGGCGCGCGTCCGGCATCCAAAGCAGGCCGATGTCCATGCCCAGGCTCTCGACCAACTCCTGCACGATGCCGGGAGCCGCCTCGCCGAAGGAGACTGCGCTGGCCAGGATGCGGGTGACGGCATGCTCCGCCGCCAGCCGGACTTCAGCGCGTTTGCGCAGGGTAATGTCCGACATCGAGCTGACCCAGCCGGTGATGTCGCCGAAGCTGTCTTTCAGAGGCGTGGCCTGGAGCAACACATCCACGCTCTCGCCATCCCGGCGGCGGAGGCGCACTTCCATCCCTCCGGGCAAGCCACGACCTTGGACCATGCCGCCCAAGGCATCGCTGATCCGATCCGCCTCTTCCGGCGGCCAATATGCAAACGGCGGTTTGGCGTCCACCAGCTCGCTTTCGGTCCAGCCGAGCATCGCGCAAAGGGCAGGATTCACATGGGTCTGGCGTCCCTCCAAATCGACGGCGGCAATCCCCACCCGGATGGAATTCTCGATGGCTTCACGGAAGTGGTATTCCTCCTTGAGGCGCTGCTCGAAAAGCCGGCGGGCGTGGCGCACCTCGGCCTCGCGCAACTCGCGCTGCACGGCAGGGCCGAGCCGCGCCAGGTTGTCTTTCATCACATAATCGTGCGCCCCGGCTTTCATGGCCGCGACCGCCGTGTCATCGGTGATATGGCCGGAGACGACGATGAACGGCGTATCCAGGCCCCAGTCCCGGGCCTGCGCCAGGGCCGCCAGACCGTTGAAACGCGGCATGACGTAGTCGGCGATGATCAGGTCCCATTCCTGGGCTCGCAACGCCTCCGCCATCCCCGCCGCGGTATCGACCCGGAGGCAGGCCGGTTCGTAGCCGGCCCGCTGCAGTTCAATCTCGAGCAGGAGCGCGTCGTTTTCCGAGTCTTCCACGATCAGAACCCGCAGCGGCGTGGCTGCGGCGGCGGCCGCGGCGGGTTGAGCGCGGACGGAGGCATGGTCGCGCGCAAAGTCCGCCGTGGGTGGGAGGGGATTTTCAGTCATAACGATAAGGGTTGGGGGGTGCGGTTTATCTCTTGCCTCAGGCGGTTCTATCGCCCGGTAATGTGAAGTAAAATACAGCGCCCTGATTGACGGCGCCGGTGGCCCAGACCCGGCCGCCATGCCGGCTGACAATCCGGCGCACGGTCGCCAGGCCCACGCCCGTGCCGGGAAACTCGTTGGCGGAGTGGAGCCGCTGGAAAACGCCAAAGAGCTTGTCGGCGAACTCCATATCGAAACCGGCGCCGTTGTCGCGCACGAAGAACGCCGGTTCCGGCTTGGGGGCAAATCCGAATTCAATGCGGGCGCCCGGATGCTTGGAGGTGAACTTCCAGGCGTTGCGCAGCAGATTTTCGAGCACGACCCGGAGCAGCCGCTCGTCGCCGACGCCTTGGAGGTCCGGAGCAACGACCCACTGGACATCGCGCTGGGGCTCGGCTTTGTTGAGCTCGGCGGCGATATTCTGCGCCATGGCGCTCAAGTCAACCAGCTGATGCGCGAGTTCGGCCCGGCTCACGCGGGAGAGCTTGAGGAGGTCATCGATGAGGGTGTCCATGTGGGCGCATGAGTCGCAGGCGCGCCGGAGGAACTCCCGGCCCCGGGCATCGAGGCCGGCGCCGTAGCGTTCGAGGAGGACCTCGCTAAAGCCGCGAATGCTGCGCAGCGGCGCGCGCAGATCATGGGAGACGGAATAACAGAAGGCCTCCAGCTCTTTATTAGTCGCCTCGAGTTGGGAGGTGCGCCGGCCTACTCGCAGCTCCAGCTCGGCGTTGAGCCGGAGGATCTCCTCTTCCGCCTGCTTGAGCTGGGTGATGTCGATACCCACCCCCGCCAACCGGACAGGCTGGCCGAGGGAGTTCTTATAAGCCCTGCCGCGCACCAGCATCCAGCCCATCGGCCGGTTGCGGGGCAGAAAGCGGAACTCGACCTCATGTTCGTCCTCGTCGGTCAGGGCATAGGCCATGGCTTGGCGGACCAACGGGCGATCCTCGGCGTGAATCAACGCCAAAGCGGCCTCCTGGGTCTGGGCAAACTCACCGGGCTTCATCCCAAAAACCGCCTCCAGTTCCGGCGAGCCGATGTATTGAGGTTGCCCCCTCAGCTCGACGGTCCAAATGCCCATTTTGCTGGCCGCGAGCGCCAGGCGCAGTCGCTCGTTGCTCTGGGTCAACTCCTCCAGGGTGCGGATGCGCTCCAGCGCTCCCCCACAGTGATCGGCAAGCGCATGAAGGGTCCGGAGGTCTTCGTCGGTATAGGCGTTGGGACGGTAACTGATGAGGGAGAGGATCCCCATGATCTTCTCCCCGTTGCGCACCGGCACCGACATCAGCATTCCGGGCGGGTCGGCAAGCCTGACCAACCGCGCGCCGCGTTCGGCGACGCCTTCGGCATGCGGGCTCGGACGATTAGCCGGGCCCCCGGACACTCCCGATTGCGGCTGGCTTGCGTCAATGCGATTGACGCGGAGGATCGGCACCAGCCGGTCCTGGCCGGCAGACCACAGATCGAAGGCGCACGCATCCCAGCCTAACAGGGTGTCGGCGATGTCGGTGATGATTTGGGCGGCGAACTGCGGGGTGCTGGCGGAGCTGAGCCGGCAACCCAGGTTCGAGAATGCGGCCGCTCGCTGCTCGGTGCGATCGTGCTCGGTGAGATCGGAGCTCAGGAGCAGCATGGCGGGACGGCCGTCGAAAACCAGGGTGCGCCAGGCCATCTCGATATTGAGCAGCTTGCCATCCTTGCGCCGATGCCGGCCCCGCATTGAGGTATTAGTGCCGCGGCGCGCCAGGGCCACCGCCTCCAGCACGGCCGGGGCTTCTTCGGGTGGGAGCAGGCCGTCCAGAGGCAGGCCCAGGAATTCTTCGCGCGAGTAGCCATAGAGCCGGAGAGTGGCTTGGTTCACCGCCAAACAGCGCAACGAATCATAGTCGCAGACCCAAACGGGCTGGGGGTTGTTTTCAAACAGGTCGCGGTAGCGCTGCTGGGAGGCACGCAGGCTGTCATCGGTTTTCTGGCGCTGGACCACGTCCGCGGACAAGACCAGGGCCATGAGGGAGATGACCGCGATGAACTCCTGGGCCATCAACACCCGGGTGGTCCGATTCTCCACCGCGAAAGAGCCCGCACTGCGCAGGCTGCCCCACATCACCACCGAGGCCACCACCACCACCGCGGCGGTGGTGGCCCGCTGGCCAAAGCGAAGGGGCGGCCAGAGCAGAATGGGAATCACCAACAAGACCAAAGGCCCCATTTTGATTTGAGCCGGAAGCCACCCGCCGAAGAGGATTTCGCAGAGCAGGGCCAGCAAGAGCACCAATCCCGCGGCTTCAATGATCCGTTTGATCTCCAGGGCCGGCAGACGTTTTGCGCTCCAGGTCACAAGAAACGGGACCAGCACGATATTGCTGCCCAGATCCGCCAGCCACCGGATCAACCAGGTGTCCGATGTGTCAGCGAGGTGGTGCCAGCGGGCCAACCCGATCAGCGACAGGCCGCGCATTCCCAGGGTGGAACTAATGGCCGCGCTGGCCGCCGCGAAAACCACGAACTTCAATGCGTTGAATGGATACTCGAACGCGGTCCTTCCACCGGCGAACCGCCTCACCAGCCAGGCGCCCGCCACCGCCGCGAGCGAATGAGTCGTCCCTCCGCCGGCGCCTGACGCGATCATCGTCAGCAGAGCCGGGCTTCGAAAGGGACCTACAAAGCCAGTGAGCATCACGCCCAGGAACACGCCCGGCCAAACCCGGTATCCGAGAAGCAACACGGCCGCCAGCGCAATGCCCGCCGGACGCCAAACGGGGATGGCGCCAACTTCAGGCAGCACTTTCGAAAAACCAGCCCAGCCGCCCAAAAAGCAAAGGAGCGCCACGGCGCAATTCCTCCCCACATCCCCGGCGCTGATCCTTGGCATTTGTTCGACGGCTCGGTTCCGGACAATCTCCAGACGGTGCCCCAAACCGGGCAACGACAGTTGCCCCGGACTGGCCGGCTCGATGTCCAGATTGCCGCTCATGAAAAACCGCTGGGGAAAGCCGCAAAACACCCTCTGCGGGCTTCCGCCCACCTCATTACGTTCGCACAAATCGCAGCTGCTCAACCCAAATTATGAAATCCGACTATGGGGCATTTGCCCCGGGACGCGATGGGGTAAACACCCCATGACTGGGACGTGGAGCGTTGAGCGTGGAGCGTGGTGAGCGCAGGGACGTCTCCAAACGTTGTTACGCTCACCACGCTCTACGCTCGGACGCTCCACGATCTGTTGCCACCCTGACCCCGGCTTGCTATGGTGCGGCCGACAGCCATGATCGGCACCAAATCGAACTCGCATCCATGAGCACGCGCCTCGACATCCGCAAGACTTACAAGCTCTTTATCGGCGGCAATTTCGTCCGCAGCGAAAGCGGCCGCTGCCTGCCGGTCCAATCGGCGACCGGCGCGCCATTGGACAATGTCTGCCATGCTTCGCGCAAGGATTTTCGCGACGCCGCAGGGGCGGCGCGTGGCGCCTTTGCCGGGTGGGCCGGAAAGACCGGGTATCTGCGCGGGCAAATTCTCTATCGTGCCGCCGAAATGCTCCAGGCCCGGCATGACGAGCTGGCGGCTGAAATCGCCCGTTCGACCGGCGCTTCCCCTGATGAGGCCGGGCGCGAGGTGGCGCTGGCCGTTGATCGACTGGTCTATTTCGCCGGCTGGACCGACAAGTATCCGCAGGTTTTTGGCAACGTCAACCCGGTGGCCAGCTCTCACTTCAATTTCACCATTCCCGAGCCGACCGGCGTGGTGGCGGTGCTGGCTCCCGATGAGCCGTCGTTGCTGCCGTTGGTCTCGCTGCTCGGGCCGGTCCTCTTGAGCGGCAACGCCGCCATCGTCATTGCTTCAGAAAAGCATCCGCTGCCGGCGGCCGCCTTCGCTGAAATCCTGGCCACCAGCGATTTGCCCGGCGGGGTGGTCAATCTGCTTACCGGCAGGCGCCAGGATCTGGTTTCCCATATCGCCGGACACATGGACGTCAATGCCATCGTTGACGGGACCGGGATTGCGGAAATCGGCGCCAAACTCCAGGCGGGCACGGCGATCAACCTCAAACGCTACGCCGGCCACAGCCTGTCTCCTGAGGAATGGTTCGCTGCCAAGGCCGAAGACCCGTACTGGATTCTCGATACACTCGAGATCAAGACCGCCTGGCACCCGGTGGGTTTGTAGGGTGTCGGGTTTCAGGTTATCAGGCTGTTAGGTTGTCAGGGTATTCATTCCATTTGCAAAATCGCGTTTTGCTGTGAATCTTAGCGGCCTATGAGCACAATACCTGTTCGGGTAGCCATCACTGGGGCTGCCGGCCAAATCGGCTACTCACTTCTGTTCCGCATCGCTTCGGGGGCGATGTTCGGACCCAATCAGCCGGTGATTCTGCACCTGCTCGAGATTGAGCCGGCGCTGCCGGCGCTCCAGGGCGTCGTGATGGAACTGGAGGATTGCGCCTTTCCGCTGCTCAAGGGCGTGGTGCCGACTTCGAGTCTTGAAGAGGGTTTTCGGGGCGTCAACTGGGCATTGCTGGTCGGCAGCGTGCCGCGCAAAGCCGGCATGGAACGCAAAGATTTGCTTGGCATCAACGGCAAGATCTTCGTCGGCCAGGCCCAGGCTATCCAGAAAAGCGCCGCCCAGGACGTGCGGGTCCTGGTTGTCGGCAACCCCTGCAACACCAACTGCCTCATCGCGATGAACCATGCGCCCGAGATCCCCCGCAACCGTTTCTTCGCCATGACGCGCCTGGATGAAAACCGGGCCAAATCGTCCCTGGCCAAAAAAGCGGGCGTTGAGGTCCGCGCTGTCACCAACCTGGCGATCTGGGGCAACCATTCCTCGACCCAATACCCTGATTTCTATAACGCGAAGATTAACGGCGGGCCCGCCACGCGGGCGATTACCGATGAACCCTGGCTGCGCGGCGAGTTTATCGCTTCGGTCCAGCAACGCGGCGCCGCCGTCATCAAAGCCCGCGGCGCTTCCAGTGCTGCCAGTGCCGCCAACGGCGTGGTCGACAGCGTGCGCTCGCTGGTCGAGCCAACTCCCGCGGGCGATTGGCACAGCGTTGCTCTCTGCTCGAACGGCAGCTACGGGGTCGAGGCCGGCCTGATTTGTTCCTTTCCTTTCCGCAGTTCCGCCCGCGAAATCGACATCGTGCAGGATCTGCCGATCAACGAGTTCGGCCGGTCAAAGCTGGACCTCTCGGTCAACGAATTGAAAGAGGAGAAGGCGCTGGTCAGCGAGTTGCTGCCAAAGTGAGGGGCGAGGGGCGTGCGTAAAAACCTCCGGCCCCTCTCCACGTTCTCAGGCTCCCACGCTCCACGTCACTCTCCCAGATACGCGCGTTTGACCTGCTCGGAGGCGGCGACTGCGGCGGCGGGGCCTTCCAGGATGATCCGGCCGGTCTGCATGACGTAGGCGCGATCCGCGATCCGCAGCGCCTGGCCGACATTCTGTTCGGCCAGGATGAGGGTGACGCCGGCGCTTTTGAGCTCGGTGATTTTGGCGAAGATCTCCGCCACGACCAGCGGGGCGAGGCCGGTGGAGGGTTCATCCAGCAGCAACACCTTCGGGGCGCCGACCATGGCGCGGGCCAGGGCGAGCATCTGCTGCTGGCCACCGCTGAGGCTGCCGGCCTTTTGGTCCAGCTTTGGGCGCAAGTCGGGAAAGCCGGCGCAAACGGCTTCGATGCGCTCGGCCTGCGCTCGGCGCGAGAGGCGGCGCGCGAAGGCGCCCAGGCGCAGGTTTTCCAGGACGCTCATGCCAGGAAAAAGGCCCCGGCCTTCGGGCAGCAGGGTTAATCCAGCCGCCGCAATGCGTTCGGCCGGCCGGCCGGCGACCTCCTTGCCTTCGAGCAGCACCCGTCCTTCCCAGGGTGGAAGCAGGCCGGCGACGGCCTTGAGCAGCGTGCTCTTGCCTGAGCCGTTGGCGCCGACCAGCGCAATGACCTCGCCCCGGGCCACATGAAACGAAACGCCTTGGATCACCTCCAGGGAATCATAGCCGCAGCGCAAATGAACCACTTTAAGCATCCGATCCCTCCTTCGAGGGCGGGCACGGCGCGGCGCCGCCCAGGTAGGCGGCGCAAACCGCCGGGGTGGAACGGACCTGTGCCGGAGTGCCGTCAGCCAATTGGCGGCCCTGATGGAGCACAATCACCCGCTCGACCAATCCCATCACCAGATTCATGTCGTGCTCAACCAGCAGAATCGCGATACCCCGCCGATGAATGCTCCGGATGAACTCGCCAAGCCGGGCGGTCTCGGTTGGGTTCAGTCCGGCCGCCGGCTCATCCAGCAGCAGCAGTTTGGGTTCGAGGGCCAGCGCGCGGACCAATTCGGCCAACCGCTGCTGGCCGAATGGGATTTCGCCGGCCGGCCGGCCGGCCAGGTCTTCCAGGCCTGCGTCTTCAAGCAGGTAATGCGCTTTGCGGAGCCGCAAACGGTCCGCCTCCACCGAGCGGGGCAGCCGCAATGAGCCCTGCCAAAAGCTGAATCCGCCGAGCGCCGCGGCCACGTTTTCGAGCACGGAGAGCTCATGGAAAAGCCGGACGTTTTGAAAGGTCCGCGCGATGCCCAGTTTGCAGGCGCCTTCGGGACTGCGCACCAACCGGCCGCCGAAAAGCACCGCGCCCGAAGTCGGCGCCAGCGCGCCCGCAATCAAGTTGAACAGGGTGGTCTTGCCCGCCCCGTTGGGGCCGATGACCGCGGCGAGCGAGCCCCGGGCGAGCGACAGCGAGACCTGATCGACGGCTTTGTGCCCTCCAAAATGCCGGCTGAGGTTTTGGACCTGGAGGAATTCGGGCGGCGCCATGGCAGCTCAGAAACTGGTCCGGGCGGTGAAGACTCTGCGGAAGCGCCGATGAACCGCCGGCACCAGTCCTTTCGGGCAAAAGATCAGCATCGCCGCCAGCAACAATCCGTAGATGAGCTGCTCGTAGCGGCTGATGTCGGTGCTTCCGCACCGGGCGCCCACGGTGTTGATGATCTCATGCAGGCTGGTCATGAGCACCGCTCCCGCCAGGCCGCCCCAGATGCTTCCCATCCCGCCGACGACCGTCATCGTCACCAGCATGATCGAAAGCGTGAGGCTGAATTCCTCCGGCCCGAGGTAGGAAGGGGAATAGACCAGGGCATAGAGCACGCCCGCCAGCGCGGCCAGCACCGCCGAGGCGACAAAGATCTTGAGCTTCACCGCGGCGACCGGCACGCCCAGCGCCGCAGCCGCCCCTTCATCGCCCTGAATCGCCTTGAGCGCGCGGCCAACCGGGGAGGTGGTAAGATTCACGGCCCAGAGCATCACCAGCCAGAGAATGAGGCCGATGAACAGAAACTGCGCCGGGCTGCTGCCCTTGCTCAAGCCGAAGAAGGTAATCTCGGGCAGGTCCAGGATGCCTTCGGCCCCATGGGTGAGTTTGGAGCGATTGATCAGCTCGGCGACGATGATGCCGAGGCAAAGAGTCGCCAGCGCCAGGTGATGGCCCTTTAGCCGCAGCACCACGAACCCGGCCCCCAGCGCCACCAGCGCTCCCGCCAGCAACGCCAGCCCCACCGCCAGCCAGGCGGGACTGTGAAAGGAAGTCACTGCCACCGCGGCGGTATAGGCTCCGATGCCGTAGAATCCGGCATGGCCGAGCGACACCTGCCCGGTAAACCCCATCAGGAGGGTCAGGCCGGTGACCATGATAGCATAGATGGCGCACAATTGGGCCAGTGGCAGCAGGTAGGCATAGGCGCCTCGCGCCACCAAAGGCGTCAGAAGGATCGCCGCCAGCAGCGCTGCCGGGCCGCAATACAGGCGCAGATACGACACCGGTTCGGGCGGGCGGCGAATCATTTGGCAAACACCCCTTTGGGCCGGAGCACCAGCACCAGCACTACCAGCGTCAGCGCCAGCGTCTCCTTATAGACCGACGAGACCCAAGCGCTGAGTTGCTCGAGGATTCCCAGCAGCAGGCCGCTAAGCACGCCGCCGACCGGGTTGCCGAGCCCGCCGAGAATCGCCGCCGAAAAGCCCTTCAAACCGAGCATCGTCCCCTGGTCGAACTGCATCGAAAGCATCGGCGTCAGCAGCACCCCGGCAACCCCCGCCAGCAGGGCGCTGAGCCCGAAGGCCAGCGCCGAGACTTTGCCCGGATTGACTCCGCAGAGCCGCGCTCCTTCCGGGTTCTCGGAGCAGGCGCGCATGGCCCGTCCGAGATCCGTCCGGTGAAAGAAAACGGCCAGCGCCGCCATGCAAATAGTTGCCGTTCCCAGCATCCAAAGATTCTGCCACTCCACATGAATTCCGCCCAGGACGACATCGCCGGGCTGAAGCGGCGGCAGATGGAAGCGGTCGGTGCCCCATGCCAGCGCCGCCAGGGCCCGGAGCACGATCGAAACTCCGACGGTGATGATGATCAGGATTACCGGCCGTGCCTGGCGTGCCGGCCGGATCGCCAGAAAATCGACTAAAACTCCCACCAGGCCTGCTCCCAGGACACCGCCGGCAAGCGCCACCGGCAGGGGCATTCCCTTGCCATGCAGCCATGCCGCAAAAACGCCCCCAATCATCACAAACTCGCCCTGGGCGAAATTGAGCACGCCCGTGGTGCGGAAAATGACGTTGAAGCCCAGGGAGATCAGCGCGTAAATACTGCCCACCATGACTCCTTTGACGCATAGCATGAGGGCGATGTTCTGCACTGTGCGCCAGCGTAGCGGAAACCCCGCGCAGCCGGAACCAAAATCCTTGGAGTGTGCCCGTCTTCAGGCCGAAGGCCTGATTCATACCAGCCCAGGGCGCCACAAGCCCTGGGTTTACCAGGCCACAAACCATTCGGAGCGCTGAAAGCGCGACTCATGCGTTACCTTGCCGCATCCCCGCAGCCAGTCGCCTTCAATCCCACACATACCTCTCATCGAATGCCACGTGATATTTCTTCAGCAGATTGCGGTATTCCTCCTGAAAGATTTGCCTGCGGTGATGCTCCTCCTGCCGTCGATGTAATGCACCAACTCCTCCAACTGACTCCAGCCGACCGAAAAGTCGCCGTAACCCCCCTGCCAGCGGAAACCTCCGTAACCGGGGCCCATGGTCTTAATCCAGGCGGAGGAGGTTGCCTTAATCCTCTCCAGCAAGTCCGCCTGACTGATCGTGCGCGCCAATCTCGCGGCGATATGGACGTGGTCAGCCGCGCCGCCCACACGATAGGCTTCGCAGTTGCAATCGCGACACACGGTTGCCAGGTACGCATGCAGGCGAGGCCGGATTAGCGGATCGAGCCAAGGCCGGCGATCCTTGGTGCTGAAGACCACGTGAAGGATGACTTGGCTGAGGGATTGGGCCATAGGGAAGAGGTCTGTTGAGTTGCTTGCTCCATATTAGGCGGAGGAACGTTATGAGGCAGGCCTTCAGCCTGCAAGAAAATAGAGCGCCTGGTGTCCCAGGGCTTGTGGCGCCCTGGGCTGGTATGATTGAAGCCGTTGGCGTCGGGACTCGGGCCGGCTGACATTCTACATCGTCAGCGCGGAGAAGATCGACGGGGGGGGCGAGTCATCGACACTCCGGCGCTTCTTAAGGTAATAGCCTGCTCCTGATCGCGCCGGTTCCACTTCCTCCGGCTTTCTTGCGTGCCAAAACTTCGGTCTCGCTATATTCAATAAACATGGTTTTCGAAAAAGCACCCGCGAATCAGATCGGTTCGTTGATCCAAAAATCCGCCGCCTTCGCTCTCGGCCTGACGATTCTCGCCTGCGCCGCCCGGGCCCAGGAGATGTTTCCCTTCGTCATACCGGCCACAGCCCTGCCGCCCTCCAACTCAATCGTCGATGTCTCCTGGCTCAATGCCGAGCCCGCCGGCAAAAACGGCTTCGTGACGCCACGGGACGGCCACTTTGCCGACGGCGCCGGCAAGCGCATCCGGTTTCTGGGGGTAAATTTCACTTTCGCCAGCGCCTTTCCCAGCCACCAAGAGGCTGAAAAGATTGCCGCCCGCCTCTCCAGCCTCGGCATCAACGTCGTCCGCTTCCATCACATGGATCATCATTGGGCGCCCAACGGCATTTGGAAACGGCTTAAGGCCTGGAAGAACGTCCTCGATCCCGACCAGCTCGACCGGCTGGATTATTTCATTGCCCAGCTCAAGGCGCGCGGCATCTACTCGGATCTCAACCTGCACGTCTCGCGCAATTACTGGGAAGGGGACGATTTCCCCGACGGTCTGACGCCGGAGGAACGGCAGGCGAAACTGCCGAGCTTTGGCAAGGGCCTCGACATGATTAACGACCACATGATCGCCATGCAGCGCGACTACGCCCGGGCGCTCCTGAGCCACTTCAACCCCTATACCAAAACCGCCTACGCCAAGGAACCAGCCGTGGCCATGGTGGAAATCAACAACGAGAACTCGCTGCTCCAGCTCAATGTTGCCGACCTCCCCGAATACTATCGGAACGACATCCTTGGGAAATGGAACGCCTGGCTCAAAGCGCGTTACGGCTCCGCCGACAAACTGACCGCCGCCTGGGGCGGATCGGTCCCGCTCGGCGACAACCTCGCTCCGGGCAATTGGACCGGACAAGGCATGGAAGATTTCACACTCTCGCAGACTAACGGCGAGGTGCGCGTCTCCCTGACGCGGCTGGCCGGAGAGAGTTGGCACGCGCAGATTTACCAGCTCGGCTTGACCCTCCAGGAGGGCAGGGTCTATACCCTCGAATTCAGCGCCCGCTCCAGCTCGCCGCGCAAGCTCCCGGTGGACGTGCGACTGCAAAACGCCGACTGGCACAACTGTGGCCTTAGCGAGACAGCCGTTCTCGGGAACGACTGGAGGGCCTTCAGCTACGGTTTCCGGGCGGTCCGCGTCGAGCCGTCCGCGGTGCGGGTCGGCTTCGTCCTCGGCCAGGGCCCGATGGGTGACTTTAGCATCCGCGACCTGACGCTGCGCTCCGGTGGCGACATCGGCCTCAAGCCCGGCGAATCGCTCGAAGCCGGAACGATCGGCGAAGCCGCCCACCCGGAGAGCACGCCCCGCCACACCGATTGGATTCGCTTTCTCGCCGGCACCGAACGGGTCTACGCCGCCGGAATGCGGGACTTTCTCAAAAAGGACCTGGGAGTGCGGGCAAACATCATCGAGAGCCAGGCAAGCTATGGCGAGCTGGCCGGTTGCTACCGGGAATCGGCCAATGATTACGTCGACATGCACAGTTATTGGCAACATCCCCGTTTCCCGCGCGCGGCCTGGGATCGCGCCGACTGGCTGATCGACAATACGCCCCTGACCGGGTCAAAAGAAGCCGGCGCGAGCCTCGGCCCGCTGGGTTTCTACCGCGTCGCCGGCCGGCCCTTTGCCGTGAGCGAATACGATCATCCCGCCCCCAGCCATTACTCGGCGGAAATGTTCCCGATGCTTGCCAGCTTTGGCGCCGTCCAGGATTGGGATGCCCTGTTCCAATTTGACTACGGTGGCACCAACCGAGATTCGGGCCGCATCGACGGCTTCTTCTCCTTGCAGCAACATCCCGGCAAGCTCGCTTTCCTGCCGGCGGCAGCGCTCATGTTCCGCCATGGCGACGTCAGCCCGGCTGCGGGCGTTGCGCTCCTGAGCATTCCCGCCAACGGCGTCGACGAGTTGATGGCCGACGGAGTCAGCATGGCGGACGCCTGGAAGCAAGGCGGCGTCCGATTGAGCGAATCCGTTGGCCGGCGGTTCAGCGTGCGCTTTGCGGCGGATAAGAGCTTGGCTTCCCCGCGCGCCTCCCGAACGGGAGAATCCGGCTCCGCCATCGACTGGGACAGCTCCGCCGGCCTCTATACCGTCGATGCCCCCGCTGCTAAAGCCGTGGTGGGGCGGTGTGCCGGCAGAACCACCCGGCTGACGGATGCCGAGTTTGACGTCCAGCCGAACGCGCGCCACTTCGCCGTGTTGACCCTCAGCGCGGCGGATAGCAAGCCGCTGGCCTCCTCACGCCGCCTCTTGCTGGTTGCCGCCGGCAACGTCGAGAACACCGGCATGCGCTGGAACGCGAACCATACCAGCGTGGGCGCCGATTGGGGCGCCGCCCCAACCCTTTGCGAAGGAATCGGAGCCAAAGTGACCCTGACCACCGATGCCAAAGATCTCAAAGTCTTCGTGCTGGATGCCTCGGGTGCTCGTGCCGGCGAGGTTCCGGCGACCCTTGCCGAGGGCAGGCTCACGTTCGAGATCGGAACAAAATTCAGGACGCTGTGGTATGAAATAGCGCCGGAATAAACGGCTCTCAAGGATGCTCCAATCGGCTGGCGCGCCTCCGGATAAACATCGCTCCCGCCACCAGGCCGGCGGCGAAGGCGAACCCGGCGGAGGAGTAGGGATATCGGCGCAGCACCTGGTCGGCGGCCAGCGCGGTGGCTTTGGCATGAGCCTTGATGTGCCGGCAACTCTCCTTGAGCCGCGCCAAATGCGTCGTGATTTCCTTGTGCCGGTCCGCCTCGAGATTGGCGCCCGCCGCCTCCGCAAAGTCGCAGGCTCCCTGCACGACGCGCATGAGGTCATCCACAAGTTTTTCCAGGGAGGCTTCCTCCGAAATCAAATCCTTATAGTACAGTTCCATGGCTATCCATTTCCCGGCGCGGATACACTTCCTCTCCGCAGGCGCCGCGCGTTTTATTCTGCTTTTCCAAGACCTTAAGCCAAAGCCGGGGAAAAGCAACTGACAGGACCTGACTGAGTCAGTTGACGCTTTCAGCGCTGTAGCGGGCCAGGATGCCCGTGCGCACGGCGTCCCGATAAACGCGGGCAAAAAACCAGCAAGCCAGCAGTACGTAGGCCACTGCCAGGCATCCGCCCCAGACCAGGGAGAGCGCCGGCGGCGTGCCGCCGGCGAGAATCGTCCGCAAACCTTCGAACACATACGAGAGCGGCAGGAGCTTGGAAACGCCTTGCATCCAGTGGGGCAGGGTTGCGATGGGATAAAATACCCCGGCAAAAGGCGAAACCACCGCCGGGACGGGCCAGACGAACCATTCGGCCGAGGGCCCGAGCCGCAGCACCATGGCCGAGGTGAACACCCCCAGCGCGACGCCGACCAGAAACAGGATCAACAGAAACGGCACCAGCGCCAGCCCGTAGCTAAAGAAAGAAAGCCCAAAGAGGGCGGTCGCCAGCACCAGCATCACCGCCAGCCCAATCAGGCTGGTAACAACGCTCGTCAGCACCAGCCCGAGCAAATACTGCGGAATAGTCAGGGGCGACGCGAAGAGGTTCAGAAAACTCCGCGACCAGACGTCCTCCAGGAACACGCCGGCCACTCCATGCATGACTCGGGTGAAAAAATCGAACAGCAGCACCGCTCCCAAAAACGCCGGCACGAAGTTGATTCCGGCCGGAGCAACGCTGTTCAAATACCGGCTGATAAAGCCCCAGAGCACGATGTCGATCGCCACCCAGGCAAAAATCGGCATCCAGCGCGCCGGCGTGCCCCGCAGCAGGTAAGAATAACGGAGCATGACGGCCATGACGGGGCGGAAGTACATGGGGTTCAACCTTGTCCGAGCGTGAGGGGCTCGCGCGCCACGGTGACGAACAGGTCCTCCAGCGTCTGCTTGCCGTGCTCGGCCGGCAAGGTTTTGGGGTCGCCTTCGAGCAGGATCTTGCCATGCGACAAAAACAGCACCCGGTCGCACACCTCCTGCACCTCATACATGTTGTGGGAAGTCCAGAGGATGCCGACCTGGCCCGAAGTGGCAAGGTTGCGAATCCGGGCGCGGATCTCGCGGGCCGCCGCCGGGTCGAGCGAGGCGGTCGGCTCATCCAGCAGCAGCAGGTGCGGCTGGTTGAGCATCGCCTTGGCCAGCGCCACCCGGGTTTGCTCCCCCGACGAGAGCACGCCGCATTTCACCCTCCGGAGCTCGACCAGATCGAACTCACGCAGCAATACCTCAATCCGTTCGGACAAGCCCTCGGCACCATAAAGCAGGCCGAAGACGCGCAGATTCTGCTCAACGGTCAGGTTTCCGGGCAGCGGGGCATAAACCGCGGCAAAATTGGTGCGGCCCAGGGCTTGAGCGCGGTGCGTTGCCAGGTCGGCCCCTTCGATATGGATCGAGCCGGCTTCGGGGCTCAGGACGCCCAGGATCATGCTGATCGTCGTGGTCTTGCCGGCGCCGTTGGGTCCCAGCAGGCCGACGATCTCCCGGCAGCGCACCTCGAAGGAGATGGCGTCCACGGCGACCTTCTCGCCATAGACCTTGCGCAACTCTTTTATGGACAAAACACTCTGCATTGGCCAGCGCCTGTTCGGATCCAACCCGTCCCTCAATCATCGGCAATCCGCGGGCCAATAGCAACTCGCCGCTCAAGGCGCCTGTATTGCGTGACGCGAAGCGCCGGGGGTGCGCCCGTCCCCGCTGCTCTTTACACGTATTCTCATCGTGCAAATTCCGTTGCCTGCCGTCGAAGTCGCCAACCCAATACCATGTCCATCAATCGGTGCATGCCCAGGCCAATGCTC